>Ga0307513_10001797_pt1 | contig 30462 bp, 30 predicted proteins | sample 15_EM_MG_FD_202174 | JGI IMG/M metagenome (GOLD analysis project Ga0307513, IMG submission 202174) | Populus trichocarpa ectomycorrhiza microbial communities from riparian zone in the Pacific Northwest, United States - 15_EM | ecosystem: Host-associated > Plants > Roots > Unclassified | place... | reverse complement strand
CACCAAAACACACCATTGCTGGATATCATTGAGAGCATAAATACCAATGTCAAGCTTTCCCATGAGGATCAAGACCTCAACCCAGGATAGAAAACCAGTCTCAAAGAATTCATTTATTGCCTTGTATGTTTCCCCAGCTCCATCACTATCACTGGAAACCTTTATAAGATGTTTTGTCCAGAAACAGCATGCATACTCCAGGGTACCCCCAATGTGGGTAGCCCTCTGTGTGGGAAGATCCTCAACCTCACTGAGGACAGTATGGCCATCCAGGTTGCAGATATTCCTCTTTAACCTCTCCTTCATCACATTGAGGCATGAAAGTAGGATCTCATTGTGATAAATTGGAGAGTCTATAAAGAACCGGCTATCTGTGCACCGTCTTGGATCCATGAGGAAATCAGGGAATGATTTGTGGAAGATTTGGACTGGTTTATCAATGCTTTCTGGGATAAGGAGAAGAGAGTGGAGGGTGCGTAGAGAGCTGGACATCCTGTCTGGAGTGCCACAGTTGATAAGGAGGTCTGAGAGGGTTTTGATGGAGAGTGGTTGGAAGATAAGAACTACTGCCCCCACCACAGATTTGAAATGGGAGTAGAGGTCATGATCATTGGAATCCATATCATGGAAAGCTTCCTCCAAGACTTGGGTATAGAGGAGATCAACACCCAACTTTCCTTCATGAGAAGTGTCCATTGGGAGTGAAACAATGAGGGCAAGCCTCTCATTGGGTGGGTGGCAATGGGATGAAACAAACTTGATAACTGTTGAAGCAAAGATGAAAAACCCGGCTGCCTTCTTGCAGAGAATATCAATGTTTTGTGGGCCAGGCCATTCCTCTTTGAGACTGCAGTCACTCCGGTTCTTGGCGATATCGGTGAACCGGGTTTTCAAGAACAGTTTGATATCACTATCGACTGAGGTGGGTTCAACCTTGTGTAGTTTGAACACCTCGGTGTGAGGCTGAAGTGATTTTAAACGGAACCCGGAGCGAATCCGATGTTCGGGCCTGCCGGTGATGAGGAACTTGACAAGTGGGATGTCGTCCACATAACGGGAGAGGACGGACAGGAGCGCGGATGCGGGCTCCTCGTCTCCACACTCATCGAGGGCGTCGATGATAATGAGAGTTGGGGTTTTTATTGCCTGGAAAGGTCCAACAATGAGTTTCTCCATCTGTGAACAGAGGGCCTCCCGTCCAACGTCAGGCCTCGTCTTCAAGACTGGAAGTAGCTCGTTTCGGAACTCCGGGTACAGGTGAGCGAGCTGGAAGGCGAGAGTGGGGAAGATGGATCGAAGGTTGCTCCTGTCCTCGAAATCCCGCGAACAGAAGAAACTGGCCCCTAGCTTCCCGTCTGCGAAACACATCTCCGCAAACGTCTGGGCGATGGTCGACTTCCCCGTCACGGCAAGACCGTTGAGCCAGAACACTCGCTTGTCGTGCTCATCCTTGGACCACTGTTCGAGCTGGAAGAGGACATCCCTCCTGGTCCCCTTCATGCATCCCTGCCTGTGCCCGCAGAGGTATCCGGCATCAGTGACGTGATACATGCGGTCAAGGAGGATGAGGTCCGTGTTATCCTGGGGGCTGATTACTATGGATGGGTGGGTAGTTGGGGTGAGAACTTACAATTAACTGACGGGCACTGTTGTAGATATCTTGCTGTAAGGAAGTCTGCGGTATGTGTTAGATGTGGTGGAGGCGGGTCCTTTGGGAGTACGAACCTGATAATCTATTACGGCCTCACAAATATCATCTACCAGACTGTTAAGCCTGTGGGTGTTCTCGGCGTTGTTCAAGAATTGTGCAATATCCTTTTGAGTTGTCATTGGGCCCAGAACTTTGTAGACGTCTTCCAATTTCCTAACAATCCCCGACCGTCGGTCTCAGCCCCTGATCTCGGATGTGATGGGCTTACCCAGTTTCTTTCTCCTCGCTTTCTCCTTGAAATCGTCCTCAGAAGTAGGTTTGCAGAGCGATTCTACAAGCGCTTCGACCCGGGATCCCAAGGATTCTATCGTTTGTTTGTTGACCTTTGTTTGCTGGGAGAGCTGTAAGCATCACGGATCGATTAACAAAGGTGAACATACCTCGCAGTTGTCGAGGATAGCGCAGAGCCCTCCGGCAACAGACTTGAGAGGAGGGAAGGCATCTGAGGCTCTTTCCACCGTGTGGAGGAACAATTTGGCTGCAGAAGATGCGGTAGATTTCCAGTTTGATTCATTCTTGGCGGCGGCAGCACCGCGATGGACATCATCAGGAATCGCCGGATTGCCTGCGCCATTTGTCAGAGGCAGTTGCTGAGATAGTGTGGTTCACATACCCTCGGATTCCCCACCTCGCAAGATAGGTGTGGGCGTTCTGTTTCGAATGTCCGACTGAAGAGTATCGACCTGGTCCCTCCCTTCTTGGCCAGACCCTGTCTCGGCCCCTACGTGTGGATCCAGATGTAGACCCTTCTGGTCGGTTTCCCCTCCGCTGATGTGGTCGTCGCTCCCTCCCAAGTCATGTCCACTTCCCACCACCGACGGCGACATAGACTCAGAATCGTCTGGTCGCGGAGCTGGATTGTCCTCTCTCCCGCTAGCCTTGCTGTCCTCTCCTCTGACCTTGTCCTTCGCCACGGTATCGGGTCTCGATTGCAAAGATAAGGCGGAGTGGTCGAATCCCTCGCCGCCGACGTTGACTACACTTCCCTCCCGCTTTTTTCCGATCTTCGATAGTCCGTGCTTCACTTTCTCCCGCGCTTTAGAGAGAGACTTTCGGAAATCCATGTCGTTACAGGGCTTCGCAGAGGCAGTGGGTGGTGAGATGATGGTTTGACACGTGGTGAAATCTTCAGCAAGCGCTAGGAGGCACTAACTAGCGCGCGGCCTGTAGCCATTTTGACTTGACGGCTCTCGTCTGCGGCAGCTCTCTCTGGACATCACCTATTTTTCTGCACCAGATATGCTAGCGGTTGTTTGAGACTCTGCCACGAAGTTCCGAACAGACTCGGCAGTCCCTTCGGCTTTTTTGCTGCTTCTAGAGGTATCACCTGTTCGTGCGTTCTCCGGAGCCCTCGTTTCAAAGCAATCGTCTGGTTCTTCACGTTCTCACACTCTCACTTAATCCCATTCTTTGCGGCCAGTCCAAATCAATTCGGGCTGCTCGCTAGCGTCGAGAACACGAGCCACCTACTCTCACGCAGGAACTCCGCCTCTTCTTTTGTCGCCCGGCCGACGTGGAGAGGTGGGGTGTGTCCTTCGCGTCTGATCCGGCTGGTGCTTCGCGTAACGGCCGCGCGTTGACTGTATATAATCTCTGGCCACTATATTTGAGGGCTTCTGAACCCGCCTACGCATTTTCGTTCGAATCGGCTCTGTGTCGATCGGGCACTGCGGTCCGATCTAGTTTGGTTGAGTTGAACATTCGCAACTCGCCAACCACGCCGCGTGCCCTCAGCTCTCTTCTGTCCGCGCTCCCTCTTGTTACACCGTGCGGATACCTGCGACCTTGAGATGACACGGGCAGGAAATGACCGGTGACCACCCCTCTTCGTCCAGATCTCGTTCTCTGAGGGCAATAATCGCCTGGGTCTGGATCCTAACGAGATTCGCGAGTTCCCCAATGATCGTCCTCCCCGTTTGGATAGATGTTACGGATGCTTTGTCCTGCCCAGGGCTCGTGAACCGGTGGCTCGATAATGGAGATCCGCGCAGTACGCATGAAGATCTCCAGCGTGTATTTCGCCCCATTCGACTGACCGAACAACGCTGTCGGATGTGGAGTCGGAGATCCCTGTAAACCCCGAGCTCTTCCACCACCTCAGATGGGTGTCCGACGTTCTAACACGCCGCACCGAAGCGAACGGAAAGTGGCTGCTCGGAGAGCGTTGGTGAATGGGAAAAAGTTGACTCCAAACCTGAATACCTCGTCGGCGAGGTGGTTGAGCGGCGGCCACTCACTAGCACTGGCCATACACTCAGTTGAGAACAGTGATGCACACTTCGACTTCTGCCCATCCCGGTCACCACAGTCTCTCCTCTGGATCCGAGGTGTCCCTGGTGATGGAGATACATTCCAGACGTTCTATTTTCCCCGTGCTGTTGATCCGTTGGCTTGTGACTCCGTCATATTGAGATCTACCGGTGTATGTCTTTCAGCCTGGCTAGTCGAAAAAATTCAGAGGAGTTCTGAGAACCATATAAAGGTATACGTATGTGGGTCAAGTTATTTTAAGACCGCGGTAGGTAGGGCCATTTAAACACCTGGAACGCCGATCAACTGGGTTCTGATATGTTTCTCGTATGTGGCAAGACCTTCGTATTCTCAACGCTCGCCTGCCCTCGGTCATTGCTTGCGACCGGACTAACTACATTCCCGACGAGGAAGTGACATTGCAAAACGTGAAAAATGCTTGTTCCTCGGTTATTCGACACTGTAGTTCTGTCACGTAGGTCTACCGCTGGAATTGAGGTGCCTGAACAATTCATCCTGTCGATAATACATTGCCCTGTGGGGAACACATACCCCGACTTTCCATTCTCTCCACGTCAACGGTGCTACGCAAGCTTCCGAGACCCTGGGCTTTACATAACCCGACGGTCTTGGGCTCGAACCGGCGAGATTGAAGCAGCGTGCTTTGGAAATAAATCTGCGTGCGCGCGGGATGGTTGCTGCCCGGGAGGAGAGTACGACGCGTCGCAGTCCGATCCCCACGTCGATTACACCGAGCGCTCCTATCTTCCCCCGTTTTTCGTTTGTTGACCGGATATCAGAATCTTTGCTACTTCATTCAATCCTCCGGACCGCTATCCCCTCTGTAGTTTATTGCAGAGCAGCGTCGGCTCCCGTGCAACTTCCATAAAGCGACTTTACCCGGAGTCCAAACATCTTCATTCGCCCGTTGCTTCTTGCGACATCATGATGCAGACCCTTTGGCTTGTGGGTGGCTTTCCGCAGCGTATCGTCCAGCCACTTTTCCCTGGCGCGCCCGGAGGCTCTCATGCGTTATTACCACCGCCTGCCTGCGAGTTTTCCGTAGCGATGCAAACCCGAAACCATAAGTCAAAGGCTCAAAAGTACAAGAGTCAACATTGAACAATCTCGACATCCACCGCTTCCTTTTGGTTCAGACTCGCCATCGCATCTCTCACTAATTTCAATTTGGCCTCTGATCGAGGTTTGATCACGCATTTTAAAGGGAGGGGATGTCTATGGAGACAAGAGGGGTGGATCGATCAGTAAACCTCCTCAGCTTACTATAGCCGGAAAACCAAAATATGACGAACCGGACGGCAGACCCGCGGAACTTGGGTTCCAGCTTCTCACCAGCTGGCGCCTCAATGTCAAGCACGGCGAGGGTGCAAGCGATGCTGAGGAATAGGGTCCGAAGAGCAAACGATCGTCCGGGACATATCCTGCCAACAGGCGTCAGAGAACAACAAGAACCGCAGCCTTTGAAGGGTTGTACCGTCTGCCTGTTCCAAAAACGCGATCCTCTGGATCCTTCACGGAGCGATCCAATCTCCCGTCCTTCGAGAACCGCTCAGGATCGTACCTGTGCGGCGCAGGGTATACAGTTTCGTCGCAGTATATTGCCCTGCACATTTAACATGGTAAGCAAATGACTGATCGTACTGTTTTTCAACGGTCGCCATATAAGGCATGATACTCACCAGACATTCTCGACGATTGTGGCACCCGCGGGTATGGAATACCCCTTATATGCGTTGTCCTCCATTATACATTTCTGGATTCCAATTGGAGTCGGGCAACCCCACCGGAGCAATTCCTTAATCAACGCGGAGATGTAGGGCAAGTCTTCCTGATCCGAGATTTGTGGTAAACGTTCGCCCCCCACGACCCTGTCCAGCTCCTCTTGCGCCTTTCTGACAACGTGAGGGTGCAAAGCCGCGGCGAGGAAGAAGGTTAGTAGGACCGTGTGGGTCTACCGTTATTCACAAATGAACTTAGACACGGATACTAAAAAGATGGAATCCTCACGGTATCAGACCCAGCTATTGAAATGCCATAAATGAACACTCCCAAGCGTATCACTGGCAAATTGTCTCACCTGTATATGTTGTCGCAGTCACCGATAGGATTACGTTCTCATCAACCCCTCGATCCGCAAGTTCTGTCGTACGGCCGAAACACGAAGCGGCAATGGAGAAATTTGTCTCATCGACCTTACCATCCTTCAGTCCCGGAACCGAGATACATACGTGGAGCATTGACGGACCCACCTCGAAAGACTGCTGCATGTGATCGAGTGGGCCACCGACGGCGACACCGAACAGTTCTCGACCGGCCTTGGCGAATCGTTTGAACCCAGCCCGGGGAAACCAGTCCGGGACGTGCCTCACTTGAGGTTCGATTATCAGTCGGGTATCGCAGGGATTCTGAAATTCGGGGACAAACATATTGGGAATGTATCAACGAGGAACGCGCTAGGCTTTACGGCGCGTCCGAGGTGTTTCATTCCGTGTTCTGAGGCTTGCGAGAACTTGTCTTCGTGGGAATCTATTTCCATACCGTAGGCTATTTCCATGATAAGAGCCCCAGTGACGCTAGGGATCTAAAGTGAGTGTGGGATACGCGGTGACGACCGAACGTAGAAGAACGGACAATTGAATGTTGCCCAGGAAATCGTCGGGGGTTTCAGCGAGACGAGAGAGAAAGTGGAGAGTATGTTTGTTCAGATAACCGTCAAACCTCGATACCACATTCACGTTCAGGAACTCGTGAAAGAGCCTGCGGCATCTTCTCCATTGGCTTCCATACACCATCAAACCGAAATTCCACGAGGGTATATCCATGCTTGAGTGGTAATTAGTGAGGGAAGAAGCACGACCGGTGTAGATAGCTTACAGCTCAAGCATCGGGACGTGTGGCTGATCTCCCATTACATCCATCAGTGAACGTCAGCTTGTAAGCCTCGCAAGGGAGCTCACTCGATCGGAGTAAATGTTGGACCGCTTCTCCGACAGATCTGTGATAGCCTCGGTGCTGTTCAGAACCACGGTGTCCTTCGTCAGTAGCTTGAGATACAACACATCCGTATCTTGGATCGGTGGGGCCTTAGTTGGATAACCTTTCGTGAAAGTAGAGCAGACACTTGCCAGATTTCCGCGCCGAAGCGACGAACGCCTGCCACGCCGGAATGTCCTGAGGGACATCCAAGATGTTGCCGGTAAGGGGATATCCCTTCGGTCCCGGTGGATATGGCGGCCTGCTCCTGTTATTTCGCCATTTCCAGACCAGAGCCAGAGACGCAGCACAAAGCAAGGCCACAAGCAGGGTCCTTTCGTCGGTCACGTCGAGAGATTAGCTAGGAGAGGTTCGGCAAACGAGGAGTCACCGGTCTTATCCTTCCGACCCCAGCTCTATACGCGGTCGGTGAGCGGTAATACGGAGGAACGATACCCCGCGCCGGGTGGAGCAGTGAACGCCGAAACTTCTATCGCAGGCTGAACAGACGGTGTTGACGCTTGCAGCTACTCGGTCATTTAGAACGGGCTGAACGTGGTTCAGGTCTGTCACGTAAGTCTGCCACCGGAATTGAGGCGCCTGGACGATTCATTCGATTGATAACTCATTGCCCTGCGGGGAACACGTACCCCGAACTTCTGTTCTCTCCACGTCGATGGCCCTGCACAGGTTTTCGCGACCCTGGACTTTCACCCGACGTTCTTGGGCCGAACTGGCGAAAGCAACGTGCTTTGGAAAGTAAGCCTACGACGCGAGCTCTCAGCCATCTCCTCCGTCGACCCCGCCCCCACGTCCGTCGTGCACCCGGAATTTTGGCTCGCCCCTACGACTACAGTCTCCTCCGCTGGAATCCGGAGTCACATCAACAAATCCGCGCACACGCGTGTTGTCTCACCAATCAACACCACCAAGTCGCAGCGATTCGATTCGCAGAACGTCCTCTTCCGGGTCAGCGAACGGATCCACGACTTCACTACCAAACCCAAATCAGTCGGATCGAACCCGGTCGAAAGCGCGGGACCTGTTGAGGAAGCATTATGGATTGGGAGTCGGACCTCCACCCCCCAGCGGGAAGCCCCAAGACCCCATGGATTTGTGTGAGCCAATAGATCTTGTTTTGAAAAGTGTACCCCGCTTATTGCTCTTCACCTCTGCAGACTCCCCGGCATTTGACGCCAAAGCTTATTACGACCAATTGATCACAACTTCGTCGTTGGCCACCCTCCTAAAGCGTGAAAGCGAACTGTTCTCTGGTATGTCGCGCCTGTCCTATCCACCCCCGTACGTTTTCTGGAAATTGACAACGTTTTGGCCCCATACAGAGATTAGATCGTTGGATAACGACCGTCAATCCCCGGTATACAACCACCATCATGAGCTAATCGCAGCCAGCGACACCATCTCTGCCGTACGTTGATCGATAAATCCCGACAAGCCCACCACACTCACCCTCACTCGACGTCATAGATGAAAGCAAGAGCCGACGAATTAGATCCCAAACTGGACTCATTGAAAGCAGCATTTTCTGAAATCTCGAGACTCTCCAGCAAGTTGATGAATGAGCGGCACGCCGGCGATTGATAGAGCTTAGAGATTTACACCAACACTCCCCTTCCTTCCATTGTCGACACCGGGCACACGTTTTGATCAGGATTGCAACCCGTCTCACTTCTTCCCCCATCCCACTCCACCACCTTCATATCAACTGAGGCCCCCTTGATATCCCTTGTTTTTTATTATTAATCTTTCAACTATATGGTTTACCCCTCTAGAGAAGCTGAGCGAATCTGCGGAGATTATTACATGAACGAGTGTAGACGTCGGGGGTTTCAACTCGGGGGGCAACACACCACGGTTGACTATCATCGGACGTGCGTCATGTCGTGTCTGCCGAGGAGCTGAGGACAAATCTGTACCCCTGTGGACAAGTCGGTGACCTGTAAACGACCGAACACTCTGAACGCAAGGGGTGAAAGAAAAACTGGCCCGTAATCCATTGAATCGCTGGTCCAGTCACCCGCCGTCAAAAGATCCCCCATTCGCGAAGTGAAGGGCCGTAGGGTTGACCAAGCGTGAGTACATTGGGGTAGTTTCGGAGTGTGCACGCTACTATTAAGTTCGATGAGCTGTCCAGCACCCGCAATCCGTTGCCCCCATACCTGAGCCATGGACAAACTGTGTAACCATTCCGTGCAGCCGTTATACCACCGTTACTCGATACCTCCGGGCCGGAGCAGTGATGGAGGAGGCGAATGAGCGTCAGTGCGCGAGTGATACTCAACCGGGCTGAATGATGTTCTTGTCAAGGTTGGCTTCAGACCGCCCTGTCCTTCTCCTGTCCCTCTCCCCCGCCACCTCTCTCGTCGACCCTCTCCTCCACCCGCCATGGTCTCCAGATTCCTCTCCAGAATCCTTCCGCTCGCTTCGCTCTTTGTACCGGGAGTATGGGCCCAGTTCGATATGGCCGAGTGTCCGGCTGGTTGGACTTGGGTGCGTCCTGGTATTCGGTTCTTTTCTTTGGAACGCATCCGCTGAATGGGTTTGTAGAACGACAATTCCCTTGGACAGGACCCGTGCGCCGTCGGCTCCATGATGGATGCATCGTGTCGTGGCCTGGGTGAGTCGATTCGTCGCGTGTATTTTTCGCGCCGTTTCTGAGCATTGCGCCCCCGTTCCCAGCGTTGTACACCTATCCGCCTCTCAACAGCACCCAATATTACCTTCCCCCAAGGGTTGATCATTCCGGTGACCTGGATTGCGACTGTAACACCGTGATGTACAAGTACGGGATCTCATCCTCTCCGATATGCCCTTGTGCTGATTCACCTCTCGTTGTCCAGCCTCCACATGGCATGCGCTTCGTGTCAGGGCGGTTATACCCGTGAGATCTTGCACGACCACACCTTTGGGCTACTTACTGACCACTTCATCAAGATGGACGACCTGGATAGCGACCTGCGAGAATATCTATGTCTCACAGTAAGTTGACCCCTTGTGCAACAAACGTTTCTCGTCGCCGACGATCTTGGATCGAATCAGGCACCCGGTTGATATCCCCCAAGGCACCGCTGTTCCGCATCGGGCGTACTTCGATGTCACGGTAAACGGTCTTTCCGCCATCCAGTGACACGTTTGTGTTGACATCGAACGCAAAGACGGCACCTGGTCAAACGTATAATGATACTACCGCGATGAATCTCGGAGGTGAGTTTGATCTTAAGCAAAATTCCCTTTCGCTGACAATTTGTCATCAGGTACTCCCGAGGTGACGCCACCACCGCTGAGCACCGTCAGCAGCAGCTCCGGGAGGTTTTACCAACACCAAGACCTCGACTGGTAGTTTGTCGGACCCCACGAACGATTGCAGCAGCAGTGGTGATTCAAGAAACGGACCGAACACCGGGGCAATTGTTGGCGGTACATCTCAGAACCTCGATTTCAAGTGATAACTCGACCTGACCCTGGATATCCAACAGGTGTTGTCGGCTCCGTTGTTCCACTCACGATTCTCGCCGTTGCCGTGCTCCTCTATATGCGCCACCGTAAGCAGCAGCAGGCTCAACAACAACAGATCCTGAACCCAGACGGGCTGGATCCATACAAGCAACGTACACCCTCGATGTACGGCCCTCCAATGACCGCCGTGCCATTCACTCCATACGTAAGTCGTTTGTTGAGCGGCGCCGAGCCTAGAAATCCGTCTTGACGTTTTTTCCTAGAACCCGTCCGATCCGTCAACTTTCCCCCCTCGGAGCCCGCAGAGCTCAGTCACATACACTACTCCAGCCCACAACATCCGCGGGGCCTATTCTGGTGTCCCCGAGGTATGATTGCCATGCGGTTCTCAAACTTCCACTCATTTATTTTTCTCCTTCCTTTCATCTGCTGAACCGGTTGGATAGTTAACGTATACACTACGTCGTGATTTCACTTATTGCTCTTGGTCTCTTTGTTTTTTACGTCGCTCCTATACGCGGAGGACTATGCATTGTATATCTTCCGTGGCTTGCTGCGATCTGGACTCACGATCGCGGGGCAATGATCGAGGTCTGTAAATCCCTCTGAAGGGTGGATCTGAAGCTTAGGGTCCATCTCGCATCCGATACCCACGTCGTGTCTTTGCTTTCTCCTTTGTGAAACTGAGACCATGGATCACCAACGTGTTGGATGATGGCGTCGGCCGTCTGATTACAAAGGGGAACAAACATGCTTGGAACAATTGACAGGTGTCCGTCCATAGTGCCGACCATCAGCGGGACACGGCACCGCGATGGTGGCGGGAGAACCCCCTCTGACCTTTGGACGCTTTTTTTTTTTTTTTTAAATTCTGGTTTATCCTGCCGTTCGTAGACTAGTACATGGACAGTGCCTTATCTACCTAGCACACAGCTGATTGCATCATCAACCAATGGGAGAAGAATCTGCTATCTAAGGTCCGATATCCAAGGTCCATGTGAGGAAGGGGGGGCATACCTACCTAAGAGGGAGGGAGGGAAAAAACTATGAACAACATGGCCTAATGGGCGAAAGAAGAGGGGGCGATAGACAGGCTGGGAGGGGGAAGAAGGGGAAGTGGGCCGGGATGGGAGATGTCCGTCTGGAGAGACCTGATCCTCTAGGTCTCACCAGGTTGATGGTCTTCTGTGCCCTTTTCCTGAAGGACAGCGCAGTACGACTTCGGGGACGTAGGGAGTCTTCTGCAAAGCAGGGCCACCAGAGGTCCCATCTCTCGACGCAACTTGGTGTCCAAAAAGCTCTCCCCCGGTGGACTCTGGGTTTCGAACGTTCGCCCTTCTCAGTCGCGATTTTCTCGGATAGCTGGCCGAAGCCTTCCAGTGCCAAGTAGCTTTCTGTCTGGAGCACAACCTCACTCTAGATGAGGTTCGATTGGTCTCGATGTCGTTGTGGCCATCGAACGGGCCCTGCTCGGGCAGGGGACACCGTGGGAAAAAATCCCGACATGAAGGAAGAGGAAGAAGAGAGGATGTGACCTTTGGACGCGTTTTTCATTTACAATATAGGTTCCTATACGATTCCGCCGTTGAACAGCACGCAGAACTACGTTCCTCCTCAACGCGATAGCACCTCAGACCTCACACGCGATTGCGATAGCGTTATGTACAGGTGCGCTACCCTTCCCTCCCTCCCGACCCTTTCGAGCCGGCCGCCGCGATGATCTGTTTGAACTGATGCCGGATTCGGACTCACCCGCATATAGCCTTTACATGGCGTGTTCGACGTGTCAAGGGGGTATGATCTATTCGTGAGTCCTTCCTTCCTTGAGTGGCTGATATATGCGGTTTTTTGTGTTTGGGTTACCTGTGGACTGATGGTTTTTGGGTTTGCGCGTAGGTGGCAGAGGTAGATCTAATGTTCTCGAAGTCTGGTTCAGAATCCGCTGAACCTGAGTTCGAACGTGAACGCGACCGACGGGAACCGAACGTCTGGTCCGGTTCATGTTCGCCCACACGGTGAAGGTTAGTGGACGCGTCCGAACCCACTGGACGTACCCTAGCTTAGTCCAGTACAGTGTCCTAAGTGTTGGCCCACCAGAGGGGGTGGCACGAGAGCACGTCACTCTCCATCATGCAGGCGCCCTCGCTATGACTGAAAGTTTTGCATTAAACTCGGATGGAGGCTTTAAAAACCCAAGTGAGATAGCCTGGGTACACTCCCCAAACCATGAGTATCCTCCATGGAGATATTGCGAGGATCGCATTTGACCACCTCCCAGTTCAGGGCTCCTCAGTTGCTTTGTAGAAGGCGTTCTCGAGCAATGCGGGTCTCAATGATGATACACGCCATGGTAAAGTCTATGCCAGTACTTTTTGATGCCTACAGTTTGTTAACGCACACTATGAGAAATGTCGCGACGTCGGGAGGAGACTGTGGCTGAAAAGTAGCAAACAATGCCCAAAGGGCGACTTAGAAAAATACATAAAGGACATGCTACGAGCCCTGTCTACTATCTCAATAGAAAATTGCTTGCTACGAATGCGTTCAACGTTTGAACCCGAACCCGAACCGAACGCGCATTCGCGTTCAGGGCCGTTGGGAACTACAGTCAAGTTCAGCGTTCGCGTTTGCCAGAACCGGACGTGAACCGGACTTCGAGAACATTAGGTTGATCACATAGCGCGATAATGTTTATGTAACACAGTGCGCTTTGATTTTTTGTTGTTCGCTTTGCGCGGGTTCAGTCTCACCACAATCGATTTTTTTTTTCAAGGTATCCCCATGACATTCCACCGGGGACTGCGGTTCCGTAATGGGCGTTCAATAATGTTACGACGCTTCCGGATCAAACTTACAGCAATACCGTGGCCATGTCCGTCGGTTGTAAGTCTATTCCTCTTGGCATCTCCTTTGGTCGTGGTTCTTGACGCGGGAGACGTGGGATAGGGGACCCGGAAGTTGAACCTAAGGAGATGAACACGCTCACTTTGGGGAGAAGCACGGTTTCGACGAGTGCCCGTAGGCCTTCTTCGACCGATTCGCTTCCCCCAATCACTATCAACAGTAAAACCAACGTTGGAGCGATCGTCGGTGGTGGGTCCAATTTTTCCTCGACGGGTTGAACTTTGGTTGTTGATTGTGTATTTGTGTAGGTGTGTAGGTGTGGTGGGAGGCGTTGTGCCGCTTGCCATCCTTGCGGTTGTCGCGTTCATTTTCATCAGACGGCAGAGGCGACAGGCTGGAGGAATCCAACTGCAGCCTCAGATCTAAGAGGTTTCGGAGTATTGGAAGACGCAGCCGCCAACTTCTCCCATCCTTAGTCCGACCAGTCCGAGTCTCCCGTACAACCCCTACTACATGAGTTCCCTCGTATCCCCTTCCGGTTCCTCTGCGTGGGGTATGATTAGTCTCTTACGACGCCTCGTTTTTTTCTTTCTTTCTCTAGAACCCTTCAGATCCGACGACGTATCCATCTCCTGTGAATGATGGACACAGTTCGATGACTTTCGTGACTCCCGTATCTCACCACGGGGGGCACAGGCAGGGGCGGTTCTCTGGCGCTCCGGAGCTGTAATTTGGTGATCGGGACACACCTTGAGGGACCCTCGACCGTGGCTTGCTGTTTAACCTCAGTGCTTTTTGGACTTTGTTCAGACTTTGTGATGTCGTTGATAAGTCTGCAACCAACCCTCACAGGCAACACCAATGCACTATCCCTCCTTCTCTCCTTTCTTTTTTGTACCCTCACTCTCCTTTTCGTCCAGTTTGAAACAATGGGTGTCAATGTGGCCATTAACCTGTACCCTGGACTTTTTTCCCTATTGCTTGAGTTCGAAAAATGTCTTACCGAAACCATTATCTATCTTTGACTGTGAGTATATTATCAATAAAGTATACAATCTGCTTCGCTATTGTCTTGTAATCTGTTTTTCCACTCTGCTGTTTTGAGCTTTGTGTTGGAGCAGGGGAACATGAGCATCTGTGCCAGATCAACATGATCAGGGTGAACATTGATATTCACTCAAGTCCAGTTCAACTGAAGAAACTTCAGAATAGTATTCAAACCACAATGCATCTCTTGAGGTATCACTCAGCAGAGGGGGGTTTAGAACAGGTTGACAGTTGCATGGAAAGGTACATATTCATCGGAAAAAGCTCGTGACCGCGATACGCGTTGTAACGCCGCGGAACGTTTTACCCACGTTGTACTGCGCTACGTCGTCGTCACTACAAAGTAGATGTATTCTACGATGTTATAGCTAGCCACCATCGCCTGCACCTACGGCGTAACACGTCCTCTCCCTGGACCTTGCTGACAAAGATTTCCGGCGATGCATCCTGTCTCTCTCCACCTTCACTCACTCTCTCTCATCACTGTGCCTAATCACAAAAAAACCAGGGACAAGAACCACCCCACCTCCGAACCTTAACACACACTGTTCGACCGATGGCGTACGAGTGCAGTGGATGTAGAAGTCGATTCAAGACGCAAGGATGGTTAAGCCGGCATAACAAGACGTGCGAAGCTCGTAAAGAACTTCACAAAGCAGGATCACATAAATTCCGAAAGATCCATGGTACGCCTGACTCGGCACCACGCAATCTGCTGGTGAGATTCAATTCATGGATCTCTGGTCGAGGGGGAGCTGGGAGTTCGCGTGAACCGCCGGTAGGGATTAGTGATTTGAGACGAATCGAAACGCTACTGACAGGTCCTCTTGCAGGACTCAAGCAGGGCTCAAACCGAAAATCGCGGCAGAGGACACGACGCAGCATCGGATCCTGATACCCCCATGATTGACTCACTGTTGCCTGAGGTAATCCCGCTCGCTATTGCATCCTTCGTGTCGAGCACCGGTAACCAATGACTCCAGGTGACAGAGACGGAATTCATTTCCCGCCTGCGTTCCCTTGTTGAAGAAACCGAGTTGAGTGAACCGCCAGAGGTGTCCACCCTGCCTGTGCGAAGGGGCACCCGTCTTCGTCGGCCAACATGGAAAGTTTGAGAGAATCAGCTCACAGAGGTCTCCCAGCAAGGACCCCCTCTCGTAGCCATGGATACCGCTCCTCCCACTCCCGGACCCCCTTCCCCCCCACCACCGCCCCATCAACCACTCCGATCTGCCGTCGATAGGTTCGGTCTATCGAGGCTCTATCCAATCGCGCCGTCATCTATCCCTGATTCAACCCATCTCAGGTTTGAAGAAGGAACTTTACTTGCAATTGCACCCACACCTCCTAAACGTCGAAGGTTACGGGATATCCTCAAACCCTACCCCAACCTCACCTCTTTCCTCTTCGACCACCAATTCTGGACATCGAGCGGATCGAAGTCTCAAAATGATCGCAACACCTTACGCGATGTCATTGTCCGTGAGGACTTTCATACCTCCGATTTGAAAGGTGTCAACTTTGAGTCGATTGAAAAGAATTTGAGACAAACTGGAGGATCCGGGTGGCGCGAGACCCCACTCACAATTCATGTTCCCAAGGGTGTCAAGTTGACGAAGGCAGCAAAGCGTGCAGCCACGACTGAACAATCCCGGCTCAAACGTGGTGAGCCGTCGACGGCAACACTCAAACGACCGGTCCCTGGCGCGCCGATTACAATTCACGACTTTCAGCACCGGAGGGTTTGTGACATTATCCGCGAGATGTTCGCATCGGACCCTGGTGCTGGCTCCTTCCATTACCACCCATATGAACTCAAGTGGAGACCTCCTGGATCGGATTCCGAAGAACGAGTGTATGGCGAGTTGTATACTTCACAGGCATGGCTCGAAGAAGACAAAAAAGTCCAATCGCTCACCTTAGACCCCGCCGTGACTGATCAAGAGATCCCTCGAGCCATTGCGGCTATCATGCTCACCTCAGATGCAACAGGCCTTGGTCAATTTGCCTTGTCGAGGGCTTGGCCGATCTACATTTACTTTGGAAACCAGTCGAAGTACGACCGAGTGAAGCCAACACAGCATGCCGCCCATCATCTTGCATACCTTCCTTCGGTGAGTCATTCTTGTTGCTCTTTGAGGTGCGCCGAGTGACGTGATCACAGATGCCAGACGAGATCCAAGAAATTATCCAGAGGGCACTCAAGAAAGTGCCCTCTCGTGCCTTGCTTACTCACTGCCGTCGTGAATTATTTCATGCTGCGAAAATGGTGCTTCTCAATGACCCCGAATTTCAACATGCATACAAAAATGGTATTGTCGTGAAGTGTGCTGATGGGATTGTCCATCGACTTTTCCCTCGCATATTCACATACTCAGCAGACTATCCAGAGAAGTAGACATTTTGTTTCAGCCATGGGATATGCGAGACTAATACTGCTTCAGGGTACTTGTTGCCACGATCCGTGACCAAGGAGGATGTCCTTGTGTTCGCTGCCTTATCACAATGAAGGAGATCCCTGATCTCGGTACTGCGGAGGACCGTCAAAAACGCGTTGTAAGGTCATGAGTTGATTCTGATGAGCATCAGACACTTGTGAAGGATGCACGGAAGAAGCTCTACGATGAAGGCTATGCCGTGGATGGGGAAAATGTCGATGGATTACTCAAGGGTGAATCCTTGGTTCCTACCGAGGTACTTATAAGGGCCCGCACTTCCATTCAACCTGTCTAATATATCCTGTACACCTAGAATGCCTTTTCATTGGCTCTGGGCAAGTTTGGCCTTGATATCTTCAAGATTCTCACGGTTGATGTCCTACATGAATTTGAGCTCGGAGTCGGCAAGGGTATTTTCATCCACCTTGTTCGGGTGCTCGAGAGCATTGGGCCTCAGCAAATCTTTGCTCTAAACGAGAGGTACTATGAAGTGGGCTTGTTTTCAGCTGGCTAACATAACTCATAGGTTTCGTCAAGTTCCGGTGTTCGGTCGCTCTGCAGTGCGCCAGTTTTCAAACAATGTTTCAGAAATGAAGCAAATGCAAGGGCATGACTATGAGAACATTATCCAGGTTAGCGTTAACTAGCACTCCACTTAACAGCATGTCTAATGCTCAGAGTTAGTGTATCATGCCATGTATCAATGGCCTTCTACCTGAACCACATAATACGACGGTTCTTTCGATGCTTTTTGTCCTTGGCACATGGCACTCCTTGGCAAAGCTCAGGATGCACACAGATACATCACTCCAACTCCTCGACGATGCAACCACATGCCTAGGGATCGCACTCCGGTATTTCACTTGGGTGACATGCCCAGAGTTCCCTACGAAGGAAACAGCTGCGGAGTTCAACAAGAGAAAGCGTAAGGAGGCAACATCAACGACAAAATCTCCGGATTCAAATGCACGAAAGCCAAAGACTTTCAACATGAATACCATCAAGCTACATTCCCTTGGCGACTATGTATCTCACATTCGAACATATGGCACAACAGACTCATACGACACGAGCACCGTAAGTCCATCATTCTGAACCCTTTGCCGTTTATCACAAACCTGATTCTGAGTGTGTTTGCAGTCGGAGCTTAGTCACGGTCGTGTGAAGACATGGCAGAAAGCCCGCACAAGCAAGAAGAACACAATGCAACAACTTGGCAACATTGACTTCGTTGAATCCCAAGTCCGTCGAATTGCGGCCAAAATTGATGCCACAGGTGTTCCGATGAATTCAGCCTCCTCACCGTCAACAGCTCCACTCACTGCTCGCTACCACATTGCGAAAGATGTCAAGAAGCGTCTCATTCTGGGTGAATGGCTCAACGGCCATTCGGGTGACCCTGCCTTGAGGGTGATAAATCTGTTCAACAGGCAACAATATTGTCTCAGAACGCTGACATACTACCACAGGACTTCCTCCCCAACCTCAAGCAACACCTCCATGCACGCATACTTGAGTTGGACCCATCACGCAATTGTGATCGTTATGAAGACCTCATCATTCAAGATGGCATCCTCTATCGACACTCGATCATGCGAATCAATTTCACAACCTACGACAACCGACAGGATGAAGACATCATTCACATCCCATTCGACAAACAAGACGTGCTCGTTTACAACCCCCAGGAGCAAGGTCCATACCCATGGGCATTTGCCCGGGTTCTTGGAATTTATCATGCAGTCGTCATGACTCGCACTCACCGAGACCCACAAAGCTACTACTTCCTATGGGTTCGATGGTTTAAACGTGACCAATCACCGTCGTTTGCAACGATGCGAGGGTTTGATCAGGTGGCATTTGTACCACACGACAGCCTCGATGAAGAGCCTTTTGGCTTCATCGATCCAGAAACAGTTATTCGTGGTTGCCACCTCATCCCAGATTTCGACTCTGGCAGAACTCACGAACTCATGCCTGCTTCTATCATCCGGGATGGAGATGGCGACTGGAAGAAATTTTGTGTTGCTCAGTGCGTGAATTTGGTTTCAGTCATCCTTGTCTCTCACGCCGGGTTCATTATTTCAGTCTTTCTGACCGTGATTTGATGATGCGGTTTACTGGGCTCGGGGTTGGCCATCTCGAATATAAAGCACGCGATGTCCACAGACTTGTAGTCAAGGATGAGCCAAACTGGTCTGAGCTGTGTCCAACTGTGGCTGCCGGCGAACCAGGTCCGGCGGCTGATGCCGAGCCGGAGGATACTGATTCGGATGATGATGCTGAGGAGGATCTAGACGACAATACTTTTTAGGCATGATCCGACAATAACACGAGCTTAAATGGGATCCCCCCCATTCTCACATTATCCCCCACTCCCTTGTCCTCCCCCCTCAACTCTATGCCTCACCACCACTCACAGTCCTCCACGAACGGTCGTCGCGATGATTCTACCCGTTCGTCGAGGGGACAACGGCGGCAACGCTCACCATCCAGTGACCATCAAACGCGGGACAGTCAATCGGGCTCAGACGCCGAGTCGGCTGCCGAAAAACATTCAAAGACAAGGTTCGTTCAATCATATCAACTGATGGTGGGCCTCATACCCCCCCAGAAAAGTACAGTACACACCAGTTGAGGAGAAAATACGAACCGTTGGCCGGGGGTTCGGCATCTTCCACGAGATGTGGCGTTCGTATGACACCATTATAGATAAGGGCCTCGAATTGGGTGCTGCAGACCACCCTTCACTTTCAGAGGTGTACATGCTTCCTGTTTTGCGATCATGTTTCATCTCAATATCCACCAAACAGAGACCAGACATACGTCGATAGCTTCCGTACCCTGCTCACTTTCTCGCTGACTGTGAGGGACGAGATTGCTAGAGAGGGCAGCAACACTACAAAAATTGGGACCCTCCTTGAAACAGCTCGAGGCGACACTCGGAGGTCCCAGGCGAGTGGAATCAAGAAGTCGATCGGCGATTGGCATGTTTTCAGCCCCGGGCTGAGCAAGACTGGGCTCCGGGGTTGGGACCACAGCGAGTGTGCGAGGCTGTTATGCCCACCTTCCATCGAGTGGAATGCTGCGTGCGTCTTCTCTCTATCCTCCCACTCACCTTCTCACCCAATCATAGGAACGAGAAGGAGCTATGCGACCCGGTTACACGCACACAGTTTAAGCTTGGTCCCGAGGAATTTCCGTGATTCCTCTGGGAGGGAGAGGTGGTGGATGACGCAGACCCAACTATCGGGTTCCTGCGTCACCCGATCCTGTTCGCCGTGAGTCGACCGACGCCGTGACACTCTTTTCGTCTAACGGCGAGACTATCTTCCACTTAGGCTCTTCGTCACCTCACAATCAGCCCTTCGAACGGCGTTGATCCTAAGTCGAACACGTCAACGAAAAGTGGCTATGCAAAACAGTGCGGTGTCAAACATGTCACTGTTGAGTCAATTGCATATACGGCTACAATGGTATTTTATTTTCTTCCCACCGCTGCCATCATTGATGACACCCCACTCAGGTTCGCTTTGGACTGAGCAGCGACAGGAGGTTCAGCTCGAACTCCAGCTTCAAGTACAAGGATATGTACTACGCGATTACCAAGTTTGTGAAGGTGTGGCCAAAACCAACAGTCCAGCAGCTACTGGCTAAGTGGGATAGGTGAGAGATCCCCATCCTGTGATATTTTGGCCCCGCTGACCGCCTCAAGGGAGGTTTTCTCGCCAACACAGATGGATGACGAGCCTGGGAACGAGGGTCCTGATCCCGACTCGTTAGCTGCGCGGTTGACTCGGCAGGTGGGGGCAATGGTGGCGGAGGAGAATTGAGGGTCTCTGTTGTAGCTACAGACGAATATACCCTGTTTCCTTGCATTGAATCTATGTTACGAGCATGTAAAGGTGTGATACCACAGGGCGTATGACCCTATTACATGCTTCGTCGAACGTAGATGGACTAGCTATCTAATACAGGTACAACGGCGAAGTAATACTGTCCTGACGTTAATACAACGTGTGTTCCCCAATCACTATAATTTTGCTATGGGTGGTTTATCACGATACACCGTGTCGCGGCTGTTGGAAAACGTTGCAGCCGTTGCGTCGCGTTGCAACGACGGTACAACACCCCCGCGGGTTTTGCGATGTTGTACATGTTATGAGCACTACTACATGATTCTACAAATCCCTATCAAGGAAGCATATCACTAAAATCCAGAATCAACACCTCTCCTGTCTCATAACCAGCAATCAGATATTGACCATCCCACTGTGTGGCAGAGGGTTGTGCATATCTACCATTTAGTTGAAAAACCACCTTTCCAGTGATTCTATCCTCAATCCCAATTGGACCAGTGGTTGATTTGATTGTAGTACTAATAAAATCCAGATGGGGTCTATCTGAGGGTGTTGGAGATATCTTGATGGGAGTTGAGCCCGGAATCCCAAAGTCCCAGCCCAGGGTTGATGACCCTTCACAGCGAATGATGACTCTTGAACCATCTATCCAGAGGGGGTCAAGCCAATATAATTTCCTTGACCACATAGATATCTTGCCTGTATGTTCTCCTGTCTGTATAGACCAGGCTTGGATGTCACGGTGATCCATACAAAAAACCCTGGATCCATCTCCTGATATCCTAAGACCCATGGGTGTGGCACTATTTTTACCCACTGTTTGGAGTTCACCTTGCTCAGCATCCCACATACAAATTTTCCCCCTCTTATAGCCAATAATGATCAATCTATTACCCAGTAGTTGGGTGTCTCCTATAGCAATATCTTTGGCTTGAGTTTGAAAGGATTCCTTGCAGAAGCCAGTCAGGATGCTCCAGGTCTTTGCCACCCCTGCTGAATCAACTGAGAAAGCCAACCCATCCTTTGCTTGAAGGCTGACAGCCCTGATTGGGGCTGAGTGGGGTACAACTGGGTTTGCTGAAGAGGCACCAATCTCCCAGAACTTGATTGATCTGTCCCTAGATGCTGAGATAAGGGTGAGAAAAGAGTGGGGTACAAGGGAGGTGACTTTATCCATGTGTCCAACAAGAGTCTTGATAAGGTGAGGGTCTGGGCCAGTGATGTCCCAAAAGTAGATAGTATGACCAGCAGCACAAGCAATGAACCCCCCATCAGGAGAGAAACAGCAATGATGGGGTTTAGCATCTGTTAGGTGGACCTCCACTACATTTTCACCAGAATCAGTGTTCCAAATAGTAACAACTAACCCATTACATGAGATAAACTGAGTGCCATCTGGAGAGAATGCAACATGGGAGCCAGGAATTAGGGGACCAATCTGATGACCATCTATACCCCATTTCTGCACAGTACCATGCTTGGATGCAGACAGGAGGAGTTGAGGATCTGTGGGGGAGAAGCTGACAGTTGTAACTTCATTATTGTATTCCTTTATGACCTGACATTCCCCTGTCCCAATGTTCCACAAACAAATTGTGTTGTCTGCAGATCCTGAAGCAATTGTGGTATTGTCAACTGAGATGGAAACAGAAAGGACTGTATTGGTGTGGCCATGGAATGTTTTGACAACTCCACCAGTCTGGACATCCCAGAGCTTGATTGTTTTATCATGGCTTCCAGAGACAAGCAATGTCCCATCTGATGAGAAGGCAACAGAAATAACATACTCAGTATGCCCAGAGAGAACAGCAGTCTGGCTGCCTGTCAGTGCATTAAAGATGGTAATGTCATTGACCAAGCCAGTAGCAATAGTGTTGTTATGGTATGCAAGGGATGTTGTGTAGTCACCAGTGCAGGAAACTGTGCGGGTGCATGCTCCCCATTCAGCTGGTCCCACCACCACCTTAATCTTTTGGGAAAACTTTTCAGTGTAGCACTCGTGGATCCAGGATGATGAAGGGCAGAGTGTGAGAGCAGAGTCATATATTTGAGAAGGAGAGTTGGAGATGGCATCAAAATTTTCCAGGATGAAATGCTTGCTGTCACTGGTCCACCCATCAGGAACTCCTGTCTGAACAGATGTCAACATGGGCCCCAGTAAAAGTCTAAAAATATGTGACCTACCAACATACACCATTGCTGGATTTCATTGAGAGCATAAATACCAATGTTGAGCCTTTCCATGAGGATCAGGACCTCAATCCAAAACAGAAAACCAGTCTCAAAGAATTCATTTATTGCCTTGTATGTTTCCTCAGCTCCATTATTATCACTGGAAACCTTTGCAAGATGTTTTGTCCAGGAACAGCATGCATACTCCAGAGCACCCCCAATGTGGGTAGCCCTCTGTGTGGGGAGATCCTTGACCTTACTGAGGACAACATGGTCATCCAGGTTGCAGATATTCCTCTTTAACCTCTCCTTCATCACATTGAGGCATGAAAGCAAGATCTCATTGTGATAAATTGGAGGGTCTATAAAGAACCGGCTATCTGTGCACCATCTTGGATCCATGAGGAAGTCAGGAAATGATTTGTGGAAGATTCGGACTGGTTTGTCAATGTCTTCTGGGATAAGGAGAAGAGAGTGGAGGGTGCGTAGAGAGCTGGACATCCTGGCTGGAGTGCCACAGTTGATAAGGAGGTCTGAGAGGGTTTTGATGGAGAGTGGTTGGAAGATGAGAACTACTGCCCCCACCACAGATTTGAAATGGGAATAGAGCTCATGATCATAGGAATCCACATCATGGAAAGCTTCCTCCAGGACTTGGGTATAGAGGAGATCAACACCCAACTTTCCTTCATGGGAAGTGTCCATTGGGAGTGAAACAATGAGGGCAAGCCTCTCCTCAGGTGGGTGACAATGGGATGAAACAAACTTGACAACTGTTGAAGCAAAGATGAAAAACCCAGCTGCCTTCTTGCAGAGAATATCAATGTTTTGTGGGCCAGGCCATTCCTTTTCGACACTACAGTCACTCCGGTTCTTGGCGATATCAGCAAACCGGGTTTTCAAGAACAGTTTGATATCACTATCAACTGAGGTGGGTTCAACTTCGTGTAGTTTGAACACCTCAGTGTGAGGCCGAAGTGACTCCAAACGGAACCCGGAGCGAATACGATGTTCAGGCCTGCCGGTGATGAGGAACTTGACCAGCGGGATGTCATCCACATAACGGGAGAGGATGGACAGGAGCGCGGATGCGGGCTCCTCATCTTGACACTCATCAAGGGCATCAATAACAATGAGAGTTGGGGTTTTTATTGCCTGGAAAGGTCCAACTATAAGTTTCTCCATCTGTGAACAGAGGGCCTCCCGTCCAACATCAGGCCTCGTCTTCAAGACTGGAAGTAGCTCGTTTCGGAACTCCGGGTACAGGTGAGCGAGCTGGAAGGCGAGAGTGGGAAAGATGGATCGAAGGTTGCTCCTGTTCTCGAAATCCCGCGAACAGAAGAAACTGGCCCCTAGCTTCCCGTCTGCGAAACACATCTCCGCAAATGTCTGGGCGATGGTCGACTTCCCCGTCCCGGCAAGACCATTGAGCCAGAACACTCGTTTGTCGTGCTCATCCTTGGACCACCGTTCGAGCTGGAAGAGGACATCTCTCCTGGTCCCCTTCATGCATCCCTGCCTGTGCCCGCAGAGGTATCCGGCATCAGCGACGTGATACATGCGGTCAAGGAGGATGAGGTCCGTGTTATCCTTGTGGCTGATTACTATGGATGGGTAGGTAGTTGGGGTGAGAACTTACGATTAACTGACGGGCACTGTTGTAGATATCTTGTTGTAAGGAAGTCTGCAGTATATGTTAGATGTGGTGGAGGCGGGTTCTTTGGGAGTATCAACCTGATAATCTATCATGGCCTCGCAAATATCATCTACCAGACTGTTAAGCCTGTGGGCGTTCTCGGTGTTGTTCAAGAATTGTGCGATATCCTTTTGAGTTGTCATTGGGCCCAGAACTTTGTAGACGTCTTCCAATTTCCTAGCAATCCCCGACCGTCAGTCTCAGCTCCTGATCTCGGATGTGATGGGCTTACCGTGCCAGTTTCTTTCTCCTCGCTTTCTCCTTGAAATCGTCCTCAGAAGTAGGTTTGCAGAGCGATTCTACAAGCGCTTCAACCCGGGATCCCAAGGACTCTATCGTTTGTCTGTTGACTTTTGTCCGCTGGGAGAGCTGTAAGCATCACGGATCGAACGAAGGTGAACGTACCTCGCAGTTGTCGAGGATAGCGCAGAGCCCTCCGGCAACAGACTTGAGAGGAGGGAAGGCATCTGACGCTCTTTCCACCGTGCGGAGGAACAATTTGGCTGCAGAAGATGCGGTAGATTTCCAGTTTGATTCATTCTTGGCGGCGGCGGCACCGCGATGGACATCATCAGGAATCGCCGGATTGCCTACGCCATTTGTCAGAGGCAGTTGCTGAGATAGTGTGGTTCACATACCCTCGGATTCCCCACCTCGCAAGATAGGTGTGGGCGTTCTGTTTCGAATGTCCGACTGAAGAGTATCGACCTGGCCCCTCCCTTCTTGGCCAGACCCTGTCTCGGTCCCTACGTGTGGATCCAGATGTAGACCCCTCTGGTCGGTTTCCCCTCCGCTGACGTGGTCGTCGTTGCCTCCCAAGTCATGTCCCCTTCCCACCACCGACGGCGACATAGACTCAGAATCGTCTGGTCGCGGAGCCGGATTGTCCTCTCTCCCGCTAGCCCTGCTGTCCTCTCCTCTGACCTCGCCCTCTGCCACGATATCGGGTCCTGATTGCAAAGATAAGGCGGAGTGGTCGAATCCCTCGCCGCCGACGTTGACTACACTTCCCTCCCGCTTCTTTCCGATCTTCGATAGTCCGTGCTTTACTTTCTCCCGGGCTTTAGCGAAAGCCTTTCGGAAATCCATGTCGTTACAGGGCTTCGCAGAGGCAGTGGGTGGTGAGATGATGGTTTGACACGTGGTGAAATCTTCAGCAAGCGCTAGGAGACGCTGATTAGCGCGCGACCTGTAGTCATTTTGACTTGACGGCTCTCGTCTGCGGCAGCTCTCTCTGGACATCACCTATTTTTCTGCACCAGATATGCTAGCGGTTATTTGGGACTTTGCCACGAAGTTCTGAACAGATTCGGCAGTCCCTTCGGCTTTTTTGCTGCTTCTAGAGGTATCACCTGTTCGTGCGTTCTCCGGAGCCCTCGTTTCAAAGCAATCGTCTGGTTCTTCACGTTCTCACACTCTCACTTAATCCCATTCTTTGCGGCCAGTCCAAATCAATTCGGGCTGCTCGCTAGCGTCGAGAACATGAACCACCTACTCCCAAGCAGGGGCTCCGCCTCTCCTTTTGTCGCCCGGCCGACGTGGAGAGGTGGGGTGCGTCCGTCGCGTCTGATCCGGCTGGTGCTTCGCGTAACGGTTGCACGTTGACCGTATATAATCTCTGGCCATTATATTTGAGGGCTTCTGAACCCATCTACTTGTTTTCGTTCGAATCGGCTCTCTGTCGATCGAGTACTGCGGTCCGATCTAGTTTGGTTGAGTTGGACATTCGCAACTCGCCAACCACGCCGCGTGCCCTCAGCTCTCTTCTTTCCGCGCTCCCTCTTGTTACACCGTACGGATACCTGCGACCTTGAGATGACACGGACAGGAAATGACCGGTGACCACCCGTCTTCGTCCAGATCTCGTTCTCTGGGGCAATAATCGCCTGGGTCTGGATCCTAACGAGATTCGCGAGTTCCCCAATGATCGTCCTCCCCGTTCGGATAAATGTTACGGATACTTTGTCCTGCCCAGGACTTGTGAACCGATGGCTCGATAATGGAGATCCGCACAGTACGCATGAAGATCTCCAGCGTGTATTTCGCCCCATTCGGCTGACCGAACAACGTTGTCGGATGTGGAGTCGGAGATCCCTGTAAACCCCGAGCTCTCCCACCACCTCAGATAGGTGTCCGACGTTCTAACGGGTCGCACCGAAGCGAACGGAAAGTGGCTGCTCAGAGAGCGTTGGTGAATGGGAAAAAGTTGACTCCAAAGCTGAATACCTCGTCGGCGAGGGGGTTGAGCGGCGGCCACTCACTGACCACACACTCAGTTGAGAGCATTGGTACGCACTTCGACTTCTGCCCATCCCGGTCACCACAGTCTCTCCTCTGGATCCGAGGTGTCTCTGGTGATGAAGATACGTTTCAGACGTTCTATTTTCCCCGTGCTGTTGATCCGTTGGCTTGTGACTCCGTCATATTGAGATCTACCGGTGTATGTCTTTCAGCCTAGCTAGTCGAAAAAATTCAGAGTTCTGAGAACCATAGAAAAGGATATATGCGTATGTGGGTCAAGTTATTTTAAGACCACGGAAACACCTGGAACGCCGATCAACTGGGTTCTGATATGTTTCTCGTATGTGGCAAGACCTTCGCATTCTCAACGCTCGCCTGCCCTCGGTCATTGCTTGCGACCGGACTAACTACATTCCCGACGAGGAAGTGACATTGCAAAACGTGAAAAATGCTTGTTCCTCGGTTATTCGACACTGTAGTTCTGTCACGTAAGTCTACCGTTGGAATTGAGGTGCTTGAACAATTCATTCTGTTGATAATACATTGCCCTGTGGGGAACACGTACCCCGAGTTTCCATTCTCTCCACGTCAACGGTGCTACGCAAGCTTCCGAGACCCTAGACTTCAACCCGACGGTCTTGGGCTCGAACCGGCGAGATTGAAGCAGCGTGCTTTGGAAATAAATCTGCGTGCGCGCGGGATGGTTGCTGCCCGGGAGGAGAGTACGACGCGTCGCAGTCTGATCCCCACGTCGATTACACCGAGCGCTCCTATCTTCCTCCGTTTTTCGTTTGTTGACCGAATATCAGAATCCTTGCTACTTCATTCAATCCGCCAGACCGCTATCCCCTCTGTAGTTTATTGCAGAGCAGTGTCGGCTCCCGTGCAACTTCCATAAAGCGACTTTACCCAGAGCCCAAACATCTTCATTCGCCCGTTGCTTCTTGCGACATCATGATGCGGACCCTTTGGCTTGTGGGTGGCCTTCCGCAGCGTATCGTCCAGCCACTTTTCCCTGGCGCACCCGGAGGCTCTCATGCGTTATTACCACCGCCTGCCTGCGAGTTTTCCGTAGCGATACAAACCCGAAACCATAAGTCAAATGCTCGAAAGTACAAGAGTCAACATTGAACAATCTCGACATCCACCGCTTCCTTTTAGTTCAAACTCGCCATCGCATCTCTCATTAGTTTCAATTTGGCCTCTGATCGAGGTTTGATCGCGCGTTTGAAAGGGAGGGGATGTCTATGGAGACAAGAGGAACGGAACGACCAGTAAACCTCCTCAGCTTGCTATAGCCGGAAAACCAAAATACGACAAACCGGACGGCAGACCCGCGGAACTCGGGTTCCAGCTTCTCACCAGCTGGCGCCTCAATGTCAAGCACGGCGAGGGTGCAAGCGATGTTGAGGAACAGGGTCCAAAGAGCAAACGATCGTCCGGGACATATCCTGTCAACAGCTGTCAGAGAACAACAAGAACTGCAGCCTTTGCAGGGTTGTACCGTCTGCCCGTTCCAAAAACGCGATCCTCGGGATCCTTCACGGAGCGATCCAACTTCCCGTCCTTCGAGAACCGCTCAGGATCGTACCTGTGCGGCGTAGGGTATACAGTTTCGTCGTAGCATATTGCCCTGCACATTTAACATGGTAAGCAGATGACTGATTGTACTATTTTTCAACGGTCACCATATAAGGCATGATACTTACCTGACATTCTCGACGATTGTGGCACCCGCGGGTATGAAATACCCCCTATATACGTTGTCCTCCATTACACATTTCTGGATTCCAATTGGAGTCGGGCAACCCCACCGGAGCAATTCCTTAATCAACGCGGAGATGTAGGGAAAGTCTTCCTGATCCGAGATTTGTGGTAAATGTTCGCTCCCCACGACCCTGTCCAGCTCCTCTTGCGCCTTTCCGACAACGTGAGGGTGCAAAGCCGCGGCGAGGAAGAAGGCTAGTAGGACCATGCGGGTCTACCGTTATTCACAAATGAACTTAGATATGGATACTAAAAAGAGGAATCCTCACGGTATCAGACCCAGCCATTGCAATGCCATAAATGAACACTCCCTAGCGTATCACTGGCACATTGTCTCACCTGTATATGTTGTCGCAGTCACCGATCGGATTACGTTCTCATCAACCCCTCGATCCGCAAGTTCTGTCGTACGGCCGAAAACACGAGACGGCAATGGAGAAATTTGACCCATTGACCTTGCCATCCTTCAGTCCCGGAACCGAGATACGTACATGGAGCATTGACGGACCCACCTTGAAAGACTGCTGCATGTGATCGAGAGGGCCATCGACGGCGACACCGAACAGTTCTCGACCGGCCTTGGCGAATCGTTTGAATCCAGTCCGGGGAAACCAGTCCGGGACGTGCCTCACTTGAGGTTTGATTATCAGTCGGGTATTGCAGGGATTCGGAAATTCGGGGACAAACATATTGGGAATGTATCAACGAGGAACGCGCTAGGCTTTACGGCGTGTCCGAGGTGTTTCATTCCGTGTTCTGAGGCTTGCGAGAACCTGTCTTCGTGGGAATCTATTTCCATACCGTAGGCCATTTCCATGATAAGAGCCCCAGTGACGCTAGGGATCTAAAGTGAGTGTGGGATACGCGGTGACGACCGAACGTAGAAGAACGGACAATTGAATGTGGCCCAGGAGATCGTCGGGGGTTTCAGCGAGACGAGAGAGAAAGCGGAAAGTATGTTTGTTCAGATAACCGTCAAACCTCGATACCACATTCACGTTCAGGAACTCGTGAAAGAGCCTGCGGCATCTTCTCCATTGGCTTCCATACTCCATCAAACAGAAATTCCACGAGGGTATATCCATGCTTGAGTGGTAATCAGTGAGGGAAGAAGCACAACCGGTGTAGATAGCTTACAGCTCAAGCATCGGGACGTGTGGCTGATCTCCCATTACATCCATCAGTGAACGTTAGCTTGTAAGCCTCGCAAGGGAGCTCACTCGATCGGAGTAAACGTTGGACCGGTTCTCCGACAGATCTGCGATAGCCTCGGTGCTGTTCAGAACCACGGTGTCCTTCGTCAGTAACTTGAGATACAACATATCCGTATCTTGGATCAGTGAAACCTTAGCTGGATAACCTTTCGTGAAAGTAGAGCAGACACTTGCCAGATTTCCGCGCCGAAGCGACGAACGCCTGCCACGCCGGAATGTCCTGAGGGACGTCCAAGATGTTGCCGGTAAGGGGATATCCCTTCGGTCCCGGTGGATATGGCGGCCTGCTCCTGTTATTTCGCCATTTCCAGACCAGAGCCAAAGACGTAGCACAAAGCAAGGCCGCAAGCAGGGTCCTTTCGTCGGTCATGTCGAGAGATTAGCTAGGAGAGGTTCGACAAACGAGGAGTCACCGGTCTTATCCGTCCGACCCCAGCTTTATACGCGGTCGGTGAGCGGTAATACAGAGGAACGATACCCCGCGCCGGGTGGAACAGTGAACGCCGAAACTTCTATTGCAGGCTGAACAGACGGTGTTGACGCTTGCAGCTACTCGGTCGTTTTGGACGGGCTGAACGTGGTTCAGGTCTGTCACGCAACTCTGCCACCGGAATTGAGGCGCCTGGACGATTCATTCGATTGATAACTCATTGCCCTGCGGGGAACACGTACCCCGAACTTCTGTTCTCTCCACGTCGACGGCCCTGCACAGGTTTTCGCGACCCTGGACTTTCACCCGACGTTCTTGGGC
>Ga0307513_10001796_pt1 | contig 30482 bp, 37 predicted proteins | sample 15_EM_MG_FD_202174 | JGI IMG/M metagenome (GOLD analysis project Ga0307513, IMG submission 202174) | Populus trichocarpa ectomycorrhiza microbial communities from riparian zone in the Pacific Northwest, United States - 15_EM | ecosystem: Host-associated > Plants > Roots > Unclassified | place... | reverse complement strand
ATCGGGAGAGTAGGCGACGGACCGCACACTCTCGGTATGCCCCTCTAGAGGTTTGCCAACTGCAGCACTAGTCTCGGCATCCCAGATTCGAATCGTGTTGTCATCAGATCCAGATATGATGTGCCACCCATCGGGAGAGTAGGCGACGGACGACACATACAAGGTATGCCCCTCTAGAGGTTTGCCAACTGCAGCACTAGTCTCGGCATCCCAGATTCGAATCGTTTTGTCACGAGATCCAGAGATGATGTGCCGCCCATCGGGAGAGTAGGCGACGGACCGCACACTCTGGGTATGCCCCTCTAGAGGTTTTCCAACTGCAGCACCAGTCTCGGCATCCCAGATTCGAATCGTGCTGTCATAAGATCCAGAGATGATGTGCCGCCCATCGGGAGAGTAGGCGACGGACGACACATACTTGGTATGCCCCTCTAGAGCTTTGCCAACTACAGCACTAGTCTCGGCGTCCCAGATTCGAATCGTCTTGTCATCAGATCCAGAGATGATGTGCCGCCCATCGGGAGAGTAGGCGACGGACGACACGTACAGGCTATGCCCCTCTAGAGGTTTGCCAATTGCAGCACCAGTGTCGGCATCCCAGATTCGAATCGTTTTGTCACGAGATCCAGAGATGATGTGGCGCCCATCGGGAGAGTAGGCGACAGACCGCACACTCTTGGTATGCCCCTCTAGAGGTTTGCCAACTGCAGTACCAGTCTCGGCATCCCAGACTCGAATCGAGTTATCATCTGATCCAGAGATGATGTGCCGCCCATCGGGAGAGTATGCGACGGACCACACACCATCGGTATGCCCCTTTAGGGGCTCACCAATTACAGCACCAGTCTCAGCATCCCAGATCCGAATGGTCCTGTCCAAAGATCCGGAAATGACGTGCCGCCCATTGGGGGAATAGCTCACGCAATTAATCTCACCATCATGTCCAATCCAGTTCAATGGCGGTGCTGGCCATGACGACAATTTCCCTCTCAGCACACTGATAGATTTAATAAACATCGTGCTGAAGGTGTCTGATAAAGTCGACTCTGAGGGCAAGAAAGGCTGGGTAGAAAGATAGGTGTGTGGAGCACTGGTAGAGATGGGGGTGCGAAAGGCGATGATGAAACGGATAACGTCCTGAATTCTCTCAAGAAGGGTCGAATCGCCATCCTACTGCCAGTCAAAATCACCCTGAATACAAGCTGGAGCTGGACTCACCTTGGCCCAGGACATCACACTTCGAATGCTCGGAGCACCAATCGGGACCATTCCCATAACGCTCAATACTTCAATCCAAAATAATGGGCAAGGTCCCTCAAAGAATTCCTTCAAGCTTTCCCACACGCGCGGATCATTATTGTCGGGAGTAGAACAAAGATGATCTGACCAATAAAGAGAACTATACTGCAAAGAGTCGGAAATGTTCTCTATGGTTCGGGATGGAAGATCTTTAATGTCCGCATTAGCGAGCCGGGAATCTTTGAACCCGCAGATATTGAAACGGAGTTGGCGAACCATCGTGTTGAGGCAAGCGATTCCCAGCTGTATATCTGCGTCTCGGGGGTTGATTTGATGGCCAGAGGGACAGTCACCGCTGACAAAGAACTCTGATATTGATAAATGCCGGACACGAATCCCTCCATTGGTCCCTTCGTCTCGATATAGCAAAGAGCTGAGATCATCCACCCATTTTTGAACGAGATTGAGTTTCACTCCCGCCAGCTCTGCAATTGTCTCCTCGCGCAGTGCGCGGTGTGGGGCCGTTGTCAGAAGCACTCCAATCATCCGCTGAAACTCGCCATTACTATCCTCTATTCGTGACTTTAGGATGCTTGAGTAAAGTCTGTATAGAGGTTTCAACCCATCACCAGATGAGTCTTTGGCGGTTGCCTCCAAAAACACTGTGGGATCCCCACAACGCTCAAGGGCAAGAACAAGGGTTTTGATGAAGATGAAAAGGCCATTCGCCCGAGAGGTAACTCTGTTCAAGAGCGATGCTCCTGGCCAAGAGGAGAGATGCCATTTTTTGGCCACCCGATTGAACTCATCTTGGGCGAAGGTTCGTAGATCATCGCTGGCTTCTTGATCTGTAGCCAAATCATATCGCGACGACGGGGGGAGTGCATCAAAGGACTTTTCGATATCGACTTCGGATCTACTGGTGATGATAATTTTGAGCCACGAAGCACGTGCGGTTGCGCTGGTCAGAAGCTTCAGGAGAGCTGGGCGACTGCGATCGTCGCCGCATTCGTCGAATGCGTCAATGACGAACACAAGTGATTGGTTTGGGCCGTGAGGGAGGTCATGGAGAAGGTCAAGGAAGAGTGAGTCCTCCATCGACTCTGCTGTCAGATTTGTGTCTTCACGAAGACGCTTTGCCACAATACGTCGAAAGGAGGGGAAGACCCCGGCAAGTCTGCATATGAGAGTCGGGAGGATATTCCTGGGCTTGCTCAATTTTTCGTCATCCCTCCGGCAGAAAAACACCCCAGCAAGCCGCCTTTGACCATGAAGGTTTGCACAGATCGAATGAGCTAACGACGTTTTCCCGATTCCAGGTAAGCCATAGATCCAATACGTATTGCTCTGGAGAACATCTTTCTCCTCCGGTTTATCGGCCACCCAATCTACGATTTCTTTGAGGAGAGATTTGCGGGTACCTCCCATACAGCGGAGGTCCTGGTGATAGGTAGTCTTGACAGGCTCAAGCCGCCCGAGTAAGAGCTCTTGCTCTACGGAACTACTGAGAATGGAGCAACGCTAGATTGAGACAATGAACGCTTACCAAACCTTTTGGCTAGGCGGAGAGCCTCGACATCTACAGCACGCATGAAGTCTTCGATGACCTTATTTAACTCTCCGTCCATTTCTTCCATCATTTCTTTTTCCTTCGAAAAAATGAACGCATCTCCGGTTCTCTCTGCGATGATCAGCATTCGCAGAATCCAGAAAAGAGGACCGCCTACTGAAACGCCCACGCTTGACGTAGTCGCATGAAATTTTAGCGGTCTTGTGCATCACTTTGAACATTTGCGGGATAATCTTATCCAAAATCTCTGTCTCTTCGCTGACAATTTCGTCTGCAACCTTGTCCGCCAAAGGCAAGATGCGCTGCAACCGATCCAAGAGGGTCGATGGCATCTGGTCGTACTTGTTTTGTTCCCTCAAGAGCTGGACGATCAAGAGTTACCTCTGCTTCTGACACCCCTGGAGAGCACGAACCTCAAATGTGACTTTGGCAACACCGAAGGCAGCCTTTGCGAAGGGGTTCAACTAAAAGGGGTCAACGTCCTGCTTGTTCCCAAACGGGAGAACTGACCTCAGCGAGTGCAGTGCCAAGTTGAAGACCTGTCCCCAAAGCCCTCTCCACGGATCTACTCATCAATGGCGTGTACTCCTCTATCAATCTTTCAAGTTCGCGGAGCGACGAGCGTAAAGATTCCGCCTATACGGACATTCTTAGCTGGCTGCGGTGGGTTGTTGCAAAATGACTAACGGTAGCGTTCGCAGATAATTGTAATTCTAGAGATCCATGATGCTTTCCAAAGACAACGTCCTCTGCCCTTCCCTGTCAGACATGAGCGGAGTAACGGGTCATCACGACTGACCCAGTACAGTGAACTCATGCTTGTTTGAACTCCAATAGGCATCGAAAAGCCCTTGTAGGTCGATCACACCGTTCGCCTGTCGGCTCTTCGTCCAAAGCAGATTACCGGTGGTCCTTTGGATCTCCACGCGTATCTCCGATATCGGGGAAAGTTCTCTACACATGTACAGCCTTCAGTGGTTGTATTTAGTGAGGACAGAAGGGACATACGAGCGTTGGGCCGGTGTCCAGGTCCGGTTACCTTCCTTCTGTAATTCTATCTCCTGATTTCCTACAAACAACTCCAGCTCATACTTCGAATTTGGAACACCTTGCAACGTGATTTCTGTTGACGCACAAGATCAGCGGTGTGACCTATGGTAGTGAAAGCGCCGCACGGTTTAAACACAGGCTGGGAGGTGATTAACAATGATGTCGCGCTAGCTAGCTGTCTAGATGCTCACACGTTGGCTGCATTGGGTGCTTGGGTCGCCATGCTTATTTGCCTTCGGCGACGTAGAGTTCAGGATCGAGAGAGGCTGGAAGTGCGGATTGACGCTGACAATGAAGCGCGAGCCAAGGCAAGATTGACAACCATGTGGAGCTTCTGTGTTATGATTGGAGTTCATACTTCCCCTCCAACACGCAATCGCAGAAGCTATCGATGATCACGACGCGTGAGCCACAATGACTACTAACACACCACGGCTTCGCATTGTCCACAGATATCTCTGCATCAAAAAGTACAGGAGGCCACACCTTCTCCCGCTCCATCAATAATTATGTTAGACCCATGTTGTGAATCATGCTCTGCGATGGACTGTCTGAACGAAGCAGCCGGAATTCGTGAAGCCATCAAATAATGGTGACTTTGATATAGTAAGCTAGTGTTTGGGCCTTTGTGGAGAAGCGGGAGGCAAAGGCCCTTACACAGGATGTAGGAACCAAATGTGCTCATCACCCCCGCGTTCTTTGGGGCAATAGAGTCCCAACGCCGCCCAGATGTGGTCCACCAAATCTAGCTTTTCCGCCCAACCTATTGATCTGACACATTCGCCTCGACGTTTCGGCCTGGGCCGCTGACGGCGCTTCAAGTGACACATGTGGAAGGAATCTCTGAGATCGTTGGAATGGTGATATAGGATTGTTTAGATGATGGCGTGACAGTGATCCAACCAGGAGGTCGTCTCGATGAAAGCATGATTTGGCGTTGGTGGTTTGACTCTGGTGGTTTAGCGTTGGACGATTCGTGAGGAGATGGATGGCTTTCGGTTTGGACCGCCTATCTCATGTGGTCGTAGATGCCTTGTGCGTCTGCTAAGCAAAGGAGGTGCGACAACTCCCTTGGAATCGATTGCCTTACGTCCAACTTTGCCTAGAAAGGATCCTATATACGCTGCTGTGTTCTCGACGACCAATGAAGGCCTCCAATCCTTCAGCTGCTCAAACCACGATCAATACGAAGGAGAATCCAACGATGGACTTCGTTAGCCGCGTTGTGCTCTATGTGATTAGGCGGAGGGGGTTGCACTTCCAGCAGTGACTAACGCACATTTCTTTGCCCGGGACCGCCCATCGGATAGGAGTAGGTGAAATGCAGACAGGGTTACGTGAAGATAGCCTTTGAATCGAGGTCGTGAGCGTTAAAATTAGGAAAGCTGTGAATGGCGTAAGGTCCACGCACCTTGATTCGATTGGCTGTAAATCACTTGGGAAACTGGGTGCATCATATGCTGCAGGAGGGCTATTGATTATGTCTGAAGGTGAGTTGTCTACCATAAGGTATCCTCCATAGCGGTAAAATAGCCACTAGATATCGATACTCTATGTGTTCATATACTCCAACATTCGTTCTCGATCTCTGGCCTCCTGCTTCTCCATTCTAGCATACGAGTTTCGCCCGCGTCCAAATTTCTCTCGTCGTTGTCTATGTCTAGCCTTAGTCTCGTTGTGCCTAATATCACCTTTCGAATGATTTCGCCTTTCAGAGTCGGACGCGAAGCGGGCAAGTGTGCTCGAAGTCAGGATTGTGCGATTTTTCGAAGCGCCGACCCCGAGCCGGGCGTGCTTGAGAGTCACGGTTATGGGTGTTATTCGAAGTGCCGTGTCGATAGGTGATGGTGGATTGGGCGGTGAACAGGTAGTATCAGGTGTGGCCGACAGCACTAATCGTGAATCATTTGAATCTTGCTGTACATCTTGTAGACGGACTGGCATATGCTCCCCCTCTCTGCCTGAGTTCTCTTCCTCGCCTTCCGACTCGTCCGTTCCCTCCTCACTTTCTTGTTCTGTGCCTTGTATCTCCTTCGTTAAATGAGACGAGGATATGGGGAGAATCTCATTTTCCACGACCCTAGGCCACTCAGTGTGGCGCCTCTTGGCACTTCTTCCTAGTCCCTCGCCCTCTTGCCACCCAAGAGACTTCGACAGGATACTGAATCCCTTGTTCGAAGGGGGGATCACGCTAAAATTTCGCGATGCAGATGATGACTCGCCTGGTGGTGAAGGGGAGGGAGCACGGGTTATAATATCAGTCATAGTAGGCATGGGGGTCGGCGGATGCGAGGCTGAGGCAAGAGGGATGGAAGCGACGGAGGAGTCAAACCATCCTCTTTTTCTCTTCCCGATGATATTCTGCGTAGTTTTAGGATTAGGGGGTGCGCCAGTCGATACCGGGGACTCCTTGGTCAGCGCCTGAGTCATTTCTGGCATCCCACTCTCCAAAATAGCAGGTTCATTCGTCCTTGTCAAATTCTTATACCATCTCGCGACATCCTCCTGTGGCTTCGCGCTCTCTTCTGAAGCTGACACAACCCCAGCGTGCATTCCTCCCGGTGCACGGACCGGCAGCCCATATTCGTCGTAGGTGCGAAACGCGGGGACAAAGTTCGGGGGCGTGACATTTGTTCTGGACAACCTGGAAAGGAAAGGATCGAGCGAGTGCGCGACTTTGTCGTCCATTTCGTCGTCTGGGGTGAGTTTGGGGCCATTCTCGTCCACAAGGCGTGCGTGGATCGAATATCCTCTAAGAGCCATTATAGCATCCCAGCTGCAGCTTAGGGTTGGCGTTTGTAAAGAAAATGACCGGAATAGCAGGGTCCAAGGTGACGGAAATATGTGCTTCTCGTTCTCTTGCCACTTGCCATAACCCCCGAGTAGAAATGTCGAGCAGGAAGATTGTCAGCTTAGGTGTACGTCTAATTCCCGCACTTTGTGCTCTCCAAATCGACCACTAACACGCAAATTCAGGTTGACAAAGTCTCGCAGAAATCAGTTCTTGTTCTAAGCCAGAGGTTTGCAGGCCGGAAACCAGGTGCACGTCGTCCATACAACCCTCCATAGTCGTCGTGGTCGGGGCAGATTGGCGATTACTGCTCGCCGAACACGGGTTTGACCTACAAGGTGCATGCGCCCCGTGTCCCGCCGAGTTCGAGTACCTCACGCGTCTTTTCCTCTCCTCTACCGTTGTATGGCACGTGCGTACGTTGGCGCATCGTCGGCGGCGGCTGCACAGGTGTACAATCGCACGAACGCACTCGCACTCGATCAGATCACGACCTACTTTGAGGAGATTGAGCCCCGCTAGATACGCACCGCGGAGCACCTAGGTCGATTTCGAGGGCGGCGTGCTCAAGTCGGTCAGCCCAGTCGCTTGTTATCTCCCTATAAAATCTGACGAATGGCGGCTTGCGGGTCGTACTGTAGCTTCAAAGCGGACCATTAGGCCAACTCTTTACGCCTGACTCCTGGATCCACGGCGAACTTGGGCTCGAGGGTGCGCGTATCTAGCTCTCCCTCACCCTCCCTCTGCATATACTCAAACTATTTATTTGTTCACCAGTCTATACCGAAGGTGCCGAGCTAGTCGATCAGCTCCTGGTCCGTCTCTTCTCTACCTGCGCCCATTTACCCTCCTGAATGACGGGCATTGGGTGTGCAGGACTACACCCTCAAGCAAGCCGAAAGATGCGACCCGCTCCAAGGATACCACTCGGTGGAGGCACTGGCAAGGTCTGGGCACGCTCCTGCTGAACAAACTGCGCGAGGAGGAACCCGATGGGATACTTGCGACATTTAGTATCATGCCTTCGCGCAAGGTCTCCGAGACGGTTGTCGAAGTGCGTCCCCTTTCATAATCCCTCATGTGTAGCGAACGAGCCTTGGTACTAATTGGGGGCGGGGATAGCCATATAATACGATGCTCAGCTGACTGGATCGACGGACTTGACATTCTGCACGGACAATGAGGCGCTGTTCGAGATCAACCTAGAAGATTGCCCATCCGGGATTTAGTGACCTGAACCGCGTACGCCCCGCCTTTCTGACGTGGTGTCGTCCTCTATTACTTATCAAAATATCGCTGTGACTCTGGCGTTCGGTAGGTGCAGCTTGTTTTGGTACGTGATAACGTGGTTAACACCATACATAAAGTAGAGCCCTGGGCGTTAGCATTACTCGTTATCCTCGATTAGCTCCGCGCTGATCCGGGGCCAGTTTAATGGGTGCGTTACGCTACCAAAGGGGGGCTAGTAACGAACGAGACGGTCTGACTAGTGTGGTGGCTATTATCACAGGGACCGTCGAAAGCTGGCAATGAACCTCATCCCCTTCCCGCATCTGCAGCCGTCGTACTGCCCACTCGGGCTCTCAAATCAAGAGTAACCTTACTGTTACTCGCCGCCGGCCACTGCAGAAACTTTAAAGGATTGCCACAGTTTGTGCGACTTCATTTCCTGTACAACCTGTTTCGTTGTCGTCATAACGGAGCGAAAAATGCAAACGCCCTCCATGTATTCGGTGCAAAGTTAGTGCATGGTTGTAATGGTTGCTACAACCCCGCCCTCATCAGCCGTAGAACCTCAGCATCACGACCCATCAAAGGATTAATTTAATTCAATTTTGTAGGACCCTGAAAATTCGAGCAAATGTTTGTTCTGGACCAGCAATTTTGGGCCAGGGTTCGTTCAAAAATCGGACAAAATAAGGCAAATTGATAGGACTCGTACAAAATCGTCAAAGGAAGGGCGGTCGGATAAAGGAGTCCTCGTTGATTCAGGTGTTATCCTTCGATCGGTCCCTGCTGAGTATGGCAGGGTAGAAGGTGCTCGATCACCACACAACCATTCAAGGGGCACAAGGTCTTCTAGAAGTCCGAAGGAATTAATAATGATACTGTACTACATTCTACATAAGCTTTTTGGTGCTGCCAGGTTCGAAGACGGAGAATAACGCGAAACAGCCGTAGAGGAGTGCGATTGGGTATGCCACGAGGATCCGCTGGTCAGACATTCGCAGCACAGATACAAAGATGCTTGATGCCGAATATGTGCACCACGCAATGGATAATAAGGAGAGAAGGTAGCCGGTAGTGCCACTATAATTGTGGGTTAGCGTTCAAGGGCGGGTTAAACACGAGCAGGTTACGGACTGTAGAGTCAATATCACGCTCAAGGCGGATACACCCACCATGGGCAATAAACAATATCCCAACACAGAGGTGACTGTAACGGCGTCGATGCCGGATTCAGACATCAGGTTGAGGAGAGCGTAGATAGAAATCGAGCCTAATAGTCCTATCCCATATATGGCACCAAACTGTGGCCGTCCGGACTAACCCACAAAAAGTATCAGCGACATACGTCCGATTTTAGAAGGTTCGACTGGGATATACATACTAAAAGTAGGAATGTAGCAAAACCAAATATGACAATAATCGGTCCAGCTAGGTCGGCGTCGTCCATGACGTGCTCGTCAATCGTCCGCAGAGGGTTGAGCACGGTGAGCGACTTGGCGCGGATATGGGAAAAGTTTATGCCCAGTTCTGTTCACGTAGTCGGATTGTAAACGTTATCAGTGGACCAGGGGTATTAGATATTCAGACGCGTGACACGTTTACCTTCGAGCAAAGGTGGCTCTCCCTCGAATCCTCCAGTACCAAACGCGTGCCACCAGGGTCCTTGCTGTTGGATATTTCCTCCAAATCCTTCTGTATGACCCTGAGCACCGCCGCCAGACGCGACATTGCCTTGAAGTGTGGGCTGTGAGTAGAAACTTGAATCGTGGGTGGCATGGGGGGCTTGATAGAACTGCAGAGGTGATGCGGAGGATGGACCAGGTTGCCCGTAGTAGCCCTGGGCTGGGTGCAAATACGGATTTGGCTGCGGGTTCATCGTGGTTGGGGTCCAACTTTGAAAGCGTGCTTTCTTTGAAGCAGGGGAGTGTATAGCATAAGTGTAACCTTCTAGCATCCTAATCACTTGCCTCAAGGCTGAACGAACGAATGTCGAATACCCATTTTGTGGCCTGCTCCTGCTGCATCACTTAGGCCTAATGACCCAATTGGTGCACAACCATCGTACCTTACGTCCTGCCGCCTTATTATCCCCGGTACCCGGCGTGACCTCCCTCTCCTATGGGCCTACTGCCCGTCACCGCGCTCTGGTCACTGGATCAGCCCGAAGCACCTTCATGCCAAGAACTACCGGCGCGCTATTATTTAAATAAGACAATGTATTCAATTTTGTGATACAAAATTTCTCAAAATTTTTTAAAATTTTGAAGTTAACAAGAAATTCCATATACCCTTTCCAAGTAACTTATTTCTCTATTCGGATTTACCGTCACCCCATGTTGTGTACTGATCAAAAAAAACGACCGATTTTGTTGCCTTCCCCGATCTCCACTACCATGTGGTCAAAGCAGATTCGCGCTCTTCTTTTCTGGACCTTATCACAACTTCGAACGCGTCTGCCACTCGTATTGCCGAGGCCTGATTTCTCCCAAATAACCTCTCGCGTTAGCTACGCGCAAAAGTTACCCGAAAGGCATATTTTCCCGCCCCTTCGCCTGTTAAAATGTTGCGAAGTATAGTTGGACGAGCAGGCCCATCCCACCTTCGAAGTAGTAGTAGATGCTTTGCAATAGTCTCTACCACTATCACACCTGTTCCAGGGTCCTATGTGGTCCCTCCAGCCCCCCCTCTTGACCAAACATATGAACGAAATCCGACTGCTGGAAAACCTGGCGCTGTACGACCAACTTGGGATGTTCCAGTCGACCCCAAACATGGTTTATGGGCGTTCTTTCGTTACAATCCTGGAGAAAAGGGCAATGCTGGGGAGCATATCACAGTCGAACCTTCCCGCCCTAGTGAACTAATGTCGGGTGCGCAAATTTTTCGTTAAATTAACAACCATAATCTCGTACACGAATCCGAACTTCATCATTCGCAGGTCGAGCATGGTCCGTAGCCGAACTCCGTCGCAAGAACTTTCAGGACCTGCATATCATCTGGTATCAGTGCCAGCGGGAGCTCAACTTGCTCCGCACTATGGACTACAACTACAAGAGGTGGCGTATACGCCAGGAGGGGGCTGTGTTAGAAATGAGGCTTAAGATGCAAATGGTGAGAGCTCGCGTTCCTCGTTTGAAACAAATTCCTTATATCCTCATTAACAGTGTCGGAAATCGTGCGCACGTATTAAGCTGGTGCTGAACGAGCGCCGACTGGCATTCGAAGACGCAACCGCACGTGTTCGATATATTCATCGTCCTGGGTGGAAAGACCCGGAGCAGGATCCTTTTGCGAAAGACCGACATGAGAATGCGGAGATTGTCCGAAAAGTTCGGCATATTCGCCAGCAGTGGACGCGCATCAAGTTGCGTGCACGTCGCAGACGCCACCGACGCAAGCTCGCGTATCGTGCCCGTCTTGCCAAGCTCTCCACCCCAGCAGCTGAAGCTACTACCAAGGGTTCAGGTGCAACCGCAGGTGCAGGCGCGGATGCCACTGTGGACGCTTCTGCCTGTAGGACTCAATCTACAGGTCAACCGATGCCAACGACTCGCCGAGCACCGAGAATTGTCTACCCACTTCTAAAGAAGCCCATGACGCAGAAAGCTATCAACAGGAAGCTGCATCAAATCAAGAACAGGCGAATCTTGCACCGCGCCATCAAGAGTCGCCTTCACCTCACTCTCAAGGCCAATAAATGGGGTCGATTCCCGAGGACGAGGAGAACTTGTATGTCCCTATTGATGCAGGCCTGAGGGAGCCCAACTGATGGATATTTGTTCTGCAGATAATCGTCATCTCGATCGGTAGTCCTTGGAACGGCACATATCCATTTCTGAGAAGGGCCCTAAGCTCTCTCTCATAATTTCCGTTGCTTGCTGCCTGTGATTCACTTTCCGAACGTCTAGAGTTATTCCAGTCAATTTACCATTCCTGTTGGGTAGTATGCGAGGGAGCGGGACTATATGTTATCCTCCTTTTGTTAGTCTCGATTGCCTGTCTCTGCCTGCTCGAGATTCTTATTTGCGCACCGCCCCACACTTCTTGCGCCCAGCGACTCAGGTCATAGACATACATGGCTTCGGAAGAGGTAAATATCTCAACTGCGGGTACCACAGCCCTACCAGAAGCTCGAAAGAATATCAAGGAGGATGTGCAATCCGCGCCAGGAGTCGTTCGCCGGCAGAACACCCACCGTCACCGTCAGGATCAGCGGCGTGTCTTCGTCGGCCCCATGCCACAACGGGTGGCTGTCTCGGCTTCTGGAAACCAAGGAGCAAAGCCCAGGGGCGGTAATGCGCTCGACACCCGACGAGCGGTCCAGCAGAGCGATGATGCAATGAGCACGACGAGTTCCAGTAGTTCTATGGACGACGTCGACCAGGACCACGCCTTGGCTTTCTTCGTTGCTGAGGGAGGCCGCGAGGAGGACTTTGAGGGGCACGAAAGAGGCGTCCGGAAGGAAATTCGGACGAGGCTCAGAGAAAGTCGCTGGATGCCGCTGCTCAGCAGGTCTGGGAGTGAACCTCGGCAAACCGCCTCGAATCAGAGATGGTGAGTCCTATTCTGGTTCTAGCTTTCAACCCCTTATTTATGGAATAGGGTCGGAGACACTTTCGAGATTGGCAAGGACATCCTTGGTTTACCAACCATCAACATCGAAAGTATAGATACAGCAGCTATTGAAGGCTCTTCAGTACCCAGTACTCGACGGCCCCAGCAGACTACAACAACCACGGCCACCGGGGCCACCGGTCGTCATGTATCATTCGTAACAGCATCTAACGGGGATCACGAAGAGTCTCATCATCCAGCTCAAGAGCAGGCTACCTCTTCTACGAGACCTGCTCTGGCTGCAAGTACAGAGACAGCGACCCCGATGCAGTCCTCCCCAAGTGGCCATCAACCTCCACAGGATTCCGACTCTACCCCATCCTCCCCACCCACCCCTGCTATTAACTCGAAGACCCACCTCATTCTACCGCCCATCATCGAGCGCAGTGGATCTGCGACTAGCAAGGTTCATTCCGAACGGGACGCTCTCCACGCAGGTGTTCCTCCTCCAAAAAAGCGATCAAGTGCGAGTCTCTCCAGCTCTCGCCGTACCTTCAGCAAGGGCAAAGGCCGGCCCGCCTCCCTCCAAAGTGGTTCCCACACCCACCCCAGCTCACACCCACCACCTGCACAGGAACCTCCGCCTGCACCTCCCACCGAAGTCCTCACGCGTGACGCGACTGAAGAACCAAGCACCAGCGCTGGAGCGGCTGTTATTCTCCAGCAGGACCTCCAACTCCCCACCCAAGACACAGACGTCGTCATGCGAGACAGGATGCTTGTCCGCATCCTCCATTGCAAGCAAGAGGGCTTTGCGAGGTACATGGACGAAACCTACCTTGCGGAGATCACGGATGTCAAACAGGAGGAATGGGGAGAATTTATTGTTGTTTGGAGGAGGGGGAGGATTGAACTTTATGAGGACTATGTAAGTGTCCACTCCAAGACACCCGTCACTTTATATTAAGAGCCCGTTTCCATAGACTATCGGGGCGAAGGAGTGGTTCTTGAAGCATAAACACCTTGCATTTGTCATCCCTCTCCGCCCTGGGTCTACGAAGATTTCGATATTCTCGCGAACGGACATGTCGGTTTGCTTGCAATGTCCGCCAACCCCCGCGTGCGAATCCCGAGGTCGGAAGTGGTTCTACAGCCGAGAGACAGGGACGAATCTATTCCTGCTCCAGACCAAGAGCAGGTCGAGGGCGGTCGACTGGATGTGGAAGCTGTGGTATGTCGTTGGTAGTTGGCCTGAGAGGAGGCTAATTGCCCCGCACCCGTTTTTAGGCGGCAGCTTGGAGGCGAAATCCCTGATTCTATTACAATCCGTTGCCCGGCCTTGGAGGCCAGGGTGGAATTCCCCATTCCAGTGGTGGACTTTGCGACTGGGAGCGAGGGATGGCATACGTTCACCCGCGACAGGGTCATCGAAAATTACCGGAAGCAGATGAACAGGATACGCGATTGGGATACGCTGGTAGAGGAGCCGATACGAAAGGGCGAGAGACTGGAGCTGTGTTGGAGGAGCGGGAGCAAGCTGGACTGGGTTTGGCTGGACCACGATGAAGAGGGCCGCAATCGACCGTGGGCGGTGTTATGGGGGGTTGCAAACGCCCATGTGAGTGTCGCTTTCTGCTACATGAAGGAGGTCTACTCACCTCGCTCCTCCAAGCCCCGCGTGCAATCAGACTTGGAACTGCGGATCGCTGAACACTCGCACACGAAGCTTGTCCTGCGAAATGGATCAACCTTGCGAGAACCCCCTGCGTTGGAAGGCTACCTCTATCGATACCGGCGAGATACCCACCTGCGTGATGCAGTCTACGTTGCAACGCACGACGGGAATGTATTCTTTGTGCCAACCGTCTCTGCACGTCCTCCTGCGCCCCCTACATTACCCATTAATTCTACAAACCCGGTCCCTCTCCCCGATCCGGGACAAAACGCAGACATCACGACTGCGACCTCGGCGCATAGCATAAGTTCTGCACCAAAACCAGCACTCGCCCATGCTGGCGAGGTCGCGCGGGGTGCAGCGCAGATTCTCGTTGCGAAGTCGTTCCTCGATATGCGAGATATCGTGGAGGTGCGAAGAGCGAAGGAACCGTGGCTTCCTGTTATGCCAGGCACAAACCTCCTTGGGGGGAAGAAACGTAAAAGGGTGGCCAGTCAAAATCAAGGGACGGGGACCCAGTCGCAGGCTAGCAGGAGCGTGGCTAGCACTGCTCACCTGCTTGGAACGGATGATGGAGGTGGTCCGTTGGCGGACGTAGGAGATATGCAGCTTGATGAGGAAGATAGAGTGGATGCAGGTGGGGACGAAGTGCTTAATGGGATTGGGGGTCCAGGGGCGCGAAACGCGTTGAAGACGCGGCGGTCGTTCGAACTGGTTCTTCGTTCTGGGGAGATTATACGGTTCGAGGTAAGTCCTACCTTTGCACTGGCTAAGAAAAAACTTGAAAGAACATACTTCATACTTAGGCGTATAGTTGCAAAGCGGCAGCTGAATGGACGGTTGGACTGGGGAGCCTAATCTCATATTGGACGCGGAAGCACCGGGTGGACGCACGGGAAGAAATGAACATTGTGCACGCGATCTCTGGGCGAACGCGGTACATGGCACCGAAGATCGGGGACCATGCGTACCCTGCTCCCCCGCCCGACCCGCGGGAGGTCTCGCCGCTGCTCGGTGGATTGTGGCACTGGTGTGCGCTCGAGAACTGCAGGAGCATCATTCGCGCTGGACGGCTGTTCATGCGGGAGGGACTGAGGGGGGAGATGAAGTTGGGCCCTGATTTCTTTTTCTGCTTTCGTTCATCAAACGGCGCTGATTATTATTTTATTTTATTTTAATTTTGGCTTGTACAGGCACTTTTACTTTGTGTTGATCTCCGGCCACTTGGTTCGCTTCAAACTCACCGCGTCGAGCTCTGGTTTGCACGGTCGATCGGGAACGCACGCCATCAACTTGCTGGACACGTATGTGACGTCGGGGCATTTCGCGGCGCTGGGCCTGCCACCGGAGGACTTGGACGACTCGAGGGCGGCTCGGAGGTACCAAGACGGTCTAGAGACGGGTGATAATGACCGGGATACGCTCATCGTCCTTCGGTTCGTCCCGCTCCCCCCATAGGAGCGTCCTCATGGCGCATGGCGTGTTGACTAAACGGGAATATTGTAAACATAAACAGGTATCGAGAGCGGGCGGTGGAGGAACCGCAGAGTTTTGATGCTAGCGCTAACGCGGCGGTGGTGCGGTCGGGTGGTGGAAGCACCAAGGACGTGCCGTCTCTCAATGGTCCGCAAAAGATGCTGGTTTTGCGTGCTCGGAGCAGGCTTGAACGGGACGAGTGGTGCTGGGCATTGAATGTGGAGATGGAGAGGCTAGTGCGGTTGCACTATGTGCGGGAGGGGGCGGTGCGGCAACAAGGAAATGTCATGCGTCTGTAGTCTGTAGTTGTCCAATTCCACTTTCACTCGCCGGGCCTTGCGTAGGCCTCGTGGCGTTTGCGGGTATGCGCGTCTATTGATCTATTGAATGGAAGGACATACGCCCACTGCTTGAGCCAATCGGAGTAGGTGGAAGTCATCAGGCGAGGCGTACTGGCGCGTAGGGTCTACAACAAGTACTTTACCAAATTAGGAAGGTAGGTTGCTAAGTTGCTAAATCCACCCGCATACCACCGCTGTCATACCCTCGTACCCTCCCCTCGTCCCACGACATTTAACGACCTCTGATTCTTCCCAGCACACCTTTACTCCTTCCACCCCCGATAATCCTTTCATCACTTTTTTTTACGCTCCCATTTTACGACCCATTTACGACGACGACGACGACCCAAATGGCCGCCATATCATCAACAACAACCGCTACTGCTGCTGCTCTGCACGCTCCCTCGAAACACGCTGCGTGCAAACTAGATGGCAAAATAGAAGACACCAGCTGTGCCGACTCTTTCGAGCGTGTGGATTTCCAGTTTTGGCAACCCTCGACAGAAACGTACCTGCCACTAGACGAAAATGGCAAACCACCGTTCTATCAAGAGTGTTCAGACGCTATTCGATATAGCAGTGCGTATATATATTTATATTCGCGTGCTGCAATACGACTTAAACGACCTTCCAGCCTCCATCATGACCACGCTCATTCGGGCCTTTACGCAACCATTTTACCACGCAACCTGCCCACAATTCGCACCTTGTCTCTCCCATGTTACTGCTCTCAAGCCCTCGCCTCCCGACACACACTCCGATTTGCCCCCAATCTGCTGTCCCACCACCTTTTCCTATTCTGGCGACCGTGCCACGACGCGTAGCAAGATGCCTGGACTCGATGTCGAGCACGAGAGGGAGCTCTTCTACATTACCTCCAGCATCCTTCAAATCACAAAAGGTTCTGCCGTCATCATTCGTCTGGCGGAAAACTACCTCAACCGGATCACACCCCTGATCACGCAGCTTCGCGCCCACAAAATGAGCGAAGAGGCAGGACACGTGGATTGCTGCTGGACCCTTGCGTCCCTTGCACCTCCATCTCCAACTCAAAGTACATCCTCATCCTCAGAGGCGCCACCGGTGTGCCGACTGCCCTCGTGCGAGACTTCGCACCCCGCGCTCTTCCGACAGGATGGATCGCATCTCGTCCTCGTCGGCGGTGAGAGCGAGCAGCAGCCGCATCCGCACCCGTCGACGGTGACCCTCCCGCTGAAACTCGACGGGCACGGGCACCTCAGTCGGGACGTGTTCACGCAGCCGTGCCACACCCTCGGCAGCGACCCCGGCGCGCTCAGCATCCTCTTCGAGCGGCCAGTGATGACGATGACGGCGGCGCTCCTCCTGGCAGCAAAGGCGGTAAACGAGAGCGGGTTCTGGCTGAAGCGGATCGCGCATACGACGGTACAGGACATCGGCGAGCTGCGCGCGTGCGAGCGGGCGCTGCTCCGGGCGCTGCAGTGGCACACGACGTATGTGCCCGTCCCGGGCGTCGACTCGCCCGCGCTGACGAAGACGCTGAGCGTGCAGACCACGAGCACGACCACCGCGACCACCGCGCACGCGGCAGACCTCGTGCCAGTGCTGGGTGACGCGCCGACGTACTACCAATGCATACCGTGGATGCTCTGGCAGTACACTACGCACGAGGACGACGTGCACCCGTCGATTGCGGCGACGTTTTTGCGCCCGTGCCCGCAGCGTGTCGCCCGCGAGGCGCAGCAGGAGGTGCTCGAGCACCTTGCCTGGCTCAGCCGCACCGTCCCCGGCGTCCTCATCGGCGACTGCGAGTGGGAGCACGCGCGCGCGGTTGAACGCCGCCGGCTCGATCTGCTCGTCGGGGTCGTAGAGCGCGTGCCGCCCGCTGCTGTCTCGTCATCGTTAGTAAGAGTGAGGAGGGTGAGTTCTGCGGCGCGGAGACGTGAGAGGCGGATGCTCAAGTATGTGGTGGATATGATGATTAATAAAACTTGTATATCCATAGATATCCAATATTGATGTCTATACTGTACCATTACTTACTTACGTACTGTCCAAATAAATAAACCAAAGCTCAGCTCCTTGGACCTGAAGACGTCAGCTCAGCGCCTGCAAATGGACTCAGAGGAAGACTCCTCAGACACTCCGCCTGCAACACACATACGATGGTTCCACGCAGGACACGGCGTCGGCCACCTCGACCTCCTCGCCACTCCAATCCTTTCAAAACTGAAACCCACCTCGGCCACAAACACATCGTGGACGCCCTTTACGCGTGACGAGTCCGACTGCTGCGAAGCTGCCTGGCATGCACTTGACGACGAGCAGCGTGTCAAGGCATTGGCAGGCGATCCCGGTATCCCACCCGCTGTCCCTCTCATAAACGTAGACGAGGTGAAGCAATCAGAATCAGAGTACTTGCACTTGTCATTACTCACCACGTGTATACACCCAACCAACAGGAACAGCTCATACTCGGTGTCCCCATCGGTAAAGAGCGCCTTTTTGAGGTCGACGTCCGAACGTTGCGCGTACGTCGCCTCACCTTACCTGTAATCATCCTATTGCCCACTTTGATACCCTATTCCAGATGAATGGCGTCTACTGGAGCATCACTGGTCCTCCGATTCCCGTCCTAAGAGCTGTCTGGATGTACGATCAGGTAAGCCATGTTTTCCTCTCCGTTCTTATCTACATCCTCTCAATCCACCAAGAACCGTCCTGTAGCTTCCGTACTCTCTCAAGAGCTCGAATCCGCCTATCTGTAAGCCATTGAATGAGAGGTTGCAATACGACTGACGGGATCGCTCAGTGCGATCAAACCATGGAAGGTGACATACCTGATCTATCTCAATGTGCCTCTATACTAGACTGACCAAAATGTTTTCCAAGTCATCCTACGAGGACGAACTCCGCACAGCCGCCGAAATAGGTGCCTCAGCCTACGAGAAGCTCCGCTACCCCTTGCCCTCCTCAGATGCCTCTGTCTTTTTCGACGACGCCTCGCAAGCGCGTATCATCTTCAAAAGCCTCGGTTCACGCTTCTCCTCCGTCGTGCTTTCAGCCTTCCAATTCCGACCCACTAGCACTGGTCCATCCCCCTACCCATCCGCGCCGGTCGTGTACCGTGGGTACGATGCGGCACTCCAGCGCTCCCTCCTGTCGCCCAAACGCCCCGGGACACCCGGTGCAGCCTCGAGTACTACCAGCGCCTCCACGCCTTCCTCGCCTGCTTCCAAGCCCAGCGCACTACCCGGTCCCGCCCCCAACCCTGGTTCTGCTGGCCCCCCGACTGCGGCGTCCACACCCAGGCCGGGACAGGATTCCAAATTCCGTCCCCAGAGCTTAGATGGGAAGCTGGTGGACTTGAAGAAGCACATGCAGAAGAAGACCAATCGTAACGGTACTAATGCGACGGCTCCCTTTGCGGATGGAGAAGAGGCCACCATCGAGAGATTGTTATTATCAGAGGGCGAGCAACATGGCCGTTCGGGACCAAAGGTCGGTGAGGGCCCCTCGCAAGACGTGACAGATTTAATCCTTATTATCCATGGGATCGGCCAAGGTGTACGTGCGGATCACACTAGAGTACAATTTCCCTCGTCCTTGATGAGACTAACGCTTTCCCCAGCTGACAGCGCAATATGAATCCTTCAACTTTGTCTACATGACGAATCTCTTCCGTCAAGCAGCGAGGTAGGTGACATTCTCTCCCTGTTGTCCTTCATTTCTGTATTACCATTAGGAAACAAGCTCTCTCTCCGGCTCTGGCCTCCATCATGCGATCAAACAACGTCCAGTTTCTTCCCGTGCAGTGGAAGACGACGCTGAGGCTTGACGAGGACGAGGCCAGGAAACGCAAGATGGACGGCTTGGACAACTCGTTTTCACTGTCCGACATTACTTTGAAGAAATACATTCCGTAGGTCATCTCTCCCTTGATGACTCGTCTTTCGTCTGATTGTGTACCACAGAGTGGTGCGAGAGCTCACAAATGAAGTTCTCATTGATATACCATACTTCATGAGGTGATCCCCTACTTTCCATGTCTCGTTTATTGGAATTGACCCGAGTCCAGCCATCATCAAACCACGATGATTGAATCCGTATGTGACGTTGAAAGGAAAGGAGGTCCCCTGACATTTCCAGTAGGTATGCACTCAAGCAAACCGTCTCTACCGACTGTGGTGTGCTCGAAATCCAAACTTCTCGAAGAATGGGCGAGTGGTGAGTACTCTACTCAACCTTTTCTGCCTTTCGTGAGAAGCCATTGCCCACGTCTCGGGCAGCACATCCTCGCCCACTCTCTCGGGTCAGCCCTTGCTGCGCATATTCTCTCCGACCAACCGACGACCCAACCTCCACTGGAGGACTTCACTTTGGAAGAGATCAAGCAAAAATCAAAGTCGCAGTTCATCTTTAACACCAGCTCGTTGTTCATGATCGGCAGTCCACTCGGGGTGTTTTTGCACTTAAACCAAGCTCAGTTGATTGCACGAAAGGTGACTGACTGACCTTGCTTGGAGGGAAGCGGTACTGATCATTGTGCCAAGGGTCGAGAAAGAACGATGCATTCTCCTGATGATGAGGCTGTATGTGATCCCCTTCAGGCCCAATCCTCACCTCACTTTGCGTAGCTTGACAGAGTTGGACTCTTCGGGTGCCTAGCTATCGACTCGCTTTATAATGTGTTCCACCCGAGTGATCCAGTAGCGTGCGTCGTTGGGTACTCTCGGTCTTCTGCTCGCTGAACTCTATGCCAGCTATAAGCTCAACGCCACAGTCGACTCAAAGTATGGCAACACCTCCCTAATAATGTTCTTTGAGAGTTATTATTAACGCCGCATGACCTTTATATAAGACGAGCCAAGGACCTCCCCGTCTACGCGATCCCCACCATCAACGAATCCATCTTCAGCACATTGTCAAAGGGCGTGTCGAAGATTTTCAACTTTGGTCAACCCGCGAGTCAACAGTCATCAGCAGCGGCTGGTGGTGTGTCTGGTGTTTCTGGTGGTGGTGACGACGAGACACCCTTCGAGCTTGAACTCGGTGGTGGCCTCGGTGGTGGCCCAGAAAAACTGCAAGGGGACAGAGCGGAACGGCGGTTCATGGCGCTCAATCGGCACGGATGTATAGACTTTTTCTTGACCGCTGAGGGCTCGATCAGCGAGTATGTTGGTACGTCGCGGTCGCAATTGCTTGTCCCCCCCTTCTTTTTGACGCTGGTTGACTGAATTTAATCGCTCTCTCTAGACATGATAACTGTAAGAAACACATTGTATTTTTACTGGTATTCAGAAAAAGCTAAAACGGATGTGTATAGGCGCACTCTGGATACTGGGGAGATGGATCACTCGCCGCATTTATTCTCGCGGAGATCTTTGCGAGAAAGGAAGACTTCGTCAGGACCGGGCTTGGTCCATCAGTAATGCCGGACACCTAAAAGCTAAAGAATCGCCACCCGGTTTCATAGTTGATACGGCCAACTGTATAATTAGAAATAAAATAGAATAGCCACACATTCTAGCGCTTTAAGTTGCGAACGTTAGCATACTGTCACGGATCCGTAAACGGGCGGTACGTTCGGCGGGCCAATCGAATGCGACCCATTCTAGAGTAGCAGCAACGGTCATATGAGCTACGAACGAATAAAGTTTAGCTGAAGACAATTCACCGCCCCTTAACGGGGTTTAACAGAAAACATGGGGGAGACGTACCTTCATCGCCCACATTGAAGTTGAGCGTCTTGAACGGATCAGAGCCAGAGTGGCCCTGGCGAGGGGGTGCGCCAGGGTAGAAGAAGCTTGTGAAGCTCGTGCCGACCTTCCAGACCATCACGACGCTCTCCTCCAACGACGTAGTGGCCAGCCTGCGCCCGTCGGGAGAGAAGCTGCACGCGGTGAGGCGGCGCTTGTGGCCCTCGAGGACGTACAGGCGCGTTGCGGTCTTGAGGTCGTACATGATGACGGCGCCCTCGTTGGTCCCTACTGCGAGGCGCTGGCTGGGCATGTGGAAGTCGATGGAAGGATATCTGTGGGAGGGAGGAGAAGGCTACGTTAATCGCGATGGATGTCGGGGAGATGGGGCGGGCGGGTGGATCTCATTCTCAGACGTACGTCTTAACGACCTCACCAAGGATCTGAGTTGCTGTGTCCAGGATCGATTCTCGACTGCTCGTTGAAATCGGGTCCAGAGACTTGACCACGGCTTCCATCAAACGGGGGAGGTTCGGGTACAAGATCAAAGGTTTCTAGGCGAAATACCGATTAGACTAAGCGGGGAGACCTTTAGACTTGGGCTCGCCTTTCTGATTAGGAAGGCCAGCAATTGCATGACCGACCTTCGATGCTCTGCGCTCTTCGGGTTCAGGATATCCAAGGAGAGGGTAGTCATGAGCAATGGAGTGCTCGAGGTGGCGATTTGCAAGACAGCCACCTTGGCTTGAGAAGCTGGATTCCGGATAACAGGGATATTTGGCTCTCGCTTCGTAAAAGTCGCCAGTTCGAAAAGTGTCCTCAGGATATCCATTGTGTCGAAATAGTGTTGCCAAATTTGCAAGCCACGCGAACAGAGATCGATAGCCAGCACGCGATGGGCCGACGACTCGTCGTGCATGTACAGCGCTATGGACTTGGAAATATCGGTGAGACACCTGGGAGGAATAAATAAGGCGGGACTTGTCTTAAATCGGTGGGACGCACACGGTTGATAGCAAGGAATACCGAGCAATTGCGATATTGCCGGTAACAATCAATGCAGCGGCGGCGAAAGGAGCTTCTTTCAGGCTATCCGGCTGAAGACACGGCACTATGCGCATACGTCGATCAAATAATGCACACGATTTTAAGCGACATACGAAGACTCACATTGGTGCTGCCATTCTTCGATGAATGGCGTGACTTCTTCGTCTGTCATACGGCCCAAAGCTGCTTCGAACAGAGCTCTTGCGGCGTTCCTCAGTTCAGCTTTATGGCCTTTGTGAGCGATTCGTTCAAAGATTTGACGCAGAAAGACCAACGCACGAGAGGGGTCGAACCAGAACTGTCCAAGAACAAAGAGAGAGGGCGATTGGAAACTCTCTCCGACAGCTTCGGCAAGTCTATTGACGTAGAAGGTGAGGAGATCGTTGATGTTTTGCTCTAATGCTGTGGCCGCGCTTAGGTCAACAGCCATCTTTGCTCAAATTGGATTTGACTTACTTTCCAGGCCTAAGCAGACTCTGAGCAGTGTACATATAGCCAAAAGTCTCCAGGCCGTAACCTCAGGAGATATGCGCCATACAGCATCCGGACGTACTCCGTTGACGATGGACAGTGCCCCTCGATGACTACTAAAGACATGAGCTTCTGCGCAAAGGTATGAACATAGCGAAACGGACCAAACAAGCCCTGACGGCAAATTGTCCCCCACAATCCCCAGAGTCTCGCGACAAATGGTGTCTGCAGAGTAGTCCAGCCCCATTGTCAAGAGCGATGCGAGCAAGGGTTGAATGATTCGGAAGTGCTTCTTGCTAGTAGTACTCGATGCAACCGACTTGTTGGGGTCCACGAAATCTGTCTGCTCAGCGGCTCGAGTCATATTGAGGACAACGTCCATGATGGTGCGAAGGTTCAGTAACAAGGTGGAGGCTAGAACGTGTGTGAATACAAGATCGCTATCGAAGGCCTGGGAAGGTTCTGACCTCCATCGACGGTCGCAAATGACTTCTCTGCCCCAGCCAAGGCGCGATATCCAAATATCGCGCCCTCAGGCTCGACGGACCTGTAAGAGAACACAGTCAACTGGAAGTATGGTGTACAGCGCTTTTGGGACCTACGCTTCAAACCACCCTCCTTGCTCCAGCAGCTCCTCTGCCTTTTCTCTCGTCATAGATCTCCAGAATTCCTGCGTCTTGACATCCCACAGGCGAGCCCTATCATCCGCGTATACAAGCAACAAGTTGTCTTCACCCAAGCACACTCGCTCGAGTCGACCAGGCCCTCCTGGAACGAGATATAACCTTGTACAATGATTAGTCTGGCAAGGGAGTGTCAGGCAATTCGAACGCACAATTCCAGAGTCTCCACCGAGATAATGGCAAGAGTGCCCCCAGTTGCGACACAAATTACACATCCGCGGAGACGACCAACTGCTTCATCTTCAAGTCGAATTACAGACAGAAGAGGTGTAGCGAATACCGTCCATCTTGCAACCAATTTGAGCGTTCTACCCGTACATGAGCTATTTATCGACTCTTATCATTCGAGAACGTACTTGAAATCCCATAGTGCTACCGTTCCACCGTCCATTCCACCAATGATGTAATGTTGATTAGCGCGGTCAATCCTTACACTATGGAGAGAGATAACCATGCCGTCCAGAGCTGTGTCTGAAACCTGAGAGGCTGGTTGTTCACCGTGGCCATCACAGTCTACTAATGTTGCGAAGGACTCTCTTGAGAGAAGCCCGTCACCTGGACAAATGAATTAGCTTGTTTGAATATGAGACTGACGTTCACTGACTACGGCCAACAACAATGGCGCTAAGTTCTACTGGTAATATGCTGGTGATTTTTGGTGTAGATGTTCTTGCGGAGGACGACTTCCACACTTCACGGGCCTGAAGCTTCATTTCCTCCAGTATCACACGATCAAGCTTTCTCAGTCCCTTTGAGGTAATGCGAGTTGTATGGAACTGCCCATTGTGGATGTTGCTAATATTTGAACGACCGCCTTCGCCCCCTCCGAGGCGATGGAGTGGAATGACATAGGCGGGAGACAACCTATACCAACATGAGCATCATAGTCGGCGGCGAGACGGCCACATACGTTTTGGAGGCGTCAAGGTTTCCATTAATGGAATCGTGAATTTCGGGTGTTCTCAGAAGCATAGAAACGTTGAAATATTGACATTGAGTCTATAGAGAGTTAGCTGAGTTGATGGCTCCAAGGCAATGTTACGCACATCTGTGAATACGGCAATCAATTCTTCACCGACAATCCGTACGTCCACGATATCTAAGGCATACAGCGTGTCTTTAAGCACAATAGTATCGCCTTTGAGACTATGAATCCATAATTGGTCGTTGGTCCATGAAACCACGATATTCCCGTGTTGACTCGCATAGTAAATGGTTCCAAGGGGGTCGGGTAACTTTCCCAGGTTGACTTCATTCCCAAGTGCTATCCTCCCATCATCCTCTCGTCTTACGTCATAGATCGATATGGGTCGTGGTAAACGGGGCCGACGAGACTTGAACGGATTGGGTATAGGAATCGACTGCAACGCCTGACTGAGGGATTGTTCTTTACTCGGAGGTGGTGGAGGAACGATGGGCGTCAGGTTATCCAAAAGTGTGACAGTTTGGACAATAAGATGCGAGCTTGAGGATAGATGATAGAAATATGGGGTGCCTGCGATTGGAATAAGGTGATGACGGAGTAGCAATCAATAGGTAATACCCACCGTCTAACCCAATGCTGATTCCAAGATTGGCAACATTGCTCTGGACGATCCACTCGCCAATCTTGCTGAGTACTTCGTCGGGTGAGCAACTCTTGCGTTCCTGAGAGTTTCGTACGCGCAGAAGGATGACCTTTGAGCGTTCCGACTCATTGTTCCAATGTGTCGAATGGTCTTCTGCGGCAAGAAATAAGAAGGTTATCTGCGACGTGTCAGGTCCAGCCTTGAAGCGAGCAGACATTCTTACATCACCAATGATTCCTGCGGATAGCCTTGTCCACTTCCAAGAGTCCTTGATGACGCTCTCGACGTCTGTTGCACCCTTTGGAGGTGCCAATGTGGCGGGGTCGCTGACTAGGAGCGAAGCGAAGCATTGACCATCAACAGTTGAGAACAACGAAACAGTCCTGAGGGCAGTGAGTGAATAATTGGGTATATATAGCAGGCTACGCACCCGCATTCCTGAAGAGAAACGACTAATAATCCGCCCTCTAGGGCCTCCAGTCCTATGATCTTCCGTCCTTGACCAAATCGAGGTGGAAAAATATGCGCAACAAGGCGGAGAGAACCGGATGGGTCGTCCGCGGTGCGAATTAGACTCGGAACGGCAGAAGATGGTGGGGAACCAAGCACTGGCGACAAAGAGCGAGGAGTCCAGGATGGAGAGCTGTTGCCGGTTGACATGTACGACTTTACATCTTCCTTGTCTAGTGTTAGGTGGATATTTTTGCCAGCGGACTGGCGACCTAAATGGATGTTGCGTTCAAATTTGGGAATGATGCTATCGATGACACCTCTTTCTTTAACCAAACCCTTCCCTTTCAGCAAACTTTTGAGTTTCGCGGGTTCGTCATCGTAATCGACATAGTTCTTGGGCGCCTCGACTTGTTCCTTGGACACCTCGGCTTGAATCCTCGATTTTGAGGGGAGAAAGGGCCCATGTAGAGCCGTAGTGACACGGTAGGGGGTGGCACCATTGGAAGGAACTGGCGATGATGCTTGCAACACCTGTGGGGGTGTTGCCGGACGTGGAGATTGGGACAGTCTCGGTAAGGTCGTGGCTTGTTCTAGACAGACCTTTGGACCAGAATTACGATCCACGGGGTCCCAAGAGCTCTTGGGGAGGAACAGGTAGATCGAACCATCCTCGCACCCAAGAGCAACACCTCCAGCTTTTGCGTCCGTTGTAGACCAGGAGAGAAGCTTTGTGGCCGTTGAAGTCGATGCGGATTCCTCTAAAGATGCTCCTGACACAGTTATCGGAATCACCACAGGCGGTTCCGGGCTTTCCATGCTATCGAGGTTGGGTACAAGATTTGACCTTCCTTGACTTGGACCTGTCCGCCCTTTGAAAAACTTGAGGGTGCTCCAAATCAGGTAGAGGACCATACTATCATGCTTTGGAAGGTACTTGGAGCGGTAGTTCTAAGTGCCGCTGCAGCTGTCCAGGCCAACCAGCTGCCTCTGAATGGTCAAGCTGTTCACCCTGCAAATATGACGCGACGACCAATGGACGGTTTCTCTCTTAAGGACGGAAAGGATGTCTTCTCTCCCCGTACCATGCTGGAAACGCCCCGGCCCCGTGCAGGAGTCGCCAATTTTGCTGGTGATTTGGCCTATGTCCCCGTTACGCGGTACTCGTTCAAAAACAGGACGTGAGTCACTACCGTGGTGCCTGCTGTGAGCATGTGTGACGGGTTTTATAGGGCTACCAAGACAGTCTATATATTCTCTCTCGATTTCGACCTCCCTGCAGCCACCATTAATGGCTTGGGCGTGTTCTGGATTGATTCGAGGTCCATAATACGAGTAACAGAAGACAATGGAGCACAGATATTGGAAGTTCTCGAGGTTACTGTCAACAAGAACAGTCTCACTGTCTCCACCCCCAAGGTCATTGGCGCACTGCCCAAGAGTGCATCGGCAGACAACTTCTTATACTCACAAGAAGCAGGGATCCTCGTATTTTCTGCTGCGGTGTACGGCGATCATGATATACATACCGTAAATTCACAGGACGAGGTACATGCGGCACGTGGAACCTCAGCATACGTGTTCGATGAGACCTTTGTCCGCCACTGGGACACGTGGCGAGGTCCAAAGAAGAACCGGCTGTTTAGCGTGGACCTCACCAAGTCTGATAATGGAACTTGGAATTTGGGTGACAAATTCTACCGGCCGCTGCTCCATACTACTCACGTAAGTGCAAATGAAGGACTTCCTTTCTGTGCATATTAAAATTACAACATTCTAGTACACTCCAGTTGAACCCTTTGGGGATACGGGTGACCTCTCGCTTTCCAGCTCTCACATCGCCTATACGACCAAGGACCTCTCCGTGCCCGCGGCAATTCACACTCGCCAAAATGTTTACATAGTGCCACTCAAGGGCGGCAAAGAGCCCAAGCATCTGACGACCGGCAAGCAAGGAGCGACGCATAGTCCCGTGATCAGTCATAACGGCGAAAAGGTCGTTTGGTTGGAGCTCGCGTTGGACGGGTACGAGAGTGACCGCGCCCAGATCGTTGTATACGACCTGAAGAAAGACGTCCGGTTTAAGGTTGCCGCTTCTTGGGATCGTTCGCCCAGCGAGGTTTCAGTAAGCAGCTTTACTAAATTGTCCTCCCCTGCAGACATGCTGAGATCGTATTTAGTTCTCGCACGATGATACTCGCCTCATCCTCATTGTGGGTGACCTTGGCCATGTGAAGATCTTTTATCTCGATCTCCCAGCTACTCCACCTGGGGCCTCCACCGAAGATTATGCTGTTCTGGAGGTCGAAGAGCCAATGCCTTACGCACTGACGGGACAACACGCCTCATCACTTGCCCAATCGCTCCCCAACGGACGTCTCCTGTTCACTCAAAACTCACTCACAACTCCAAATAACCTTTGGCTACTTTCTGGGCTCGATGAACCGAACGAACCGCTGAAATTGAAGCAAATCAGCCACTTCGCCGAGACTCATTTGCAAGGGTTAGGTCTCTCATCTGCCGAGGAGTTCTGGTTTGAAGGCGTAAAGGGGGCGCAAGTCCACGGGTTTGCACTGAAGCCTAAGGGATGGGAGGGAGGAAAGAAGAAGGCATATCCTGCGGTCCTGTTGATTCATGGTGGTCCGCAAGGCGCTTGGGAGGACGCTTGGTCAACTCGGTGGAATCCTAATGGTAGGCATTTAGTTTGAGGCGGCAAATCTTTCGTTCATCCACGTCTTTGCTAGTCTTTGCGCATCAAGGCTACTTTACCATCCTCATTAACCCGAGCGGTTCGACAACATATGGGCAAGGTCAGGACCGGAAGGTAGTGCCTCTGAGGGAACATAATAAGCTGAACGATTTTTACTTCAGCGTTCACCGACTCCATCACGGAGGACTGGGGAGGACGACCTTTCGTTGACTTGAAGCTCGGATGGAAATTTGCCCTTCAAACCTACCCTGAGGTAATGAAGAATCTTCATCTATGCATTGACCTGACTCTGCCACCTTTCATCCGAGATTGATCCCGAGAGGACTGTCGCAGCAGGTGCTTCATGGGGGGGATACGCAATCAAGTTAGAACATTAGACCCTCTATTACCGGTTCTCTGATTATCTGCTTTAGCTGGATCAATGGACATGAAGCAGAGTATGGATTCGGGTTTAAAGCTTTGGTGTGCCACGACGGCGTCTTCGATACGACGTACAACAGTCTCTCCACGGATGAGCTGTTCTTCGTAAGTGCATTTTGTCCTCGTTCTTATGAAGCGTCCTAATGTCTCGACTAGTTCAACCACGACTTTGGAGGGCCGCCGTGGACGGTTAAAACAGCGGAGAAGTAATAAGATAGTATCCTAGCCGGGAGTACATGCTCATTTCTATATAGGTTCAACCCATCCAAGTTTGTCGGCCAATGGAAGACGCCGCAGCTCCTCATCCACGGTGGCAAGGACTATCGCCTCCCAGAAACCGAAAGCATCGGCGCGTTCCATGCTCTGCAGCAGTGCGCATCCTCCTCTATACCAGCTTTGGAGGCACATGAACTGATGTTTCGACATAGGCGTGGCATTCCCAGTCGGTTCCTCTACTTCCCGGATGAGAATCATTGGGTTATCAATCCTGAAAATTCGCTCAAATGGCATCACGAAGTATTTAAGTGGTTTGGAGAGTTCTTGGGTGAAAAATGGGATTTAGTTAACTAGGAACGTTCATGCACTTCATCGACCGCTACATCTGTACTGGAAAATCACACTACATACTCTCATGTCAATAGTGAACGAGATTTGGTGTGAGTATTGTGTTACATCCCGTTCCATCCAACCGCCGGGCCTGACCTCAATTAATCACTCCGCACTCAGTCCGCCGGTAAATTGAGACGCTCAGACCGCGGGACACCCTACGCGATCCAACTCCGATGGCATCTAGCCCGCTCACGATCCAATGCACCCTACGGATCCGATTTCCCCCGATCCCATGAGCTGGTCCATTTCCCCGTTCCTAGTGATTTACCTTGTCTTCGAGATGCTGATTGACATTTGTTCCCTTCGGTTGTCATATCCTTTTGCGTCTGATAGACAGCCTTTGGTAGTAGTCCGGTACCGCTATGACTCTTATTTCATTTTACCTGTAGTATTTAACGCATGTACTCTCAATTGCTGGACTCTCGTCAGATTATACTGTCAGAGCCGGTTGTACTCAGGGGCTAGGTGAATTCCCGACAGTATCGCTGTCGAGGCTGGGTTGTCACATGAGGGTAGGCGAGTGCTTGCCCAAGTCGATAAATAGAGCTGAAAGAGAACGGAAAGAGGTGGCGTTGAGATTTACTCGATCGAGCGGGGCCGAATCGCTCGAGGACGCGCTAGGTAGGGCCGGCGCGTCAGCGGACGATGCTTCTAGTTTCCCGAAGACTCAGCTTTGGAAGCAGAGCCTTCACTCTGCTCTTCTGCGTCCTCGATAGGATCCAGATTGGCAGCGCAAGCCGTGGCGGAGTTCTTACGCGAGGGACACTTGTCGGAGAAATGGCCCTTAGAGAGCGCCGCAAGAAGAACAATTTATGTCTGATTTGCGCCTCTAAGGACCATTTCTCCGACAAGTGTCCCTCGCGTAAGAACTCCGCCACGGCTCGCGCTGCCAATTTGGATCCCATCGAGGACGCAAAAGA
>Ga0307513_10001795_pt1 | contig 30489 bp, 30 predicted proteins | sample 15_EM_MG_FD_202174 | JGI IMG/M metagenome (GOLD analysis project Ga0307513, IMG submission 202174) | Populus trichocarpa ectomycorrhiza microbial communities from riparian zone in the Pacific Northwest, United States - 15_EM | ecosystem: Host-associated > Plants > Roots > Unclassified | place... | reverse complement strand
CCGCGCGGGCGAACAGCTCCTTGCCGGTGCCGGTCTCTCCCGTGATCAGGATGGTGCAGTCCGTCGCGGCGACGTGCCGGATGGTCTCGAGGGCATCGATGATCTCGGCCGAATCTCCGACGATCTCGTGTGCGAACTGAGTGCGCCAGGTGGAGAAATCGAGGAGGTTGCTCACGGCGAAACCCATGTGCGCGCGGCGTGCCATCGCGATCTCGGGTAGGCCTGGGTTAGCTTTGATATCAGGGACTTAACGAAGACCGCAGCCTGCGCGCTCGTAGGGTCATTCTCGTGGGTCGGCGCTGCCCCAGCCAGGGGCGACAGCTACCCATTGAACGATCGCAAACCAGGTCGATGATGCGCCGCGATCGATCGCGCGCAGCGCAAGCAGATCGCCTCGCGGTGCTCCGCTCAGCGCCGGCGCCGGTACGCGTCGCTCTGGATCTCGTAGCGCTTCAGCAGCCTTCGCAGATTGCTGCGATCGATCCCGGCGAGCCGCGCGGCCTCCGACAGCGAGCCGCTCGCGCGCTCGAGCACCTTGATGAGATAGCCGCGCTCGAAGGTCGCGTTGACCCGGCGCTTGGCCTCGGTGAGCGGCAGGTGTGCGTTGGCCTCGATCGAGCCCGACGCGCCATGCGCCACGCGCGCGCCGACGTGCGGCGGCAGGCAAGCGAGATCGATCACGCCGCGCTGGCAGAACGCGAGCGCGTGGAGCAACGCGTTCTCGAGCTCGCGCACATTGCCAGGCCACGGATCGGAGACCAGCGCGTCGAGCGCCTCGGGCGTCAGCGCCGGCGCCGCCGCGCCGCAGTGCTTGTGCAGGAAGTGCGCGGCGAGCATCGGCACGTCATCGAGCCGCTCGCGCAGCGGCGGCACGCGCAGCGCGACGACGTTGAGCCGGTAGAACAGATCCTCGCGGAACCGGCCGGCGGCGACCGCCTCGGCGAGGTTCACGTGCGTCGCCGCGATCACGCGCACGTCGATCGCGCGGACGACGCTGCTTCCCAGCGGACGGATCTCGCCCTCCTGCAGCACGCGCAGCAGGCGGGCCTGGACGTGGATCGGCATGTCGCCGATCTCGTCGAGGAACAGCACGCCGCCGTTGGCCTCGACGAACACGCCGTCGCGATCGCGGTCGGCGCCGGTGAACGCGCCGCGCGCGTGACCGAACAGCTCGCTGTCGATCAGCGTGTCGGGGATCGCGCTGCAGTTGATCGCGAGGAACGGCCGGCCGGGGGCGCCGCCGGCGTGCAGCGCGCGCGCGACGATCTCCTTGCCGGTGCCGCTCTCGCCGTGGATCAGCACCGCGACCTCGCCGCCGCTCAGCCGATCGATCTGCGCCTGCAGCCGACGGATCGACGGCGACGCGCCGACCAGCACCGAGCCGGCGTCACCGGTGAGCTCGCTCGACATCCGGCGGCGCAGCGTGGTGTGGCGCGCCGCCGACTCGACGATCGAGGCTAGCTCGACCGGCAGGCACGGCTTGGTCAGGTAGTGAAACGCGCCGGCGCGCAGGCACGTGGTCGCCGTCGTCGCGCTGCCGTCGCCGGTCAGCATGATCACCGAGGCCAGCGAGCCGCTGTCGCGAAACTGCTTGAGCAGCTCGATCCCGCTGACCTGCGGCAGGCCGACGTCGAGCAGCACGACGTCCCAGTCGGCTCGCGCGTCGTGGATCCGCGCCGCCACCGACGTCGACTCGGTCGCGATCTCGACGTCGTAGCCGACGAAGCTCAGCTTGCGGCCGAGCGCCGTAGCGATCTCGGGGTCGTCGTCGACCACGAGCACACGCGCGGCCGGGGACTCATCTTGCGCTGTCACGATCACCGCCAGGCTCCATGCAAGCGCGTCGCCTGCCGTGCGCGGGGCGCCCACCCGCCGTCACGCCGCGTAGCGCGGCAGCCGGTGAATCTCCGAGGGTGAGCGAGCTACCCAGGCGACTCCGGGGATTCTTCGTATCGTCAGCTGTGGGCGGCGCGGCGCGCCCACAGAAAGCGCACGAGCGCCGAGGCCTTGGGCACGAACGTCGCGAACTCGACGTACTCGTTCGTCGTGTGGAAGCCCGCGCCGCGCGGCCCCAGGCCATCGATCGCCGGCACGCCGAGCGGCGCGACCGTGTTGGCGTCCGAGCCGCCGCCGAGCAGCGCGGCCTCGACGTCGCCGAGCCCCGCGGCGCGCGCGCACGCGGCGTACTCGTCGCGCAAGCTCGCCGACGCCGGCGTGCGCTCGAGCGGCAGGCGGTTCGCGCCGCCCTCGACCTCGATCCGCACGCCCGGCACCGCGTCGGCCGCGGCGGTCGCCGCCGCGCGCAGCCCCGCGATCAGCGCGTCGGCGTCGGCCACCGTCTCGTAGCGCAGATCGAGCCGGCACTCGGCGCGCTCGGGCACCGTGTTCTTCGACGTCCCGCCGGTGATCTGGCCGACGTTGACGGTGCGGCCGCGCGCGTAGTCGGTCAGCTGCTGCGCGGCGTCGACGAACCGGGCGATCACCCAGATCGCGTTCGCGCCGTCCTTGTGGTTGTTGCCCGCGTGCGCCGCCTTGCCATGCGCCGTCACGGTCAACGCGCCGACGCCCTTGCGCCGCGTGATGATCGCGTCGCCCGCCCGGCCGGACTCGAACACCAGCGCGCACGCCGCGCCGGCGGCCAGCGCCTTCAGGTGCGGGGTCGAGCTCGGCGAGCCGGTCTCCTCGTCGGCGACCGAGATCACCGCGAGCGGCAGCGCGGCGAGCGCGCCGACCTCCTCGAGCGCCGCCAGCGCGCCGCGGATCACCGCGAGCCCGCCCTTCATGTCGAGCGCGCCCGGCCCGGTGGCGCGGCCGTCGGCCTCGCGCCAGCCCTCGAAGTGACCGGGCGGGAACACGGTGTCGTGGTGGCCGATCAGGAGGATCGGCGCGCCCGCGGCCGGGGTGCGCCAGATCAGGTGATCGCCATGCTCGGGGCCGCCGTCGATCGACTGGCAGGTCAGCGACGGCAGCGCGTAGGCCTCGCGCAGCAGCGCGCCGACCGCGTTCACCCCGGCGACGTTCGCGGTGTAGCTGTTGATCTCGACCCAGCGCCGGGTCAGCGCGATCATGGCGTCGCCCTGGCGGCGGACGGCGTCGAGCGCGGCGTCGAGCGTGGCGTCGGTGTGGTTCCCCATCGGCTGTAGCCATGGCATATCCTGGGCCGCCATGGCAAAGCGATTCAAAGCAGCAATCATCGGCGGTAGCGGCTATGGCGGCGCGGAGCTCGCGCGCCGCCTCCTCATGCACCCCGACGTCGAGCTCGTCCGCGTCGCGTCGATCGACCACGTCGGCGAGCCGCTCGGCGCCGTGCACCCCAACCTCGACGGCGCGACCGACCTGGTGTTCGAGGACCTCGCGCCGGCCGAGGCCGCCCGGGGCTGCGACGTCGCCCTGCTCGCCCTGCCCCACAAGGTCACGGCGGCCAAGGTTCCGGAGCTGATCGCCACCGGGGTCAAGATCGTCGACATGTCGGGCGACTTCCGGCTGCGCGACGCGCCGACCTACGAGAAGTACTACGGCGCCAAGCACCCGCACCCCGAGCTGCTCGGCACGTTCGTCTACGGCCTGCCCGAGCTCAACCGCGCCGAGATCAAGCGCGCGAAGTACGTCGCGTCGCCGGGTTGCTTCGCGACCGCGATGGAGCTCGCGCTGTTGCCGCTGGCGCGCGCCGGCCTGCTCGACGGCGCCGTCGTCCACGTCACCGGCATCACCGGCTCGTCGGGCTCGGGCATCGCGCCCGCTGCCGGCACCCATCACCCGAGCCGCGCCGGCAACCTCAAGACCTACAAGCCGCTCGAGCACCAGCACGTGCCCGAGGTCGTCCAGGCGCTCGGCGACGCCGGCGCCAAGCAGGTCCAGCTCCGCTTCGTGCCGGTCTCGGCGCCGCTGACCCGCGGCATCTTCGCGACCTGTTTCTTGGAGCTCGCGCCCGAGGTCGACGCCGCCCGACTGACCGCGCTGTTCGACGAGTCGTACGCCCACGAGCCCTTCACCCGGCGGCCCAGGAAGCGGCTGCCCGAGGTCGTCGCGGTCGCCGGCTCGAACTTCATCGAGGTCGGCTTCGCGGTCGGCGGCGTCTCCGAGGGCAAGCGCACCGTCACGTGCTTCTCGGCGCTCGACAACCTGATCAAGGGCGGCGCCGGCCAGGCGATCCAGAACATGAACCTCGTGCTCGGCTGCGACGAGCGCGCCAGCCTCGAAGACGTGGGCAACTGGCCATGACCCAACAGGAAGCTTCCGCCGGCGCGGCGCGCGGCCGCCCGATCGTCGTCAAGATCGGCGGCGAGGTCGTCGGCTCGTCCGAGGCCGCGGTGCTCGCGGCCGACCTGCGCGTGCTGGTCGAGCGCGGCGCGCGCATCGCGATCGTGCACGGCGGCGGCCCGCAGGCGACCGAGCTGCAGAAGCGGCTCGGCCTGACCACCACGCAGATCGCCGGTCGCCGCGTCACCGACGCCGCGACGCTCGACGTCATGAAGATGGTGCTCGCCGGCAAGCTCAACGTCGATCTGTGCGCGACCTTGCTCGCCGCCGGCCTCGCGCCGGTCGGCCTGCACGGCCCGTCGGGCCACGTGATCCGCGCGACCCGCCGGCCGGCCAAGATCTATCCCAGCGCCGGCCCCGATCCGGTCGATCTCGGCTTCGTCGGCGACGTCACCGGCTTCAACCTCGGGCTGCTCGAGACCCTGTGGTCCGCGGGTTACCTGCCGGTGATCGCCTGCCTGGGTGCCGACGCGAGCGGCGCGGTCTACAACATCAACGCCGACATGGTCGGCAACCAGCTCGCCGCGGCGCTGGCGGCCGAGCGGTTGTTCCTGGTGACCTCGACGCCCGGCGTGCTGCGCGACGTCAAGGATCCGGCGTCGCGGCTGACCCGGCTGACCTGCGCCGAGGCGCGCGAGGCGATCGCGGCGGGCATCGTGACCGGCGGCATGATCACCAAGCTCGAAGAAGCCATGGCCGTGATCGATCAGGGCGTCGGCGCGATCCACATCCTCGGCAAGCTCGCGGCCGGCGATCTCGTGCGCGCGGTCGAGCAGCCCGGCTCGGTCGGCACGACGCTGGTCTAGCCCGGCGCGTCGACCTACATCGCGACGTGCGTCGGCGCCACGGTGTCGCCGGCATCACGGGCCGCAGGGCCGCGCGACGCGACGCGCGGTGGGGTGAATGGACCGGCTTTGCCGGTCCAGAGGGGACGGGAACGTCCCCTATCGATCGATGTTCGCGCTTGCCTGTCGTGGACGTGCGGGCAGAGTAGAGACATGGGTGCTCCTCGCTGCACCGACTGCGCGACGCGACCCGTGATGCGGTGCGGTCGCTGCAACGACACGCAGTGCCGGCTGCACGCGCTCGCGGATCGGACGCGCTGCGAGCGCTGCGAGCGCGACTGGACCGACGAGGCGGTGACGCGCCGCGCGGCCAAGCTGATCTTCGCGCCGCCGCTCGCGATCCTCGCCGGCGGCGCGCTGTTCGGCATGATGTTGCCGATCTCGCTGGGCGGCGCGCTCGGCGCGGCGATCCTCTGCGTGCTGGCGTGCCTGACGGCTGTCGCCGCCGGCTCGGGCGCGTGCCGGCTGGTCGACAGCAGCGCGCGCGCCCTGTTCCTGCGCGAGCGCGCCGGCGGGCTGCCGGCCGCGCGCCTCTTGCCACCGTCGCGCCCCCGCCGCCTCCTGCCCTCGCCGCGCCACCGCTGAGCCGAGCTACGTCGACAGCCCGAGCGACTCGCGGACCTCACCGACGACCATCTCGGCGAGCCGCTGGATCATGCGCTCGCCCTCCTCGATCGTCGCCGAGGCCGGGTCGCCCGCGTACGCCAGCTCCATGCCCATCGCGGCGAACGTGGCGATGCCGGCGTCGAGCTTCTTCGACAGGCTGATCGGCACCGGATCGAGCACGCCGCGCGTGTGCTCGTCGACCATCTCCGGCGCGGCGGCCATCATGATCGACGTCTCGTACAGGCCGGCGTGACACGCGCCGCTCTTGAACTCGGCGTCGAGCGTCTTGGCCCACTTGCGGGTCAGCGGGCACGCGACGCTGACCTTGTTGCCGCGCTCGGGGACCACCGCGCGCACCGCCGCGTCGTGGGCCGGCTCGAGGTGATTGTTGACCAGGCAGACGTGGCGGATACCCTGCGCGAGCAGCCCGTCGCAGATCGCCGACAGATACGCGGTCAGCACCGCGGCCGGGATCGACACCGCGCCGGCGAAGCCCTGGGCGCACTCGGTGACGCCGTAGCTGACCGCCGGCGCGATCACCGCGGTGAGCGGGCCCTTCTTCGCGAACAGCTCGGTGGCGCGCACGCACGCGGCCGCCGAGATCACGACGTCGGTCCCCAGGCCCAGGTGCGGGCCGTGCGGCTCGGTCGAGCCGATCGGCACCAGCGCGATCAGCGGCTTCTTGCTGTCGAGCAAGCGGCGCAGGGTGACTGTCGTGTGGCGCGCTAGAAACTTCTCGGACATGATCATCCATTCGCTCGCGACGCTCGCCCCACCCTCAGGCCGCGTCACGTGGCGCCGGAGGCTCCGTCAACGCGCCTCGGCGAGCTCGCCGCGACGGTCTCGCTCGATCAATAGCTTCTTATCGACCTTCCCGCGATCGTTTTTCGGCAGGTCATCGACGAATACCACCCAGCGCGGATACTTGTGCTTGGACAGCCGGGCCTGCACGTGGGCCTTGAGCTCCTCGGCGAGCACCCGGTCGGCCCGGCCGCGCGCCTCGGGCCGCACGACGACGACGGCCTTGGGCTTGGTGAGCCCGTCGTCGTCGCCCGGGATCACCGCGACGCTCGACACCGCCGGGTGGCCGAGCAGGCAGTCCTCGACCTCGCGCGGCGCGACGAAGATGCCGCCGACCTTGAACAGATCATCGGCGCGGCCGCTGAACCACAGGTAGCCCTGCTCGTCGATGTGGAACAGATCCCCGGTCCGGCACCAGTGGCCGTGGAAGGTCTGCCAGCTCTTGTCGCGGTCCTGGAAGTAGCCGTGCGCCACGCTGTCGCCTTTGACCCACAACACGCCGATCTCGTTCGCCGACAGCGCCGCGCCTCCCGCGCCGTCGGCGTCCTCGGGCAGGATCTTGAGCTCGTAGCCCGCGACGACGCGGCCCAGCGATCCCGGCCGCACGTCGCCCGGCCGGTTCGAGCAGTAGATGTGAAACATCTCGGCGCTGCCGATGCCGTCGTAGACCTCGCCGCCGAAGCGCTCGATGAACCGGCGCATCAGCGGCTCGGGCAGCGCCTCGCCCGCCGACAGGTGGAAGCGCACCGACGACAGATCGAGCCCGGGCCGGCCGGCGGCGCGGCGCTCGTCGTCGAGGTCGAGCAGCTTGCCGAGCATCGTCGGGACGTTGGTCACGATCGTCGGGCGGTAGCGCGCGATCGCGGCCGCGACAGACTCGGCGGTCGGCCGCTCGCTGAACAGCCCGACCGTCGCGCCGACCGCGAACGGGAACCACAGGTTGGTGCCGGTCGCGTAGCCGAAGAACAGCCGCGGCACGCTGATCGCGACGTCGTCCTCGGCGTAGCCGACGGTGCGCTTGGCGTAGACCTCGGTGTTGAACGCGAAGTCGCGGTGGCTGTGCATCGCGGCCTTGGGCCGGCCGGTCGAGCCCGAGGTGAACAACCAGATCGCCGGGTCGTCGCGCCGGGTCGGCGGCAGCGCGATCGACGGATCGGCCTCCTCGATCGCGCCGTCGAGCGAGGCCACCGTGCACGACATCGCCAGGTCGGAGAGGACGTCGCCGATCGCGACCGGCGCCTCGGGATCATCCCCGGTCGCGGCGCCGGGGGCGAGCAGCACGGCGCGCAGGTGCGGCAGCGTGGCCAGCCGCGGCGCGAGCGCCTCGGCGACCTCGGGCGTGGTGATCAAGACAGCTGCCTTGACGTAGTCGAGCACGTACGCGAGGTCGTCGGCCGGCGCGATCGGGTTGCCCATCGCGAGCACGCCGCCGGACGCCAGCGTCGCGAAGATCGCCCACGCGAACGGCGGCACGTCGGGCAGCACGACGTAGACCCGCTGCTCGGCGCGCAGGCCGTGCTCGATCAGCCAGCGCGCGAGCGCGCGCGAGCGCGCCGCGACCTCGCCGTAGGTCCACGCGCGGTCGCCGAACCGGAGCGCGACCTTGTCGGCCTTGCCGTCGCGCTCGCGGTCGAACAGGAAGTAGTCGGCGAGGTTGAACTGCTCGGGGAACGTCGCGCGCGCGAGCTCGGTCATGGCGTCCGTCCTTGCTTGGCGAGCGCGCGTCCGATGATCGTGCGCTGGATCTCGCTGGTGCCTTCGTAGATCCGCAGCGGGCGGATCGCGCGATAGAGCTGCTCGACGACCGCGCCCGCCATCACGCCGCGCCCGCCGAACAGCTGCACCGCGCGATCGATCACGCGGTGCGCCGCCTCGGTGGCGCCGAGCTTGGCGATCGAGACCTCGGTCGTCATCGCGGTGCCGGTGGCGTCCTTGGCGTACGCGGCGCGCAGCACCAGCAGGCGCGCGGCGTCGAGATCGACGATCATGTCGGCGAGGTGGGCCTGGACCAGCGGCTGCTCCGACAGCCGCTTGCCGAACTGCACGCGGCCGGTGACGAACCCCAGCGCCTCGTCGAGCGCGCGCCGCGCCATGCCGACCGCGGCGGCGCCGACCGAGACCCGGAACCCGTCGAGCGTCGCGAGCGCGAGCGCCATGCCCTGGCCCTCCGCGCCGATCCGCGCCGCGGCCGGCAGCACCACGCCGCGCAGCGCGAGGCTGCCGATCGGGTGCGCCGCGATCGCGGTCAGCGGCGTGACCGCGACGCCGGGCGCGTCGAGCGGCAGCCAGAACGCGGTCAGCCCGGCGTGCTTGAGGCCGGGGTCGGTCGTGGCGACCACCATCGCGTGATCGGCGATCCCGAGGTTCGAGATGAACAGCTTGTCGCCGTCGAGCCGGTAGCCGCCGTCGACCGCCGTCGCGCGCGTCGCGATCGCCGCGACGTCGGAGCCGGCCTCGGGCTCGGTCAGCGCGAACGCCGCGATCCGCTCGCCGCGCGCGAACGCGGCCAGCTCGGCGCGCTGCGCGTCGGAGCCCGCCGCCCCCAGCGCGTGCGTCCCGAGGCCCTGACACGCGAGGATCGAGTCGGCGCGTGGCGAGACGTAGCCGAGCATCTCGCGCGCCAGGCACAGCGAGCGCGTGTCGATGGCGCGCCGAGGCGCGCCGCGCTCGTCGTGCTCGCCCCCGCCGGGCACGACCAGCTCGAACAGCCCCGCGGCGGCGAGCGCGCTGGCGGCGCCGCGATCGCGCGCCGCTTCATCGGCGAAGTCGGCGCTGTGCTCGACCGCGGCGATCGCTGGCGCCGCGGCGCGCAGGCGCTCGGCCAGCGCGCTGTGCGCCGGCGTGAAGAACATCGAGAGATCGTCGCTGGACAGCTGCATGCGCTACGCCTTGCCGGCCGCGGGGTCCGTGGCCGGCGCCTCGGGCGCGCCGCGGAACTGCGCCGGTCGCTTGGCCTTGAACGCCTCGTGCGCCTCGCCGAAGTCGGGGTGCTGCATGCACAGCGCCTGGGCCTGCGCCTCGGCCTCGATCGCCTCGCCCAGCGCCATCGTGTGCTCGCTCTCGATCATCTGCTTGGTCATCGCGTGCGCGAACGCCGGGCCGCGCGCCAGCCGCGCCGCCCAGTCCTGCGCCATCGCGACCGCCGCCGCGCCGTCGGCCACCACGCGGTTGACCAGGCCGATCTCGAGCGCCCGGCTCGCCGGGATGATGTCGCCGAACAGCAACAGCTCGGTCGCGTGGCCGAGCCCGACGATGCGCGGCAGCAGGTACGTCACGCCCATGTCGGCGCCGCACAGCCCGACCTGCGGGAAGATGAACCCGAGCTTGGCGTTCGCCGCCGCGATCCGCAGGTCGCTGGCGCACGCGATCACCGCCCCGGCGCCGACCGCCGTGCCGTTGATCGCCGCGACGATCGGCCGCCGGCACGCCCGCATCGCCTCGATCAGCCGCCCGGTCGCGCGGGTGAACGCCAGCAGCGCGGGCGTATCGCGGCCCAGCAGGTGCTTGATGATGTCGTCCTGGTCGCCGCCCGAGCAGAACCCGCGGCCGCGCCCGGTGATCACGATGGCGCGCACCTCGTCGTCGTGGCCCAGCCGCTCGAACGCCTCGGCGAGCTCGCGGTAGACCTCGAAGGTCAGCGCGTTCAGCCGATCCGGCCGGTCCAGCGTGATCGTCGCGACGCCGCGCGCCAGCTCGAACGCGAACGTGGCCGGCGCGATCATCGCGCACCGCCGACGTACGCCGTGGCCTGGATCTCGACCATCGCCTGCGGCTCGACCAGCGCGCTGACCGCGACCAGCGCCATTGCCGGAAAGTGCTTGCCCAGCCGCGCCCGCCACGCCGCGCCGAGCTCCTTCTGCGCGTCGCGATACGCCGCGATGTCGGTCACGAACACCGTCATCGTCGCGATGTCCTCGGGCGCGCCGCCCGCCGCGCGCACCACGGCGAGCACGTTGTCGAGCGCCTGCGCGAACTGCGGCACCAGCCCGGGCGCCGTGAACGCGCCGTGCTCGTCCCAGCCGATCTGCCCGCCGGTGTGCACGACCTCGCCGTCGCCGCGCCGGCCGTTGGCGTAGCCGCGCGGCGCCGGCCAGCCCGGGACGTGGATCTCGTCGCTGCTCATGATGGCTCCTGGCTCGCCGCGCTCACTTGAGCACCGCGCCGCCGTCGATCACGATGGTCTGGCCGTGGATGCCGCGCGCGCCGTCGTCGCACAGCATCAGCGCCGCGTGCGCGACCTCCTCGGGGCTGATCATCCGGCGCTGCGGGCTCATCTGCGCCAGCGACGTCCGCGCCTCGTCCTCGCTGCGCCCGGTCTTCGCCGCGATCCGGGTCACCGCGTCTTCCACCATCTGGGTCTCGACCCAGCCCGGGCACAGCGCGTTGATCGTCACGCCGGTGCGCGCCAGGTCGATCGCCAGCGCGCGCGTCATCCCGACCAGCGCGTGCTTCGCGGCGCAGTACGCCATCGAGTAACCGTAGCCCGACACGCCGGCGTTCGACGCGATGTTGATCACCCGCCCCCACTTGGCCTTGATCATCGACGGCACCAGCGCGCGCGTCACGCGGAACGGCGCGGTCACGTCGAGCTCGAGGATGCGGTCCCACAGCTCGTCTGTCGTGCGCTCGAGCGACGCGCTCTCCGCCGCGCCGGCGTTGTTGACCAGCACGTCGACGTGGCCGACCGACGCGATCACCTCGTCGGTCTGCGCGCGATCGGTCAGGTCGAGCCGCAGCGCGACGCCGCCGATCTCGCGGGCGATGCCATCGAGGGTGGCCTTGGTGCGTCCGCACACCACGACGCGCGCGCCCGCGGCGGCGAGCGATCGCGCGATCGCCGCGCCGATGCCGCGACCGCCACCTGTGACCAGCGCGAGCTTCCCGGCGAGGATTCCATCCATCGATCGGTTTATACCCGGCCGCGCCGGGCGACGGGGACGGCCGCGCGATTATGCTCGCGCCATGCACGTCTCTGACCTCGACGCCACGGCGACCGCAGCGCTGGTGCGCTCGGGCCAAGCCTCCCCGCGCGAGCTCGTCGATCAGGCCATCGCGCGGATCGAGCAGCACAACGCCGAGCTCGGCGCGGTGATCATCCCGCGCTACGACGCGGCGCGCCGCGCGGGTGACGCGCTCGCCGATCCAGACGGCCCGGCCGGCGCTGGCGCGTTTCGCGGCGTCCCGATCCTCGTCAAGGACATCTGCGCGACCATCGGCGGCGTGCTGCAGTGCGGCGGGCTGAAGCCGCTGCGTCAGGCCGGCTACACCGCGCCCGAGACCAGCTACCTGGTCACCGCGCTCGAGCGCGCCGGCTTCATCGTCGTCGGCAAGACCAACACCTCCGAGCTCGGCATCCTGCCCAGCACCGAGCCGCCCGCGTGGCCGCCGACCCGCAACCCGCACGACGTCCGGCGCACGCCCGGCGGCTCGAGCGGCGGCTCGGCGTGCGCCGTCGCGGCCGGCCTGGTGTCGATCGCGCACGCCAACGACGGCGGCGGCTCGATCCGCATCCCCGCGTCGTGCTGCGGCCTGTTCGGCCTCAAGCCCAGCCGCGGCCGGGTCTCGTTCGCGCCCAACCATGGCGACATCAACGGCGGGCTGGTCAACGAGCACGTCGTGACCCGCTCGGTGCGCGACTCGGCCGCCGTCCTCGACATCCTCGCCGGCATGCAGCTCGGCGACCCGTACACCGCGCCGCCTGGCCCCGCGAGCTACCTCGCCGACCTCGCGACGCCGCCGCGCCCGCTGCGCATCGGCTTCGAGACCCGCCGCATCATGCCCGATGGCCAGCTCGCCGACTCGCACCCCGACTGTGTCGCCGCGGTCGCGCACGCCGCCGCGCTGCTCGAGTCACTCGGCCACCACGTCGAGCACGCCGAGATCGCCGCGCTGCGCGACCCCGAGTGGGTCGCCCGCTTCCTGACGATCTGGGCGGTCGGCGTCACCACCGAGATCGACCAGGCGTCGCGCATCCTCGGCCGCGCGATCGCGCCGCACGAGATCGAGCTCCTGACCTACGCGCTGTCCGAGCTCGGCCGGATGATGAACGCGTCGGCCTACGTCGAGGCGTGGGACTGGATCCACCGCGCGTCGCGCCGGATCGCCGCGTTCTGGACGACCTACGACCTGTGGCTCACGCCGACGGTGACCGAGCCGCCGCCGCCGCTCGGCACGTTCCAGTCGCCGCCCGACGATCCGCTCGCCGGCATCATGCGCGCCGCCGAGTTCGCGCCGTTCACCGCGCCGTTCAACGCCACCGGCCAGCCCGCGTGCTCGCTGCCGCTGTTCTACAACGCCGGCGGGCTACCGATCGGCGTCCAGCTCGTCGCCGCCTACGGCCGCGAGGATCTGCTGCTGCGCACCGCGGCCCAGCTCGAGGCCGCCCAGCCGTTCGTGCACCGCGCGACCCGGCCCTGAGCCGGACTGACTTGACTTACCCGAGCTCCTTGCGGATGTTCGCGATCACCTCGGCGTAGCTCGTGCTCTCGACCACGGCCGACATCTCGGCGGTGTAGCGCGACACCAGGTCCTCGCGACCGCGCGCGAGCGCGTCGCGCCGCGCGTTGTACAAGGTCAGGAACGCCCGCTCGGCGTTGACGAAGTACGAGACCATCGCGAGCACGGCGCGCGCGGTCGACGACGTCACCGAGCGCGACGCGTCGGTGAACGAGAACAGCCGGCCCTCGCTGTTGGTCACATCGAGCGTGACGCGCGCGACGGCGTCGACGCCGGCCTGGACTTTCTTGGTCTCGATGTCGGCGTCGGCCTTGAAGCCGGTCATCTGGATCGACTTGAGCGACTGGTACTCGCGCGCGTAGCGATCGAGCAGGCCGGAGAACAGCGCGTCGACCAGGCCGACGCCGTGGCCCTCGACTTCGACCGGCTGGTCGCCCTCGATCACCTCGAGCTTGATGCTCGAGCCCCCGTCGAGCTCCTCGATGCCGAGCTTGTGGAGCTTGAGCTCGAAGAGGTTCGCCCCGAGCACCCTGCGGATCAGTGGTTCATGTGGCGGTGTGTTCACCGCGCGAGTCTAGCGTGCCGCGACTTGCATGCACTCGATCCACGGGCCCGGCCGCGACCCGCCGCGATCCGCCGCGATCGGCAGCCGACCCGCCGCGCGCCGCGCGGACTTGCGCCGACTCCGGACGCCGCCCTGCGTCGCCACCGCACGTCACAGCGATGAGGCATAGTGCGCCCGTGTCCGCCCTGGTCCAGCTCAAGCGCCACGTCACCCAGCTCCGCGGCTGCCAGCAATGCCCCGATATGATCGGCCCCGTGGTCTCGGGCGGCGCCGTGCTGTCCCCCGTGATGCTGATCGGCCAGGCGCCCGGCGTGCACGAGGGCGCGGCCGGCAAGCCGTTCGCGTGGACCGCCGGCAAGACCATGTTTGGCTGGTTCGCGTCGTGCGGGCTGCTCGAGGCGGCGTTCCGCGAGCGCGTCTACATGGCCGCGGTGTGCCGCTGCTTCCCCGGCAAGGCGGCCAAGGGCGGCGGTGACCGCGTGCCCGCCGAGGACGAGATCGAGCGCTGCAGCCGCCACCTGGCGCGCGAGCTCCAGCTCCTGCGCCCGCGCCTGGTCATCCCGGTCGGCAAGCTCGCGATCGCGCAGCTCCTGCCCGACGCCAAGCAGCTGGTCGAGGTCGTTGGCAAGCCCCTGCGCGCCGAGCGGGCCGGCGCGGCGTTCGACGTCATCGCGCTGCCCCACCCGTCGGGCGCGTCGACCTGGCACCGCATGGAGCCCGGCAAGACCCTGCTGTCGCGCGCGCTGATCGAGCTCGCGCGGCACGAGGCCTGGCAGTCGCTGGTCGACGGCCGGGATCTCGACGATCCATCCGTAGGCGCCGCGCGCGCGGCCGAGGTGCAGCCATGAAGGTCGCCGATCTGACCGCCGAGCTCATCGCGTTTCCCACCCAGCAAGCCGGCCCCGAGCGCGGCGGCGGCAACGAGCGCGCGATCTGCGAGTACCTGGCGCCCCTGCTCCGCGCCGGCGGCGCCGACGAGGTCATCGTCGAGACCGCGCTGCGCAGCGACGGCGAGCCCGGCGCCTACGTGTTCGCGCGCTGGGGCACGCCGCGCCGGCTGATCAACGTCCACATCGACACCGTGCCCGCCAACGCCGGCTGGTCGCGCGATCCGTGGACCCCGTACGTCGCCGACGGCAAGCTCTACGGCCTCGGCTCGGCCGACACCAAGGGCGCGATCGCCGCGACGCTGGTCGCGATCGAGGCGACCCAGCCGCGCGACTTCGGCGTGCTGTTCTCCGGCGACGAGGAGGCCGGCAGCGGCGTGATCCGCGCGTTCCTCGACGGCCCCAACGCCGCCGTGATCCGCGAGGTCATCGTGTGCGAGCCCACCGCGCGCACCGCCGGGGTCGCCCACCGCGGCGTGCTCGGCCAGCGCGCCACGCTGACCGGGCCTGGCGGCCACTCGTCGAAGGCGGACTTCCTGCCCAAGCCGATCGCCAAGCTCGCGCGCTTCGCCGCGGCCCTCGACGACGTCGGCATCCGTCGGCTGCACGACGGCCCCGCCGGCATGCAGGGCACCTGCCTCAACCTCGCCGCGCTCAACGGCGGCGTCGCGTTCAACGTCATCCCGGGCCGCGGCGAGCTCGAGTGGTCGCTCCGCCCCTACCCCGGGTTCGACCGCGCCGGCTGGGATCGCGAGCTCGCCCAGCTCGTCGTCGCGATCGATCCCCAGATCGCCATCGCCGAGACGATCGACCACGCGCCGTTCGCGTGCGACGCCCTGGCCGACTACGTCCGGACCTTCGTCCGCTCGGTCGGCACGCTCGACTTCTGGACCGAGGCCGCCCTGTGGTCCGAGGCCGGCAAGGACGCGATCGTGATCGGCCCCGGCGACATCGCCCAGGCTCACGCCGCCGACGAGTTCGTCACGCTCGACGACCTCGACTGGGCAGTCGGCCTGTTCCGCTCGCTCGTCCGCAACTGATCCGCCATGCGATCGGCCCTCGCCGCCCTGGTCGCGCTTACGCTCGCCTCCCTCAGCGCGGGGATCTCGCACGCCGATCCCGCGGTCCGGCTGCCGCCCGGGACGAGGAGCGACGCGCAGGGTCAGCTGATCTCCGGCCGCGGCATCCGGGAGACCAGCGACTTCGTGGCCCGCGAGCTGGCCCGGCGCGGCATCGCCGTCGAGCAGATCGGCCCCTACGGCGCGCGCGGCGCGGTCGTCACCCGCTTCGTGAGCCAGGCTCCATCGACCCCGTGGCTGGCGATCCACATCCTCCGCAGCGGCGGCAAGACCATGATCTTCTTCGTCCCACGCGCCAAGTCGCCATGACACCTTGACGAATCGCCTCGCTCCGTTTACCTAAAGGCCCTCGGTCTCACTCGGGGATCGTCTAATGGTAGGACGTCAGACTCTGGATCTGACTATCATGGTTCGAATCCATGTCCCCGAACGCGCGAAGGCTTGACCGTTCGAACCCCAGCAGGTAGAACCTCACTCCTTCACGGCCCCATAGTCTAGCGGTTAGGACGTCGGCCTCTCACGCCGAAAACTTGGGTTCAAGTCCCAATGGGGTCACTACATTTCGTCGACGGAGAGCGCCTTCGTCACCCGGGTTCCGGCGGGCTCGTTGCCCGCCGGTTGCCCAAACGCTTCGAAGACGGCGGCGATCGCGTCGCGCTTGTCGTCCACGTCCACGTACTGCATCGTGGTCGTGATGTCGGCGTGGCCCATCAACTTCTGGAGCACGCCCAGCGGCACGCGGCGGGTCGTACGTCGGTCGCCATGATGACGTTTGCCCAGGCCCGGGCCTCGGAGATCGATCAGTACGGCGCGCCCATTGACGGCCCGGTATCTGAAGTGGTCGCGGACGAGCACGGTGGCACCGCGCAACCATTGCCGCCGAGCGTTGCGACGGCCTCGTAGCCGACCGCAGACGGACTCAGGAGCCGGCTATTTTCTTTCTCTCGGAAACGACGCGACGAAGCGCGTCGTTGACCGCCTGGGCAGAGCCGAAGTGAGCCCAGAGCTCAGGATCAATCGCGACGATCTCTCCCAGGCTGCGGTTCACGTGGTGACCACGCCCCGGCAAACGACGAAACCTCTCGTCGTCGATCTCGGGCATCTCTTCGAGAGACTCCGCGCTCGGCTCATTTTGCTTCGTCATAGCGTCGCCGTTCGTGTCCCGTGGCGTCAGGGGCGCTGATGATGCGGATGCGTTGGTCACGCTCCGTGGATACGATGTAGAGGATACGCCCGAACGGGGTCGCTGCCAACGTGACGAGGTTCGCGGGCTGAAGACCGTCCGCGAAGTCTTGGGAAAGCGGGTCGCTCATCGCACTCGCAGCCTCCTCGAAACTCACGCGATGCTTCGCGAGGTTCCTCACGGCCTTGTCCGCATCCCACTCGAAATCGCCATGGACGACCGTCAGCACGAGCCACAAGGTAAAGCCGCGAGCAGGGGAAGTGTAGAAACACCTACACTTGATGCGCGACGCCCTCCGCTACGCAGCACGGCTCGGCCTCGCCAAGGGAACACGTTCAAGTCCAAAAGGGATCAAGGACCGAGATCCCAGAGCAGGCGGTAGTAGCGCGTGCGTTCGGGGTCGGCGGCGATGCCGTAGGCCTCGAGCAGCGGGGCCTCCCAGCCCGGTCCGTAGTTCCATTGCGTGCTCCAGGTGGCGATCGCGAGATCGGCCCAGCGATCGGCGACGCCGAGCGCGCCGAGGTCGACGTGACCGATGCAGCGGCCGTCGCCGCCGATGATCGTGTTGGGCGCGCAGGTGTCACCGTGGCACACGACGAGCTGGTCGATCGGCGGCGCTGCGTCGAGCATCGCCAGCGCGCGAGCGAGATCCAGGTCGCGGTGCTCTTCGTGCCAGCGCTCGCGCCGAACCACGCCGAGCGCGACCCGGTGATGGACGTCGGCGACCCGGTCGGCGACGTCCCATGAGAACGGACAGCTCGCGACCGGCAGCGCATCGTGGAACGCGCGCAGACCAGCGCCGATCGCGGTCACCGCGACGGCAGGCTCGGCCCTCCAGCGCGGCGCGATCGCGCTGTCACCGGGGAGCGCGGCCGTGACGAGCCACGCGCCGTCGGCGTCGCGGCCGTGGTCCAGCACGACCGGCACCGTGGTGAGCTGCCTCGCCCACGCGAGCCGCACTCGCTCGCGGTCGAAGTCGATCGGACCGTCATGCCGAGCCCACTTGACGAAGCAGTCGTCGCCGATCGCGAACGTGATGCCCCCGAGCTCGTTCTCCCACGCGACCCGGATCGGCCGTCCGGCGGCGATCGCGCACACCCGCGACGGGACGGTCATACCCGATAGTATGCCGGCTACCCGGTGATCGATCGGCGCCAGCGCGCCGGGCGCGGTGTGTCAGTCGCTACACTCGCAGCAGCGCTGGGTTCGAGGTCTCATCGCCCTTGGGGAACGTGGCCATGGCCGAATGAGGAGAATCTGATCGCCGGATTCGGCGCGGTCGCGAGAAGATCGGAGATTGCCGGCGTCGCACCTGTCGCCGCCGGCACGCGGGTGATGGCTCGTGCTGACGTTGAAACAATCAACGCGCAATTGCTGCGACGAACCTCGGGTCGCGTGCCTCCCCCGACCGAGATGAAGCCAGCTTCCAGCTACGACGACCTGATGCGCGCGCCGGTGGGCCGCTACGTGCTCACCCACAACCTCGCACTCTGGTGCGCCAGCCCGACGCTGATGGGCGTCGTGGTCGGGGCCCAGCCGCAGCACGAGGACGTGAGCCTGCTGCTCGACCTCGCCGAGCGGCCGCTGCCGATCGGGCTCGCGCCCAGCATCGATCACGTGTTCGACGCGAGCCGGATCACCCGGGTCGACACCGACGTGTTCGAGACCTACGTCGCGGGTCTCGCGCGCCTCCAGCCGCAGCGCCGCCGCGTGCAGCGCCACGCGATCGTGCGGCCGCAGGGCTTCGTCGGCGCGGTGGTCGCCGGGACGCAGACGCTGGTGAGCGGCGACGCGTCGTCGGAGATGTTCACCAGCGCCGGCGACGCGCTCGGCTGGCTCGGGCGCGACGGCATGCTCGCCGCCGAGCTCGACGCGCTCGGAGACTCGCTCACCGCCGGCGATCCGGTGCTCGCGCAGCTGCGATCGATGCTGCGCGGCTCGCAGTTTCGCCTCAGCCTGCGCGACGCCGCGCGCCAGCTCGGCACCGGGCCGCGCACGCTGCAGCGCATCCTGCGCCGGCACGCCACGTCGTTCCGCCACGAGGTCGAGCGCGAGCGCGTCGCCGAGGCGAAGCTGCTGCTCACCGAGACCAAGCTCAAGCTCGAGCTCATCGGGCGACGCGCCGGCTACGGCTCGGCCGCGCACTTCTCCACCGCGTTCCTGCAGCAGACCGGCGTGTCGCCGAGCAAGTGGCGGCAGCGCGCGCTCGCCGGCATCACGCCGCTGGTCCCGGTCGCGCCGCTGCCGACGCAGATCGCCACCCTGCCCGCGCAGATCGCGATGCTCTCCGCGCCCATGCCGACGCTGTCCGCGCCACCGTCCGAGCCGCTGCTCGAGCTGCGCCAGGAAGCCTGCTAGTCGAGCCGACGCTGGCACGGCGTCCAGCGTTGCGTGATGCGCGCGCCAGGCTCAGCCCGGAGCGAAGCGCCGCGCAAACGCGACGCCGCCGATCATCGCGACCACGAAGATCAAGGCGCTGGCGGTGCCACCGCCGAGCGACACCAGCGCCGGGCCCGGGCAATACCCCGACACGCCCCAGCCGACGCCGAACAGCGCGGCGCCCGCGACGAGCCGCGCGTCGATCCGGCGCGCGACCGGCACGTGAAACCGATCGGCGAGCACGGGCGCGACGCGGCGACGGATGATGCGCTGCAGCGACGCGTAGACCGCGATCGCCCCCACCATGACGAACGCGAGCGCGGGATCCCACGCGCCGCCAATGTCGAGGAACGCCGTGATCTTCGCCGGACTCGTCATCCCGCTGATCGCGAGGCCGACCGCGAACAGCGCGCCGGCGAGCGCGGCGATCCCGAAGCTCATCACGACCGCGCCCCCACGACCGCGACCGTGATCGCGGCGCTGGTCATGAACGTCAACACCGCGACGATCGACCGCCGCGATCCGTGCGACACGCCGCACACGCCGTGACCGCTCGTGCAGCCGCCGCCGAGCGTCGTCCCGAACCCGACGAGCAACCCGGCCAGCGCGATCGCCGGCAAGCCGCGCACGCGCTCCCCCAGCGCCGACGGCGCGACCAGCGCGACCAGCGCGCCCGCTCCGATCAGGCCGGCCAGGAACCCGAGCCGGAACCGCCGCGCCGATCCGCCGTCGAGCGCGTGGCCGAGGATCCCGCTGATCCCGGCGATGCGCCCGTGCGCGAGCAACGCCAGCGCGCACGCGAGCCCGATCAGCGCCCCGCCCGCGAGCCCCTGGACGATCGAAGCCAACGACATCGCGCCGAGCCTAGCGCACCGCCGTTATAACGGCCAAACGTCCGTCAGTGAAATCGACGCCGCAGCGCGCGCCAGATCGCACGACCTCCGTCCCGGCGCGGCACGTGGCAGAAACCGCGTACCCAAGGCGGTCCCGAACCTCGTACACTGGCGCCTGGCATGACTGCGCTCCGCCCAGCTCGAGCTCCTCAGCGCGGCAACTCGCTGCTGCTCGCGCTGATCGTGATGTCGTCGCTCGCCACCCTGGGCAGCCTCACCGTGGTCAGCGTGCAGTCGAGCCTCAAGGCCTCGACCACCGATCGCGCGCAGACCGTCGCCTCGTACGCCGCCGAGAGCGGCGCCGCCGCCGCGATGGACCACCTGCGCGGGAGCTTCAGCGATGCGACGGGCTGGGGTGCGGAGGTCAGCGCCGGCGGCGCGCCGCTGCTGCTGGCCGGGCTCGCAAGCAACAACAAGCCACCTGGCGATCTGGCGAGCATCCTGTCAGCCGACATGAACGCGTCGTTCACCGTCGAGTTGATCAATAACCTCAGCGATCCGGGCTACAACTCGGGATCGCCGGCGACCCGCGATCAGGACAGCATCGTGATCATCCGCTCGACCGGCCACGGCCCGCAGGGCAGCCTCGCGGTGATCGAGTGGGAGGTCCAGCGCGTCGCGCCGCCCGGCCCACCGCCCGCGCTGCCCGCCGCCCTCCCGCCGCCGCCTCCTCCGCCTTGGGGAACCCCGCCGTACCCTCCGGCGCTGCACCTCCGCTCCTGGCGCACCGTGCTCTAGCGTTGCCCGCTACTCCCACGTCCCTTGCAACGTCAGCGAGACCACGCGGCCGGGGCCGCGCTCGCCGGCGCGTAGCTCGGGCCGCACGTCGAGCAGGTCATCGACGCGCAGCACGCCCTGGTAGCCCGGCGCGAGCGTCGCCGTGACGCTCGCCTCGACGAGCCCGTAGCTGCCCAGGCGCTGGGTCGTGTCCGCCGCGCGCGTGACATAGCGAGCGCGCACGAGCCCCGCCAGCCGCGGGACCGGACGCGCCTCGATCCAGCCCTCGACGCGATGGTGCGGCAGCAGATACAGCGCCGCGTCGTCCCTGCGATCCGCGGTCGCCGTGACGAACGTGTAGCCCGCGCCGGCCTCGACCCCACGCATCGCCGTGACGCGCGCCTGGGCGTCGACGCCCCACGCGTCGACGCTGCCCCGGTTGACCAGCTGACCGAAGTTGCGCGCCAGCACCGACGTGCGGATCGCGTCCGACGTGTGGCGGTAGAACGGCGCGAGCTCGACGTGGATCTGGTCGGCCAGCCGGCCGATCGCGCGCAGCTCGCCGCTCGCGACCCGCTCGGGGTCGAGCTGGCGGTTGCCGATCAGCGGATCGAACAGCTCGGCCAGCGTTGGCGACTGGCCCTTGTAGCCCGCGGTCGCGATCAGCTCGACCTCGGCGCCGAACCTGTAGCCGGTGACGGCCTGGCCCTCGGGCCACGGGACCGTGTTGGCCAGGAACGGCACGGCGACGCCGAGCGCGAGCTCGCTGCGCAGCGCGCCGCGGCGGTAGCGCACCCCGGCGGCGGCCTCGAACAGCGTCGTGTGGCTGCGCTGCGGCTGATCGCGCTGGTCCGCCACCGCGGCCTTGTTGAAGTCGACCTCCAGCGAGCCGGTCCACTGGAAGTCGCGCCAGAACGGCCGCGTCGCCAGCGCCCACACGCCGCTGCGCACCGCCTTGACGCTCTCGAGCTCGAGCTGCGTCGTCATCGCCGGGTCCATGAAGAACCGCGAGCGCCGGCTCAGGTACTGCGACCACACCCGCCCCTGGAGCTGGAGCTTGCCGAGCCGGGCGTCGACCTCGGCCGAGACCCGCGCGGCGGTGTGGTAGTCGATCATCAGGAGCGCCAGCGGCAGCACCGCGTTGCTCGGCGCCAGGTAGCGGCGGTCGTCGAGCGCGCCGTCGACCACGACGCGCAGGTCGGCGCGCCGATACTCGAGCCGGGCCGCGCCGCTGGCGTCGCGACGGCGCTCGCCGATCGACGCGCCCTCGATCGGCTCGAGCTCGCGCCCGCCGGCGAGGCCGGACGCCGAGATGCGCAGCGCCAGATCGCGCGCGATCGCCACCCGCGTCGTGCCCATCGCCGCCAGCCCGGGCTGCGAGTCGCCGGTGATCCGCGCGATCACGAGCTGGGGCCCGATCGCGTCGCGGGTCTGGACCTCGATCACGCCCGCCGCGCCGCCCAGGCCGTCGAGCGGCGATTGCGGCGTGGTCGCGACCCGGATCTCGACGATGTCGCCGATCGGGATCATCGCGACGTCGAACCGGCCGTCGTACGGGTCGGGGACCAGCACGCCGTCGATGACCACGTTGACCGAGCCGTCGCGCGAGCCGCGCACGACGACCGCGGTGCCGCCGCGCCCGTCGCTGCGCACCACCACGTCGGGCAACAGCGCCAGCGCGGTCGCGAGATCGACCGCGCCGCGCGCCGCGAGCTGGGCGCCGGTCAGCCGCACCACGCCCGCGCGCTCGGCCGGCGGGTCGGCGCGCACGGCGTCATCAGCGTCGTCGGCGCGCGCCACGCCGCGCCCGCCCAGCAGCGCGAGCAGCGACGTCGAGATCAGGGCGTGGCGGCGGGGCATCGCGAGAGGTCGCGGCAGCGTACTGCGAGCAGCGACGCGCGATCGCGGGGCCAGCCGGAAACCGTGCGCCCGGCGCGCGGAACGCCGGATGCGTCACACGAACGGGCGTTTCACTGCCAGTCAGAACTGGAAGTAGATGAACGGGACGATCTTGGTGTGGCCGAGCTCGCGCAGGACCAGCGCCACGCCTGCGAGCAGCGCGCCCTGCGCCCACGGCGGCAGGCCGACGAAGCGGCGGCGCAGCCAGCGGAAGCTGCCGTCCGCGAACAGGTGACAGGTGAAGCCGACCGTGAGCGCGAGCGTGACCAGCGGGACCAGGTTGGCGCGATCAGTCTCGAGCGTCGCGAGCTGGCGCAGCACGGCGAGCGCGTTGTCGAACGAGCTGGCGCGAAAGAAGATCCACGCGAGGCAGACATACTGGAACACCAGCACGACCGCGAGCGCGCGGCGGGCGTCGTACACGATCCGGGCGCACAGCTCGGCCGCGCCGCGCTCGACCGCGTCGGCCGCGACGCCGAGCGCCCAGGTCACCAGCACGAGCGGGATCCAGGTCTCGTGCGGCGCCCACGCGAGCGCCGCGAGGAAGCCCAGCCCCGCCAGGCACATCGCGACGCGGAGCAGCTCGGGGATCCACCCGGCCACCGAGGTGCCGCGCTCGCGCTCCGGATCGCGGCGGAACAGCGCGCGCCACGGCAGCCCCTCGTCGGCGACGAGCGCGGCTGGCGGCGGCGCGGCCGGCGGCGCCGCCGACAGCCACGCGGTCAGGACCGCCCACAGCGGCGTCACGGTCAGCCACATCACGACGAGCTGTGGCCACGCCCCGAGCTCGCGCTGCGCCACGCGCTCGATCAGCGCGCCGAGCACCGCCAGCGCCGCGCAGCCGGCGAGCAAGCGCCACCCTTCGCGCGCGCGCTGGAAGTAGCGCGTCACCGCGAGCCCGCCGCCGTGCAGCGCGCCCCACACGATGAACGCCCAGCTCGCGCCGTGCCACAGCCCGCCGAGCACCATCGTCGCGATCAGGTTGACGTAGGTCCGCCACGCCGGGCCCTGGCTGCCGCCCAGCGTGATGTAGAGGTAGTCGCGCAGCCAGGTGGACAGGCTGATGTGCCAGCGCCGCCAGAACTCCTGAAGATTCGCCGCGCGATACGGCGTCCGGAAGTTCTCCGGCAGCGAGAAGCCCAGGACCTGCGCCGAGCCAATGGCAATATCGGAGTACGCCGAGAAGTCGAGATAGATCTGCAGTGCATAGCCATAGACCCCGGCGGCGACCTCGAGCGCCGAGAACCGCTCGGGCGCCTCGAACACGCGATCGACCAGGGTCAGCGCGAGGGTGTCGGCGAGCGCGATCTTCTTGAACAGGCCGACGACGATGCGGAACAGCCCCTGGGTCGCCGTTCGCAGCTCGAGCGCCGGCGGATCGTCGAGCTGCGGCAGCAGATCCTGCGCGCGCACGATCGGGCCGGCGACGAGCTGCGGGAAGAACAGCACGAACGTCGCGAACTGCACGACCGACCGGGTCGCGCGCAGCTGCTTGCGATAGACATCGATCGTGTACGACAGCGACTGGAACGTGTGAAACGAGATCCCGGCCGGCAGGATCAAGTGCAGTCGGCGGACCGGCAGATCGAGCACGTCCTGGCTGAAGAAGTCGGCGTACTTGAAGAACACCAGGATGCCGAGGTTCGAGCACAGGCTCACGATCAAGAGCGCCTTGCGCCGCGCCGGATCCTCGGTGCGCTCGATCCACAGGCCCAGGTAGTAGTCGAGCACGATGGTCGCGAGCAGCAGCGCGAGCAGGTAGCGATAGGGCCCCGGCATCGCCGCCGCCCACGCGTGATAGAACAGCGCCGACGCGACGAACAGGATCACGACGCGCCCGAGCGGCCGGTGCGCCGCGCGCCGCGACGCGCCGATCGCCACGCCGAGCACGCCGAGCACCACGAGGTGGCCGTACGCGGTGAGCCCGGCGGTGACCTCGTCGAGCACGTCGACCCGCCAGGCGCTGGCGACCGTCGCGCCGACCGTCGCCAGCGCGATCACGAAGCTGTGCGCGATCGTCGCCTGCCCCGCGTCCGACGCGATCCAGCCGGCGGCGCGCCCGCCGATCGCGATCGCGCCGGCGAGCACGAGGCTGCCGACCAGCCACGGCCCGAGCAGCGCGGTCGACCAGCGCGCGTCGTCGCTGATCAGCCGGATCAGCACGCCGCCGATCGGATCCCACAGCGTCGCCGGATCCTTGGCGACCAGCATGAACACGACGTCGCCGAGCAGCACCATCACGGCGATCCGCGCCCACGCCAGCGACGGTCCGCCCCAGCGCGCGAGCGCGTAGAGGAAGAACACCGCGATCAGGAAGACGGGGTAGTCGGGGCTCGAGAACAGCATCGCGCTACGGGGCGCCGGGCAGCGCAGCGTCGGTCGGGATCACGGGCGGCGGCGGCTCGATCGGCTGGCTCGGCGGTAACTGCTGGGCGTGCCGCCAGCGCGCGTAGTCGGCGAGCACCGCCGACGACAGCGCATCGGCCCACCGCTGGTAGCCGATGTCGGTCAGGTGGACGTGATCCTTGTAGGCGACCTTGGGCTCGGCCAGCACCCACGCGTGCATCCGATCGGCGCCGCCCATCGCCGCGAACGTGTCGAAGAACGCGGCGTGGTTGCGCAGCGCCGCGGCGTGCTCGACCGCGATGATCTCGGCCAGCACGTGCGGCGTGTGCCACTCGCACTCGGCGATCATCGGCGCGTCGCGCTTGCGCTTGTCGCACGGCTTGCCGCCCTCGCGGATCGCCATGTCGGGCGGCCCGAGGATCAGCACCGCCGCGGTCGGCGCCGCGGCGCGGATCCGCAGGATCGTCTCGTCGAAGTAGCGCGCCATCGCCTCGAGATCGAGATCCGGATCGTCGGCCTCGTTGGTGCCGTACTGCAGGATCACCACGCGGGGATCGCGGACCGCGAGCTGCTCGCCGATCACCGACCAGTCCCACGATCGCAGGCTGCCGAGCCGCCGGCCGACCACGCCGAGCGCGTCGACGATCACGCCGGGCCGCACGCGCTCGAGCACGACGCCGAACAGATCGATCACGCCGCCGCCGCCGTGCTCGAGCGTGAGCTTGTGGTGGCCGTCCGCGACCGGGATGACCTGGCGCGCCGGGTGCGGCGCCTCGATCGCCGGGGTCCGCGTCGGCAGCGCCTGCCACGGCTTGTCGTCGACGCGGTAGCGCAGCGTGCCGTGATCCGGCGCCGCGTAGTACAGGATCTCGAGCTGCGCGACGCTCGCGCCGGTCGGGCAGTCGGCGCAGGTCTCGACCCAGAGCTGCGCGCCCTTGCGCTCGCCGAACACGCGCAGACCGGCGATGCCGAACGGCTCGACGTCGCCCTTGTGGCCGCCGACCGCCGCCTTCCACTTGCCCGAGCTGCCGTAGCGCACGTCGCGCTGGTAGTAGTGCCGCGTCGGCGGCTTGCCGGCGGCGACCAGGCCGCGCCCGGCGTCGCCGAACGCGCGCTGCAGCGTGACGCGCAGTCGCTCGGTCAGCGAGTCGCCCGCGGTGTGCGAGTCGCCGAACACCAGCCACAGCACGCGGCCCATCGGGTCGCCGCGCTCGGCCGACGCCAGCCCGGTGAACAGCGGATCGAGGCTGCCAGGCGGCGCGTCGAGGTAGCCGATCGGCGGCGCGATCGCCGCGTCGGGCGCCGGCGCGATCGCCACGCCGGCGTCGCCGATCACGGGCGGCGGGCGCGGCGTGTCGAGCAGCCGGCGGCGCTCGCCATCGCAGCCGCTGCCGCAGCCGGCCAGCGCGCAGACCAGCGCGAACACTAAGCTAGTGCGCATAGGCGTGGTAGCCGGCCATCAGCGCGCCGAACACCGACTCGGACAGCTTGTTCGCGCCCTTGCGCGACAGGTGCTGGAAGTCGGTGCCGACGAGGCCCTTGCGGAACCACTGCGCCGCCGAGCCCTTGCCCCCCATCCAGTCGTAGGTCGAATAGAACGCACAGCCCTGGGCGAGCGCCGCGCTGCGCTGCGCTGCGACCAGCACCGGCATCACCGGGCGCGACGGGTAGCCGCCGTCCTTGGCCTCGGCCTGATCGGTCGGCGACACGACGAGGCACGCCGCGTCCGGCCGCGCGCCGCGGACCTCGGCGAGCAGCTTGGTGTAGTGCGCCGCGTAGTCCCGCGTGTCGTGGTCGGTCGGGCCGAGCCACTGCGCCTCGTTCGCGCCGATCATGATCATCACCAGATCGGCGCTGCGGTGCGCGAGCTCGGCCTCGAAGTGCGCCGGGTTGTTGGCGTCGAAGCTCTTCACGTTGACGCTCACCACGCCGAGGTTGTCGACCACCGCGCCGGTCGCGTTCTCGAGATCGATGCCGAACACGCGGACCTTGCCCGTGGTCGTCAGGTCGAACCTGCGGGCGCCGCCCTCGATCCGCGCGCTCGCGTAGCCGGCTTGCTTGCGGTCGTGCCGGGTCTCGACCGTCATGATCGTCTTGCCGTCGGCGGCGAGCGCCGCGCTGCCGCCGTGCGGCTGCGCCAGGTAGTACAGCTCGACCTGCGACGCGGTCCCCACGGTCAGCTTGATCGTCGCGCGGCCGTCGTCGGTCTCGGCCGTGCTGCCGCCCACGCCGTACAGGCCGTCGGCGGTCTGCGTCGTCGAGATCGCGTGCGCGATCCAGCTGCCGGTGCTCGACCGCGTGATCGCCTCGTGGCCGCAGAAGCGATGCGGCGGCACGACGTACACGAAGCCCGGCCCGCCGTCGCCGAGCTCGCCCTGGAGCAACGTGCGCAGCCGACCCGGGATCGCGTCGGTCGCGATCACCGAGTCGCCGTACCACGACACCCGCACGGCGCGACCGAGCGTGCCCTGCTTGGCCTCGCCGATCGCGCGGTAGAACCCGTCCATCGCCCAGCGCTTGCACCGCTCCGGCGTGCCGTCGACGCACGCGTCCTCGAGCGAGAGGATCTTGCGGCGATCGGTGCCGGCGATCGGCGGCGCCGGTGGCTCGTCCTCGCGCACCTCGGCCACCTCGGCCGGCGCCGCGGCGAACGCCGGTCCCGCGGCCGGCGGCGCCGCCGGCTCGCGCCGCGCCGTGAAGCGATCCGCCAGCGCCTGGACGCCGCCATCGAATACGCACAGCGCGATCACCAGGCAGCCGGTGAACCACAGGAGCGTCGGCGCGACGGTCCAGCTGCGATCGGGCGCCGCCATGGCAGCCGAAGGTAAGCGAACGGATTGGGGAGTCAAGGTTCGGACGGCGGCGGCAACCCTCGGCACGACGCACAAATCACCACCTCGTTGTCCTCCGACCGCGCGTCCGGCGTATCCTGGTGGGGCGATGCGCCCCGAGCTCGACGAGACGGTCGCGGCCGCCCCGCAAGCACCGGCCGTGCCGCCCGCCGCCGATCACACGGCCACCGCCGCCCCGCGCCCCTCGTGTGGCAGCACGCCTGGCCTCAACATCGGCCAGCAGCTCGGCCATTTCCGGATCGAGCGCTCGCTCGGCGCCGGCGGCATGGGCGAGGTCTACCTCGCGACCGATCTCGCGCTCGATCGCCCGGTGGCGATCAAGGTCCTGCCCGCCGCGGTCGCGCGCGATGTCGTCAGCCGCGAGCGCATGGTGCGCGAGGCGCGCGCGCAGGCCCGCATCACCCACCCCAACGTCGGCCACATCTACTTCATCGGCGAGGAGGCCGGCCGGCTGTACTTCGCGATGGAGTACGTCGCCGGCGAGACCCTCACCGCGCGGATGGCCGGCGGCCCGCTCGCGGTCGACGACACGCTCGCGCTGATCCGCTCGGCGGCGCTCGGCCTGCGCGAGGCCCAGCGCAACGGCATCACCCACCGCGACGTCAAGCCGTCGAACCTGATGGTCGACGGCCACGGCATGGTCAAGGTCCTCGACTTCGGCCTCGCCGCCGGCGCGTTCGCCGCGACCGGCACGTTCACCTCGACCGACGACGGCCCGGTCGCGCAGACCTCGATGGCCGGCACGCCGCTCTACATGGCGCCCGAGCAGGCGCGCGGCGAGCCGGTCGACTTCCGCGCCGACATCTACGCGCTCGGCGCCACGCTGTTTCACCTGGTGTCGGGCCGGCCGCCGTTTGAGGCCGACGATCTCAGCACGCTGCTGTCGAAGCACGCCAGCGCGATCCGGCCGTCGGTGCCGCGCCGGACCGGCCAGCCGCGCACGACGATCGCCGCGGTCGACGCGCTGGTCGCCCGGATGATGGCGCCGGCGCCGACCGATCGGTTCGCGAGCTACGACGAGCTGATCCGCGCGATCGAGCTGGCGTCGATCGAGCACCAGCGGCCGGCCGGGCTGTGGGTGCGCATGATGGCGAGCTTCGTCGATTTCCTGGTCGTCGGCGTCGTGATGATCGCGATCGTCGCCGTGATCGGGCTCGTGCTCGGGTTCGGCAACATCGACAACTTCGGCTCGTACCAGCTCCCGGCCTACGTGCTCTACACCGCCGCGCTGACCGCGCGCACCGGCCGGACGCTCGGCCAGTGGCTGTTCGAGCTCGAGGTCGTCGACGCGGCGACCGGCGGCCGGCCCAAGCTCCGCCCGTCGTTCGTGCGCGTCGCCCTCCCCGTCGGGGCGCTGTTCGTCATCCTGGTCACGGACCGCTGGCTGCCGTTCTCCGAAGCGCTGCTCGCGATCTCCGTGATCGCGCCGATCGCCAGCCTGATCTGGGCGTCGCTGCGCTCGGTCAACAAGCAGACGTTCTGGGACCGGATCAGCCACACGCTGGTGCGCTATCGCACGCGCCGGACCACGTCGATCTGACCGCCGGCCTGGTACGATGTCCGGGGTGCTGCGCACGTGGCTGGTCGTCTTGCTCGCTGGCTGTCCGCCGGCGCAGGGATATGATCCGCGCCCGCCGACTGTCGACTCGGAGCTGCCGCCGCAACCACCGCCGGTCCGACAGGACCCGCACCTCGTCGGGGTGCTCGACGACCGCCGGATCGAGCTGGTGTTCGACGGCGGCCAGCTCGAGTTCGAGATGTATCGCGACGGCACGCGGATCGAGCAGGTCGTGCGCAACCGCTACGCCGTGCCGGTCATGCTGCACTGGACGATGCGCGCGTTCGACAACGTCGAGCCGACCACCGCCGTGGAGGGCAGCGTGCTGCTGCCGGCCGCGCCGTCGCCGCTCGCGCTCGGCGACACCGTGGTGCTCGCCGAGCTCCGCCAGCTCGAGCCCAAGGTGCGCTACCAGCGCGAGCTGTACTTCCACGCCGCGTTCGGCAACCCCGACGTGCGCCCCGAGCCGTACGTCTATGCCCTGCCCTACCCGCGCGGCCGGACGTTCGGCGTGCTGCAGGGCTTCCATGGAGCGTTCTCGCACCGCGGCTCGAACGAGTACGCGGTCGACTTCAACTGCCCGGTCGCGACTCCGGTGACCGCGGCGCGGCCCGGGATCGTCGTCGCGATCAACGCCAGCGCCCAGGGCTCGGGCACGTCCCCCGAGTTCCTCGACGACCGCCGCGCGAACTTCGTGATCATCCAGCACGACGACGGCACGCTCGGCGAGTACATGCACCTGTCGCCCAGCGGCGTCGACGTCCGGCCCGGCCAGGCGGTCGCGCGCGGTGAAGAGCTGGCATTGTCGGGCAACACCGGGTTCTCTTCGACGCCGCACCTGCACTTCCAGGTCATGACCGCGTCGGACGACGGCCTCGCCAAGCGATCCTTTCCGTTCACGTTCGCCACCACGCCGCGGCGCGTCTCGGCGCCGCTGCAGGGCCAGCGCTACACGGCGTGGGAATAGCTCGGCGTTTTCCGCAGCGCAGGGGGGCTTCCCGCCCGCCACGAAACTTCTCGTGGCACCACCCCCCCGGGGCGGACAGCGCAACCGATCTTATCGAGTCTCCTGATGATAGAGTCGTGAGGTGATGTGCCCGGTGTGTCGACAGCGCCCCGCTGAAGTGGGGGTGCTGTGCGAAGAGTGTCGTGACGAGCTCTCG
>Ga0307513_10001794_pt1 | contig 30500 bp, 27 predicted proteins | sample 15_EM_MG_FD_202174 | JGI IMG/M metagenome (GOLD analysis project Ga0307513, IMG submission 202174) | Populus trichocarpa ectomycorrhiza microbial communities from riparian zone in the Pacific Northwest, United States - 15_EM | ecosystem: Host-associated > Plants > Roots > Unclassified | place... | reverse complement strand
TTTCTGTATATCTTGAATATGGAATTTTCTTCATATATGGTTATGATCATGAAAGGAGTAATATATATCTCTATGCTACAATATTTTTTTTTGACTTGTTTATACTATATGGTTAGCAAATTCTTGCACATCCGTATGAATGACTCGAGAATCATCGAGAAATAAAAAGGAAAGGCATGAAGAAAAAAGCACCAATGCAAAATGCAACAAAAATCTATGCATACCAGGACTGAAAAGTTGAGGTTTAAAGTGTCTGAAACTACACTTGCAATAGGTTATTAACAAAATTTTCTAAGAATAAAATAAAAAAGAATACTTTATTGAACTAGAAATTTTCATATATTCCTTTTGTATGGAATCAAAAACATCTAGTAATTATTGAAAAAGTCATTCAATGTTATAGTAAAGGTAAAATTCAAAGGAAATAAACAATAATGACACATTAATTCTTAGACTACATCAAAAAAAAGCTCCTGGTTAAATGGTTTTACAAACTTTTCATTTTAAAACAATTCAAAATCATAAACCAGTAAATATAATTCCCCTACTGTCTATTCAAAAGTTGAATCAAAACCCAAAAATTTACAATTCTCAATTTTCAAACACAACCCACCACTATTAGGTCTGCACCCAAACCAAATCAAACCAAAATTTACTTTTCTCATTCTTTTGTAATTTTTTCACAGATTAGAAAAACAATACCAATGATGTTACTTAAATTATTATAGTGAGGTACATAATAGATATCTAAAGAGTGTTTTAACAATCAAATATTTAGAACTAAGTTAGTTTATATAGGTTTGATTATTTATACAGTTTAATCAAATTTCAATGAGTTAATTATTAACTAGTCATTATGGCTTATCAATTTGTTCCAAAAAAGAAAAAGAAGCAAGTGAGCTAGTAGCTCAACTAACAATAGTCAAGTGGTAAGGAGTCAACTAGAAGGAAAGAACATTCTTGGTTTGAATTCTACCAATTGCATTTCTCAACCCACATCTAAGTGTGTGATCATTAGGGACCTCGAGTTGGTGGGCTCTCCCCTGTTATTTTGCTCTTGGGAGTGACTACCTATCTATGGATCACGTTCAAGAATGTGTCCATGATATGAACAAAAAAAATTATTCCATAAAATACAATTATTTTCTACTCAAATTTTCTCACCCACTCATAAAATAAATTAGTTTGCCTAGCTATTTCTCAATTTAGTTTTAGCTAATAATTAATTAACCTTAGACATCTTGACCAAAAGATTTGTTAGTTTGGATAACAAAATCAACTAACTATAGCTCAACATCTCATTTTGTTGTTTTTTCAAGGGAAATCGTAAAATTCATACAGCATAAGAATTTAAGAAATTCTAAGGTGATGACATCTTTTATCGAATTCATCCCAAGACAAAAAAAAATGAAATAGGGTAGAAAAAAAAAAGCAAACCAAATGAGAAGATAGTAATTGAAATTGAAATTAAAGATAAAGATGATAATATTACTCTTGACAAATAAAAGAAATGACAAGATTTCAAAATTAATAATAAAAAATAATATGCATATTAAACCATAAGGTTAATTGTGGTTGTGGGAAAATTTGTGAGAAAAGGGAGATGGTTTAAGGGTGATTCCAAAAAAGGGTGGTTATAGAAGGTAAGAAATTAGAGATTAGGGTTTCAAAGAAAGGGACCCTTTTATACTTGGGTTTTTAGGTTCATCTAGGGGTTCAAATTGGGCTGGCTTGGTTTGGTTTGAATGGTTTCAAAGGTTTTAAACCTATAACAGAATGGGCAGAATGAAAACGAAATATATTTGCTGGAAGTTTCCCAAGAAATTTAGAATGACTCAAGATTAAAAGTGAGATGAAATTTGTTCCTCTTTGTTGTATTTTTAAAGTACTATAAGGTATACTAGTCATTCCAGCCATAACAGAATGAAATTGACAACCTTGGTTACACCACAAACTCCAATTCAAAATCTAATTACTAAATATGTTTATTCAAAACTTCATATTAAAGCTCTCATATGTTACTTATACATTAAGAAACAAATCCTAAACAAATATGAAAAAAAATAATAAAATAGTTCTAACCCAAATAAGAAAATGAATCCTAATTCAACTAGAAAAATAAAGTAAATGCAAAATAGTAATTTCTAAACCTTATTTGAAGGTCTTCTTGATCTTTGATTACGATAAAATTTTAATCCTATAAGAAAAATAGAGCTTTTAAAAACTTCTAGCAAAGTTTTAGACAGATTCAATAGTCAGATCAAAAGTTTTTTCATTAATATAATATTGCATGTTAAGATGCATCAGTTTTCCTCGTTTGGAAAGAAAATATCCGTAAGTTTTGGTCATCCATCTGCCCAACATTGTCATTATTGTCGACCATGAAAATCAATGTTAGCCCTCTTAAGTTCTATTGACCTCTAGTGTACAGGAACTACTTAAGTATGCCAATAATCAATTCCTAAAACACAAGTTGTGAATGGCTTATTCTGCATCATTCCTCATCATATTGCCTTGGCCTATCTAATAGTAAATGATATGCATCCATAAAAACCATATCACACTAAATACTATCAAATATCTCATAACTATAGCAAATAAAAATAAGGCAGTGTTTGTCAATGATTTTCTTACTATCTTGACTCAGCTAGTTCAGTCTGTAGGGCTTAGAGTTTTTTTTTTTTTATCTAAGTTACAACTTCTCTAGTGCCTCAGTCAATACCATATGTTCATAGTTACGTATCACTATCAATTATCATATTACATACCTTGTACTTAATGATACAAGTTGAATAAAAAAGACTAGTGCGTAGACAATCCTTGTCTAAATCACTTTTAGAAGCAAGTAAACTTTTTTGAATGACTAAAGTAGCATCGCTATCACCTTACAAGACCTCCCCACTACTATCTAAATCATCATAAATAGGATCACACGCCTTCTCATCAGGTTCTTCTACTAATATATTTTTACATAAATGACTTTTTAGCTTATGGCACTCAGAAAATTGATGCCTTAACTCGTCATATTCGAAACATCAAAATTTAAAACTAGATCCAAAACTCAAACCTTGACATATAGTTTGATTATCTATTGATTAAGGCTAAACAAATGATTTTTGTTCGCTAGTATGCACCTCTCTATTATTTACCCTAACAACATGTTATTTATCTATAGTCAAAGCCCTCTGATAAGCTTTTAAATTTGTCCATAAATATTGCAAGCATAACATGTCTTGGATAAACTATCATGATTTATTTAGGTGTCTAAAAACCAATTGCTCTTCCATTTTGAGCAGATCCTTGCTAGCCATTAGTTAGTAAAAATCATCTATGTATTCCTCAACAGTTTTCCGATCTTAACTTGATGTATGGAGTCATTAGTATAAAGTTTGAGTGTACTTGAATGGAAGAAAGTGTTTATTAATCTTCTACTTCATCTTCTTCTAATTATTAATCTTTTCTGTTTTCCTCATTTTTCCTGAGATCGCTTTAATTTATCCTACCAAGAAAAAGCTCGCTCTTTCAATCGAATCATGATAAACTTCACTTTTATCTTCTCTAGATTATATTTTACTAAAAAACTATTTCAACCTCATTCATTCAATTAATGAATTTTTATGCTTGCAAAGTTCTTGTTAAATCATAAATCTTTAATCAAAATTCTAAATTTCCATGATAATCCTTCAAATCAAAAGGTTGTCTCCTCTTATCATTCCTCTAGAACGAGTTCTCGATACTAGCCAATGACCCGTGGCCACTCTCCTCCTGTTCTTTTTGGATCTGCTCTACCAATTATCGAATTAACTCTATGAATTGTGTCTATATATCCTTTATTACTAGCTCCTAAATATTTTTCTCCTAAGAGGGAACCTCCCCATCCCCTCTTGCCCAAATATGTTTTACTTTGCAACTTCTTTCAACCACGGTTCTTTAGTAACACACAATAAGCAAATAATCAAGTATTGATGGGCTCGGATTTCAAATACAGATAGAAACAACAAAAGAAAGATAGCAAAAACAACCAACACAAAATTGTGTTGAATAAGGACACACCATAAACCCTAACTTAATATTTTATTACTAAATATTTTACCATAAATATTCTAATCAAAACTTCCTATTAGAGCTTTTATAGGTTCCTTATATACTAGAAAAAAGTACTAAACAAAGGTAGAAAAATAATAAAAGAGTCTTAAACTAAAACAATATAGTAAATCCTTAAAAATAATTTATGGACCTAATTATTTGAAGATCTTTTCAAACTCCGATTACTATGAAACTTTAACCTATTAAAAATAGAGCTTCTAAATTTTTTTTGAAAACTTTTAACCCGATCAAACGGTTGAATAAAAAATTATTTTTGTTCATACAAGATTATGCATTAAAGAAAATCTCCTACATCACATAAAGCTCACCAAGTTTGGATTCAATCTCCTTTCCAGCTTCATTTTGATGCTATTAGTTGTGAAAACCTTGCAACTTGGTGGGGGAATCTCTCTCAACGCTTTTGTGAGAATATGGTAACAATGAGTGCAGAAAAGAACTACCTTGTTTTATTTTATGGCAACTATGGAATGACGTGGTTTTCCAATATAAAACATGGTTAGTGGATGCAATTGTCAGAATCTAGTTTTGTTTCGATACTATTAATGGGTCATGGTTTTCTAAAAACCTCCCACATTTAAAAACTATCACACGAAAGCCTGAACCCAAAATTAGATTATGATTTCTCCACACCCAATCTTGTATTGGGCTGGAGTACGCTGTCGCCCAACTCTAAATTGGGCCAAGACGCCTCTACGCCCAACTCTAAGTTGGGTCAGGACGAGTCCACGCCCAACTTCTGAGGCATATCCGCGCCCAATTCTTTTTGAGTTCAGCGTACAGTGGAACCCAATTTCTATTGGGTTTGGCGTACAGCTAACCCCAACTCCTATTGGGTTCAGCTTATAACTGAAAAGTGACCTTACTCTAATCCTCCCCTGCTCTGGGTCGGGGCTAGTAACTATGATACCCATCACATCCCATTAATTATCAACAAGCTGCCCATGCTTATATTAATTAGATATGATGGCATCAACAATAGAATAATATTATTCTACCATTACAAGATTACATCTCTACCCCTCACATATCATATGAAACCAGTCAAAACAAGTAATATAAAAGAAAGCTTAAGTACACAGAAAAGGGGTTCGAAAACCTTATGCTCTTAGACAAACACATTCATTCTCTTCTTCCTTTACATCTACATCTTCTTCTCCATCTTCTTCTCTATCTTCATAAAAGCTCATTAATACCTTCATTAATGTCTTTTTACCATACAAAATACCTCATACTGACTTGATCTTTGAAAGATCCCCCAACAATACCACCTAGTGATCTTTAAGGGACTTTGTGCAGATATTCATTTAAGAAAAGATTTACAACCCCTGAAGATATACATTCACGAGGAGGCCGATATAGTCTGAAAGTGAAGGTCATAGAACATACTACGAATGATCTGCAAGGATCTTTAGGAGTATTCCTTCTAGAATATTCCCCGTGATTTTTGTAATTCATCACTATTCAACTAGATAAACTGCAGAATGGTAGGGTTTCTGTGATGTAGGATCAATCTAGTTGGAAATTAAGCAACCTGATGACGGTGATATTGAATTGAATTGTGATAGCGCTTTCAAACAATATATACTCTCTCAGAGGTAAGATTAGGGTAGTTTGAAGGAACTGTCTTTGTGGAATTGTTTGTGCTAGAGTTTTTTGCTGCTCCAACGGTTTGGAACCCCAAACATATGAAGCTCTACCCTGCAGGAGGCTGTTCGACTTGGGTTATAGGAAGGTTTTCCAAAATTTATAATTGAAAGGGACGCCAAAGCTTTGTTTGATACTGTGGCTTTTAAAGAATTCTATGATAGTGAGATTCATTTAATTTTGCTTGATAGTGTATGCTTGGCTAGGAACTCTGAGGGTTGCATTTTTCGTTTAGTCACGTGTCCAAATAATTGGGTTCTATATGAAATGACAATTGCAGCCTTAAGAGAGCAAATTTGTTCTGAAAATCAGGATGTACTCTTAGGAAGACTCCAACAATTATTTTTGTGAGTTTACTTTGATCAATGATATATATTTCTATCTTAGACAAAATAAAATGCCCTTTAAAACGTAATTTGTCTTGAATATATGGAAAGAAAGAAGAGAAGTTGACCGTTATGGTGTAGTTAGTGGCTCCCCTCCCATCCCTCTCTGAGTCTAATTTTACTATCTTCTTCATTTGGGTATCTGGCTCCGATATCCACTCACTAGGACCTTAGATTTTCTACCCTTTACCGCACAATACAAACAATGGAGAACCAATAAGTTTAAAATCACTAAAAATGGAAAGGGCCGAGCAGAATACCTTAGCTTCTCCCTTGTAAATATTAATCGTTTAAGCTTCAATCCTAATCCTAAACTTGTGAAATAATCGACAACAATAGATCAGAGACGAAAAAAGAGGGGGCAAAATATCAAAACAAAAGAAGCAAAGAGAGGGTTGCGAGAGATAGGTTGAAGGAGAGAAGAAATTAGCTGAGAAAGCTATGGGAGCTGTTAAAAATTACATGTTGTTAGTTTTCTTTGCATTAGCCATGCAAACTTCAACTCTAAAGGCCGGCATTGCCAATTTCGACGAGTACTGGAAAAAGCGAGCTGAAGAGGCCAAGGAGGCTTCCCGCGAGGCCTACGAACCAAATCCGGCGAAAGTCACTAAACATTTCAACGATGAAGTGCACAAGTAAGTTTATGTTAAACATTAATAATTGTGAAAACAACCTCTCTTTGTGAAAATGTTGATTGTATTGTAAGTGTAAATATTGTACATGTTCTTTATTTAGGTCATTGGAAGGTGGCAATAGCACAAGAAGGAATCTAGGAAAAAACAAAGGGCCATGCCTAGCAACAAATCCTATCGACCGATGCTGGAGATGTGATAAAAACTGGGCCAAAAACCGCAAGAAGCTGGGAGGTTGTGCTCTAGGGTTTGGACGCAAAACCATAGGAGGCAAGCATGGAAAATACTACCGGGTAACAGACCCGTCAGACAATGACATGGTGAATCCTAAGGCAGGAACATTGCGCTATGGAGTGATTCAGGACAAACCGCTTTGGATTATATTTGCTCATGATATGGTTATTAGGCTAAGTGAAGAGCTAATGGTGGCATCAAATAAGACTATTGATGGGCGCGGTGTTAATGTGCACATTTACAATGGTGCTCAAATTACTCTACAGTTTGTGAAAAATGTGATCATCCATGGGATCCACATCCATGATGCTAAAGCTGGAAATGGTGGGATGATTAGAGACTCGGTGGATCATTATGGCTTTCGTTCTCGGAGCGATGGAGATGGGATTTCAATATTTGGGTCAACTGATATTTGGATTGATCATATCTCCTTGTCTAATTGCGAAGATGGCCTCATCGATGCCATCATGGGATCCAATGCCATCACCATATCTAATTGCCACTTCACCAAACATAATGATGTGCGTACCCATTTTCTTTTTCTTTTTATGAAATTAACTCAATCAAATTAATTAAAAGTTGAGGTGAGAGGAGCCCATTATCTTTGTGATGGTAGCCATATATATATAATACAGCTTTCATACCTTGCTCACTACCAACTGCCAATGCTAATCCTCTTACTGTCTAACCATTTATTATGGATTGGAGGATCCTATTTTTGGCACAAAAATAACAATAATTAAAAGAGATATTGACTATTAATGTGCTGTATATTATTACATTTTAGCATGGAGAAGGTGTAATTTGCAAATATACAAATTCGTTGCAGGTAATGTTGTTTGGTGCAAGCGATAGTTATTCTGGCGATTCAGTGATGCAAATAACTGTTGCTTTCAACCACTTTGGTCGTGGATTAGTGCAAAGAATGCCGAGGGTCCGATGGGGGTTTGTGCATGTTGTAAACAATGACTATACTCACTGGGAAATGTATGCTATTGGTGGTAGCCAACATCCTACTATCATTAGCCAGGGTAACCGGTTTGTTGCTCCTCCTGATCCAGCATGCAAAGAGGTACACTTCCTTCTAATTTAATGAAGGGCCATTACTGTACCAAAATACAGTTTTGGGATGAATTTAGTTAAAATCTTCGAAATTCTTGCTTAAAAGTGAGTATTAATTATGTCAAGGATGGAACAAAAGAGATCATAGCATTTCTATATTAAGATTAAATTAGGTCCACTACACAAGTTGAACATTCTTTATATACGTCCATGCAGGTGACCAAGAGGGACTATGCAGTTGAAAGTGTGTGGAAGTCCTGGAATTGGAGATCAGAGGGGGATTTGATGCTCAACGGAGCCTTCTTTGTTCAATCTGGTAATGCAATCAAGACAATGAACAAACAGGCTGTGATCAGCGCAAAGCCTGGTAGATATGTGAGCAGGCTCACACGCTTCTCCGGTGCTCTCAATTGCGTTAGAGGTAGACCTTGTTAATCTGTGTACCTCATTACCTGGTATCTGTATATACAGCTAGCTAGCTAGGTGAACGAGTTCACAACCGAACCCTAGCTGTTTTTCGAAAATGGAGGTTTAATTTAGAAGGGCAATTTCAACGCTTTCTGTTGTTAAGTAACTCGAATATCTTTGTAACTCTATTGGCGAAGATTAATTTACAAAATTATTGCAACAATTTCTCTGTTTAGGAATATCGTTTGTATTTTCTACGACATTGATTAGTGCGGGACAGTTTCTTCGGCAACTACCAGCAGGCACTGAGGATCCAAGTTATCATCAAACGTGAATTTAACATTTAATTAGCTTGGTTCTAAAGCCAGTTAGGCTTTCGTTTTTATCTATTAGATTATCAAAGTCAATCTTGTTGTGAGAAGCTACACCATGAGCCAGAGTCAAGCTAGTTCTGAGAATCTTGCTCAATGGCACGGGAGGGCCATTGATAATCGCCATATGACCATTCAAATTGGCCCTGAAATGTAATGCATACGATAGCAAAAAATAAGAGATTTGTTATAAATCTAAAACTTTAAAGACCAATAACAATATACACATGAAAATACTTTCAAAATACTTAATTGTCAGGAATATTTTTCTTTTTTAATACTATAAGAGTAATATTACATTTTAATTCTTCCTCTTCATAAAAAGACTTATGAGTTATAAATAGATTATGAATTCTTTAAGTAAAAAGTTCAGAATCGTTATTTTCTACTATATATTTATTTTTAGAGTATCTCTATATAATATTATTGTATTTTCTCTCAAAACATCTCTGACTTAATCATCAAAGAGTCTCTAGATTCACCAAATAGGATATTTTTACATGTATCAAGCACCGGTCACATTGGTTAAGGAGAAAGTATTTATTTCCAAAACATAACCCCCAAATTACTTGGGTTTTTTGGAACATCATCAATTCACACCATTTGTGGGAACTAAACAAAAATCTAGTTCATTTTTGTTTCTCAAAAGCTTTTTCCATGACTAATGAAACACCAACGCAGTAGAAAATATCTGCAGCTACATCTATGGCTACGTTAATGACTAAGCCGGTGGCTATACCTAGGTTCACTACCAAAAATTCGACTAAAAGCAACGAAATTACCAACATAATTTTTCTATCAGTAATTTGCGGTGATATTTATCGACGGATGTAAATCAATTGGTAATTCTGTCAGTATATACCAATGGAATTACAGAAGAAATATATAGAATTAAAAAAAATAGTTCGATGACGTGGAAGTTTTTGCGGACAATTTTATCGACGGAATTACCGAAGGATTCAAACCGGGATCTCCATACAGTGAAGTGACCCTTTCACCATCAGAATCACCGATGGAATATTTCCGTCGGTGATTCCATCTGTAAAAGTTAATATATCACCACATTGTTGACCCTCTTCTCCCCTATTTCTCCTTCTTCTTACCCATCCCTGCATCTAAACAAACTCTCCCCTCCCAAACCGCAAGTAAACACCCCCCAAAACATCCCTCACTTCTCAACACAAACCATCCTTCTTTATTTTTTGTAGTCATAACATCTGTGTTCTGATTTATTGTGAATTTTATTATTTTCTGTAAGTAAATCTACCTTTTTTTTTAATTTTAACATTAAAATGTCAATTTTATTATTATTTAATGTTTTTTAAGTATATGTATTTTGTTAGTGTATGTACATGTTTTATTGTTTTTTCTCAAACAAACATGTAGTATAAATATATAATTTTGTACTTGTTATGATTTGTTTTAGATTTCGTAAAATTATATTTGTTTGTAAATTATTGAAACTTATGTCGAATTATCAAATTAGATGTGTTGTGATGAAATAAAAAATAGCTTGTTAAACGGGTCCGTTTTAATTTTTATTAATGCTATTGCAGGGTTGTAATTTCTGTAAATTTGTGTATAAATTTATATGGACGTTGATCATTGATAATGAATATTTAAGAGAAGTTTTAATTAGTTTGTTGGATATAATCTCGAGTTAAACCAATATTTTTGTAAATTTATTTACTTAACATAGTTAATTAATACATGTTATCATCATTATTTTATAGAAGTTCATAGAAGTTATGGATGATTGTTCATGAATGTATAGAGATTCACTCTAAAGTGATTCGTTTAACGGAATCACCTTCATTAGGTTCTTAATACATGGAAAAGTTAAAGATAGTAGTTCAACAAAGAACACAATATTATCTGATAGGCGAAAAGGGATGCAGATGTGAGCTCTAAGTTCGCAAGTTTATGAAAATAGCATGAAATCCAAAAATAATAAGAAAAATCACAAAAAGTATCAAAATCGAGGTTCCATTGCGATATTTTTTATATCTAAAGATTTGACAATACACGTAGCGACACGACAGTTATTATAAGGGAAATGGCCTCTCGAATATCCTATAAAAATTTAAACGTGATCCAACGGTCGGATCAAAAGTTATGACCCTTTTGAATTGTTTTTCTGGTCTGACATAGTCAGACTCCTTATTAGATCTAGACCTGTCTTAACTGTTTATATATACTTACAAATTATCTATGTACAAGCTCCTCCTCCGTAGGTTTCTTCACCTATTAGAAGAAAAAAAAAATTGAGTATGGGTTTTTCCATAGTTTACCTCAACGTACTTAGAGGTTTTTTTTTCAAACATGGTGCACACCCTGCACACGAGTTCTTTAGAATTTTCCCCGCACACGAGTTCCAATCAAAGAACAAGCAGGTTCCTTTTTTCAAACGTGGTGCACACCTGCACCAACTCACACGAATTCTTTGGAATTTTAACTGCACACGAGTTCTATTCAAAGAACAAGTATTATAAATGGTTAAAGGAACAAGTATACTTAAGACAAATTATAACTGAAATTTCAAGAGATCCAATCAATATTATAGCCAGTCAATGCCTGATAAAAGGTTGGAGATATAAATGGAGCAGGTTCATTCAGATGCCTTAACAAAGTGATGAGCTGCTTCGGTTGATGATTTGCGAAGCTCTCCCAATACATCTTGTTGGGAATAATGTGATTATTGCTCAGAATGAATGATCTAGTAACTTCTATACTTGACCACAACTGACGAAATCTGCATTGTTTAAGACACAATGGTCTGTATAGTTCGAAAATTAAGCATGCATGCAAATGTATGGTGATGGTAGACAGTACAGACCTGAGTCATGGTAGAAGAACTGCATCTACAGCCTGTTCCCATGTCCATGAAAGCGCATTATCCCTTGCAAAAGTTGTGGCAAGCATTGAACGTTCTTCAAGCTCATCCAACTCAACTTTTATTTATATATTTAGGGCAGTTGATTTATTGATGCGGGCCAAACAAATGACGTGCAGAAACTGTTCAAGGTGAAAATGGATTCTCCGTCGTCTGTAAGAAAACAGAAGGTTCAAGTCGATTTTCATTTCTCATAACCATTTCATAAAAGATTGTGTTTGTTATTGCATGGAAAATCAAAATTGCCAAAAACCTTGGGGGTGGATGGTAATTTGGACATGCATGTACAGTAATTTTGGTTTTGCCATGATTGGGCAATTACAGCATAAACCCCCACCCCACTTTCTCGTGAAATTAACAATTACAGACGAGAATGCTAAAAAAGAATATCAAGAACCGCTTGCAATTGAAGTTTCCCACATCTAAAATTATTCCTCGGAATCCAATCCACCAATGCGCTGTTTCCTCCGATCAAAAACAGCTTTAAAGGACTCGTGCTCCACGCGAAGTCGCTCTTGGAATATGCTCTGCTTTGACTTGCCAACGCCTGCGGTTGAAGTTGGTCGCTCCTCTTCAGATAATGGGTTGGACTTCTGCAGGCGTTGAAAACACAAGAACATAAATAAGAAGATCATTTAGCCAGCTTGGCTCCATGTTAGGTACAGCAATAATAGCCTTGCACAGCATTAATATGGTGCGCTTTGCACAGGCACCACAAGGGAGTGTATGTTTAGCCTATCATTTTATTGTGTTTCAAAAGATTGATAATTGATCAAAAGTAGTCTTCTTCAAGAACGGAACATCTAATAATGAACAAGAAGCCGAGATAGCCGTAACGCTTACCAAGTTGTATCCAGCACCCGGTCCAATAACTAGAGACAACATATTTGCTTTCTTCGCTGCAACTATAGAAAACCCAGTATCCCCAACCTGTACAGTGACAATAACTTTTAAGTAGAGCATTAATTATTCATGTGGTGGTGGGTTTCAATTCATTCAGTGCAGCACTCGCTTATACAACGAAACAAAGTCATTGACAAATGTTAAAATATTGATAGTGTCCCTGACATAGAGCCATGTTATGTGGACTCCTCTCAGATATTTTCTTCAATGTAAAGCAAATCATCGTGGTTCTCTCACAATTTCAGATATGCCCAGCCAGTTCCTGATGGGCCGCTCTCAAGTACTGTAATGAGGTTGTAATGCTTACAGACCTTCAACGACATAGAAGTTTTCTACTAACTGTTCCTTATTGCCAGGTTTTACAAAAAGAAAGCATAAGACAAGCCATCTATCCTCCTACAAGGCATGCCACAAGCTTCAAGAAGACTAAGCCTAACAAAAAATATATACATAAGGAAAATTTAAAAAATCATGAAAAAAAACATTTGTTTTGGCTTAAACATAGTACTTCGTTATAGAAGACTAAAAATATACTATGAAATTGTTTGGAATGCCTTGACCTATTAGCATAACTGACTATAATAAAAGACAAACGTGAAACTACAAATATGTAAGCACTTAACATGCAAAATGCGCGTATAATTATAGTCTAAGTGTATATAAAGCAACCGACCAAAAATGATGGAAAACAGACAAGCATTGTACATTTCCACATTATAAATAAGATAAACTTCAGTTGCGTAGAAATAAGCCTGTCAGTTACATTGCAAGTACCCTAGCACGAAAGGAGGTCCTGCTTTTCAATCATGTCTCGCCAATGACTGCCAAAAGCAGACAGTCATCTACTATAGTCTTTTGTCCAAAAAACTTGTACACATCAATGTGAAGATTAAAGGCAAGGAAATTGCAGTGAAGACATATGCTTAATCTCGTGAGGCTTATGCTTTCCAAGAGTACATCTCAAAAGATTGATGCCGGAAGTGATTTCATCACTGCCTCGTGTTAAGAATGATATATTGTTGTTGTTTGTACATGCATTTAAATTCTATATACTACTAATATATGACAACATAGTTAAGTTTGTATTATTTATTTATTTATATTTTAATAAAGAATGAATCATTCAAACCTAATGATAATGGGGATGCCTACTGTTTCAAGACAATGTAATACAATATACTTGAGAGATTTCAATAGTTCTACTGAGTCAATAAGAAGTTCGTCATGTTGGATTTGTTAGAAGGATACATATAAGAATAACAAAAGAAATTTAGAATAGGATTCACATGAGAACTTAATATAACAAAATAATAGCAGCATATGTTATAGTTACCTGGTCACTCCAATGCACTGATTTTCGTTGCTTTTGATAAGCTTGAACCAATCCAGAAAGAGCATTATTAGTCCTCATGCTTTCAGATCCTTGTGTGTCAGCTTCATCTAAATCATCTGACCATTTACTTTTACCCAATTCTTTCAATCTTGAAGGATGGTCCTCTTCAGCATCCCATCTCTTACTGTCTTTTGCAGGAACTAAAGTTTAAATGATAGTAAATAGAAGAATCTAACAAAGTTATAGGCAAAAGTTTGTCTCACAGTGAACTGGAGAAACATAACAGGAATTTATAACCATTCAACAAATAAATCTCTTTACAGAAAACTGAAAATAGGATGTTAATAGTAGAGATGTTAATCAAATATGATATTCATTACATGCAAACTGCCAAGACTAAAATCCTCACAATCCAGATGGACATTTAGATCATATTCATAGTACACGCAACATAAGTGCAATCTCCCTCATTAATTATAGTACAACAACTTATTTGCATTCCCCCAAGAAGAAATTCTGCCAAATCATTTACAAATTGAGCCATCAGTCAGGAACTACTGATCTTTAGCTTAGTTGAGAAGTTCATGCACATGGCCATTTTGGACAATGACAACATAAGACAGTTTCAGCTAAATGTATGGTGCATAAGGGAATATTAAACCTTGGCAAATCACAAATTTCAGAGAGGGGTTCAGCTACTGATTCAGAAGAGAATTTGCATTGGAAAGCTGTAAGGTCAGTAAATAATATAGAAGTCCCTCTTTTTTTAAAACATATTGTTTGGTACCTTGACTAGCATTGATGTTATTCCATTAATTGAAGTTCTGGCATTTTAAGAAGTTATGACATTTTTAGTGCCATTATAGTTTGTCTTGTTAATTGATTGTTAACTTTTAAGGCATCAAGAATTTAGATAATGAAAAAATAGTCAATTCTGATCAGCCAGTCAGGGTACTAAACATTAGGTTTTCAATGAAGAGGGACTCAACTATATTACGTTGAAAATAGAGGCACTTTTTTATAGTTTAGTATTTGTAATGTGTGGAAATAGCAGCATAATCCTAGGGAAAACTTCTCAACCTGAAAGTTTTAACCCTGGAGTGCTAACAACACTTATACACAACCACTTGAGGCATAATTGAAATCATTTTTAACCTCATTAGATTTTACAACTCCCAGAACTGACCAGTGAGTCGGAATTTATGCAAAAGGCACCTTTTTTCCATGGAAGGCTGGATATTAAAAACTCCTCAAGCCCAATAAAAGATCAACAAGATTATATGGAAGCGTTGAAAGCAGAGAGTTAAAATATACCATGAGGTGCATCTTCTATGGGAGGAACTATTGTCTTCTCAGGCTTTCCTTCCTGCAGGTTTGATGGATTACCAAAGTCTCCATCTTCAGTGTCCATGTCAACCTGGCAGATTCAATACAAGAAATAAAATCAAATCACTGACTACAAATTCCGTGTCCTATGCAACATGTAAGCTAAGATATTTGCACCAAACAGCACATAGAGTGCACAAAGGAAAGCTACTCAAGGCAGTTCATCCCACACTCAGAGTAGGATCACACTTCCACAACGATTATAATTTGCCCTAACTAATAAAAGTCAATTATGGTGTCCATTATTGCCATATCAATAAAGATATTCAGAAGAACTATGAAACAACAAAATAATAATAATAATAATAATTTATTTAACTATTTTTGCTTTTACCTGTACACTAAAACAGCTATTAAATACATCTAAGTGAGACCACATAAATCAAGATGAACTTTTTTTCTACTCAGGAGAGAAAGAAAGCATCAATGTAGCATGAAGATGAACTTTCTCTTAACTCGGGAGAAGAAAATAAAAGGCATCAATACAACAACATGACATTCACTTACCTCTTGAATTCCATTTTTCTTCAGGTCATCTCCACAGAATAATGACTGCCATGCCAGCAAAATATCACAGAAGTAACCATAAGTCAAAAGACTGGCTCTGAAGTTTAAGAGTCTATGATAAATACACTTGTGACTTCCCAATTTTGTAACTTGAAAAGTTAATGCACTTTTGGATAGCATATTCAGTTTTGTATTCCACAATTTTGAACCATTTTGAACTTCCTATCATTTAATCCAGAGTAAAACTAAGATACTAGACATAACAAACCTTGATGTCCAATTGAGTGTAAATCAATGGAGCCTCTTCCCACCGCCGGGCCATTGTTTGTATTTCATCTATGGTAAAACCATGTACATTCCTAGCAGCACAACCCTGCAATTCCACAGGATTATCAAAGTGATGTAACTATCTAGCAAAATGAATTTTCTTTCCAATTTAGGCTTCGAAACTAGACTTATGTTTAAATGTTGAGGCCTCGGTTACTATCAGATTAATTGCAAAAAGTGTAAGAACAACAAATTTGAATGGCTAATTGCATATTATGCAAGTGTGGTGCAGTGGGAAGAAGATATAACGTAATCAACCCAAAATAAACTAGAATGTAGATTGAAACTCACTACAGGGTCTTTATATGTAGCCTCTGATATGTAAACTTCGTAGCCTGATCTCTGAGATAAAAATTTAAAAAAGAAAAAGATGTAGTAAGTGGTGCAACTAATAAGAAAATATAAAACTAATCAACAACTCTCTGATTCTACACCACCACCATTCAAACAAAAGTTGCTTCAAATACTCAGAGAGGGTAGCACTTTCAGATGAACACATTGAATGAAAGAGTATAATATATGACACCTTTTAGATCCATCTCCCATTCCTTAGGCCTGTGATCTCAAAAAACTTAAGGGTGCCATGGGGCAAATAGGAATCGAATCAGGTGGTTGAATTTTACTGAATTGAAATTATGATTAAAGGATGCGACCAGTTATTAGAAACTCACAAAGCTTGTAAATAAATTAGACTTCAGGGAAAAGATCTTCCAAGCAACCTCAAATTTGAATAAAACAAATTGACGAGCCAAAAAATCTAAATACTGAATTTCCCAATAGATTCTTTGCATTGACTATCACTGAGCAATGCTCTCATCACTAGGTTTCCTAGGAATGTAATATTAAGGAAATGCAAGCAATCAGATTAAAATTGGGCACTCTAGACCGATCACATTAGCTATACAATGAGAATCAAACTTCTATGAGTTGATAAGTGGCATCAGCAAGGTAGCAACAATCAAGTCCAATTCACCAAACAAGGTAAAAATGCAACTTTTTCAAAAACTACATCATATGGACCTGGAAATTCTAAAAATCATCCACATAAATAACAACAAGGCACGTATACAAAGCAGCCCCAAAACAAGATACGTAAACCATGTTTTCACTAACATTTTATGTAAAACTGTTCGCTGATGCTTTTAATAAGTAGACGTCATCCAGAAGCACAAAAACCAATATTCTGGTGATTACATGGGGGAAGAACAACAAAAACTTCATATGGAGTTAGTAGCGCAACAGAGAAGAATTTACAATTACTGCAGCCCAGACAACTCTAAACTACACATAGTTGCCAAGGTATTAGCTAATACATCAAAGATATATTATAAGGCATGCCAACATTCCTTCAATCACCAACATTTACATATCTAACAAAGAAGGCTTGCCTCTGAAAAATAAGAAGTGGAAGTCTTTTAAAATTATGATCATCATATGACCCCAAAGGATGACTACAGACTTGAGCATCTAATACACCAAATAAATTCCCAACCTCTTTTCAAGTATTGACTCAACCTATAAACAGAAGGGCTACACTTCAAAAACTCGAGCAGAAATCTGTTTGATTAATTGATTGACTAATGCAATGAAATGCCATTCTCATATTTCTCCCCCAAGGGATTTCTAATCAATTTATCAATTATGTCAATTGAATGGATTTCTGATCAGTTATATTAATTTTAGTAGATCAATTATATATTAATCAAAGGGATTTCTGAACAATAAGCAGAAATATGATTAATTGATCTACTAATGAACTGAAATCCATTCTTGTATTTCAGCTCAAATAAACTTTTTTTGCAAAAGCTACAAGTTGGTTATAGTTTCATAATCATAATTTATAAGAGAAAAATGAAAAACACAGCAGACTCAGCTATCATCCAATCGAACTACAAAGGATCATTAAGAAAGAAAAATAAACTGTACTGAAAAGTGAACACTGACCACGGGAGGAAAGTCCAGCAATGGGAAGCCCAGGCAAAATTAAAAAGAAAAGTGAAAGCACAGCATACAGACATTAGTTCTATCCAACTACACAAAGATCCACATTTAAGAATGAGGACCCGAAGACCTCATTCTTCAACATATTCCAAGGACATCGGGAAATCAGAACATATTTACTCGCAGAGCTTGTCACAAGAGAGAAGTGAGGGTATACCTTTGCAATTGCCCAAAATTGAGCAAAATCAGCTACCCGCAGATTGCGGTCATCCACTAAGACGAAGCACACATACCAGCACAAAAGGGTCAATTGCCGCACAAAACTGCATCTGTAGTTAGTTACAATGAAAGCAGTGCATGGAGCACTGCATCACCACTAAATCTATAATGAGGCTAGATGATTTAATTTGTTGGGTGCCTTAAAAACCAAAGATATCTGCAAGAACCCTGAATCACTTTGTCTTTTGTTTCAAGCCTATGGTTTGAAAATTTATTTGAAGACATAAAAAAAAATTAAAAAAAAATGAACAAGAGATCTTCACTTCCTAATCTACTCAATAAGTCAAGCCCATTAGACACGAAGAACATTGAGTTTGTGCAACAACTATCATAGAAACATGGAATGAGACATTAAACCAGATAGAGTACTTTCTTAGCATCAAGCGAAATGAAACCATGCTGCCAAATTGGTACATATTGTCAATATAAATTGCAACTTACCATCTTGAAATAAATGAACATTTAAAGAGTTCCAATAACTTTAAAAAGGTATTTCAGAAGATGATTAAAAATGGAGAAATTTTGCAGGGATAATAAAAAGGCGTTTGTCATCAATTAAATGGTTTCCAAAACAAAAAACATACCAATGACAAGGGTGAAAGTTCCCTCCTCAAGGGTCTTCTTGAATGCTTTCAACAAGCTTTCTCGATAAGCCTATTGTAAGGATAGACAACATGAGATTTGAGAAAACAATAAAATAAGTAACAGACAGAAAAAAGTAAGCGTTTGGATAAAGTTATCAGAACATAATTCCAGCAGGTTGGAATTCTTAGAAGATAGAGCAAGCAAGTAACTTATAATTGTAGTTGTTCTGTAGTTCATTTTTTGCACAAGACAAACCAACTAGCACATTTCTACGCATGTTGTGATGCTATCAATGACAGAAATATTATTTTTTACATAACCTCTACCATAAAATTTGCGTTCTCATGAATACATAAATGCAAAGCAAGGAGACTGAAAAGGCATATTCTGGTTTTTTTTTTTAACCAAATTTCTTAGATCTAGAAGCATTTATTAGCATTACCTCTTCCATTTCAGGTTCATAACAATACTCCATGACCACCTTCTTTACAATTGGTTTCTTGCCTCTTGTAGAGCTTGAAGATTTTGAAGCATCACCGTCTTCAACCTGTTGGCATGGAAGATAATACTTGTCAGCATATTGAAAATACACAAACTTAAATGAAATTAGGAGATTTTATAGCCATTCATGTAGACCAAACAAAACCGACGCACCTTTTCAACTTCAGTCATGAAATAGTCATCCATGGAATGAATTCGTGGCACATTACCACCATTTTCAACCTCAAGGTCACGCATCGTCTTTGCTAAGTAACTTTTACCACTGCCTTTAAGTATATGAAGTGAAGTAAGTATGTACACTAGAAGCTGCAACAGGCATCTTCAATTCTCTAATTACAGTTTATGCACACAGCATATAACATCTTATCATTTGAATAGCTGCAAATGCAGATGCTTGCATAAACTTATCCATTACCTTGCAAATAAGTTTTCATAGAAAAAGTGATAAACAAATTTAGAATGACAAAAGAGAAGCTGACACCCAAGGTCATTGCACTGCATCTATACATGTCATCCTCACCCATCTAAGATTTGCCATTATTTGTTTGAGATTTTTGTCTTAAGAGAATTACAGCTAGCAGACAATTGAAATTTTAAAAAACCCACCAAGCCTTTCAAGGGCATAACACATATCCAATGAAAAGTTAGTTAAAATTAACATCTAAGAATATTTTTGTTAGATGTTAACCCAACAAATGTGAATTTTAAACTAAGAAAATTAGTACAATACTTCCCTACCTCTCAGGGCATCAAGTTCCTTCGAACAACATTTAATTGATTTTTATATGTTTAAACTACACAAGAAAAAGAAAGAAAGAAAATGAAACATCAATCTTTAGTTTGTTCAGATAACAAGCCAGCTTCTTCAAACCTAGCACTCAGAAGTATGAAAATCAATTTTCCAAACATAGCAGCAGATGATGATTGACTTGAACTCAAGTGAAGTGGGGGAAACAAAACAGATTCATGGTGAATATAAAACATAGGAATTGAAGTGTATTCTATCTGGTATTTACTTAACTCTAGCAAAGAAAACAGTATCTCACCTGGAAGCCCTCTAAGAATTATCACAATATGATTGGGGCGAGTTGCACGATGAGGCATCTTAAACAAGTGAGAAGCATCAACTACTATTGGCCTCTCTGGAGACAATTTCTTATGCAAAAAAGTTTTTCCAGAGGATTGTTTCCATTCCTTCAAACATCCAACCAAAAAGGTTATAACAAAAGATTCTAATTGACCGAAGTGAAAACAAACAGCAAAACAAAGCAACAGTACCTCAGAAACAAACCCAGATGAGTTGTTATGCAGATAAGGATTGGTAGCTGCGGAATTAATAGGAACAGGAAACAAAGCAGATGATGACTTGGGGGGTGAAGGGAGGAGTGGTGGTTCCATAGGAAGAGGCGGTGGCGGTGAAGTTGGCGGAGGCGGAGGCGGAGGCGGCGGCGGATGTCCGCCAAACGCCCTATTATTTTCATGGTAAACACTTTCAATTGGCAGCTGCTGCCGCCTCATTTCGGCGGAATTAGGCATTGGCTGATTTTTCCAGTTATTATTATTCATATCATCATGTGTGGGCGGAAAAGGACTATACAGACTAGTTGTGTTGCCGTGCTCGCGAATCAGCTTCAATCTACGCTCGTCATCCGAAAAAAGATTAGCTGGACTTTGATTATTCTCGTATCCAAACATACCAGATCCAATGCTACCATCAACCCTTGGCCTCTTATAGCTCCGATCAGCTTCACCATTAATACAACTCGCAGCGCTATTCCTATAATAATCATACATGGGATTGGGATGTCCATATCCGTCTTCTCTGTGCCACTGCCACCCCTGGTTAGGGTTGACGACCATGTATGGGTTGGGTGGGCCAGAATGATACGGGTGTTCGGGCTGCGGTGGTGGAGGTGGGAATCTAGGGCTTTGATTGTATTGAGGAGGAGGAGGGGGGGGAGGGGGGGGAGGGGGACAGAATGGGAAGTGAGAAAAGGAGCAGATAGGGCAGATACTGGTAGGGTGAGGAGGTGGTATTGGTCGCCATTGATGATCCATTATTGACTGATTTGATTCAGTAGAGAGAGGAGGCTACTTAAATTTGTTTGGCAAACTTACGATTAGTCCCCCTATTATATATAATTGCTAGAATAGGTCCCTCAACTACCGGCTTTGTCAATTAGGTGCCACATCTATCAACCTTTCCTTATACATACCATTGTGGTAAGATAATTCGAATTTAAGCACCTATGCACAAGCTAAGTAATTTAAGGTAGTATTTCGTAAATATTTTTGTTTAAAAATATATTAAAATAATATTTTTTTAGTTTTTTAAATTTTATTTTTAATATTAATATATTAAAATAATTCAAAAACTTTAAAAAATTATTTTTATACAAAAAAATTATTTTTTTGTCAAACACTATTTAGGTCGCATTTCCAAACATTATCTAAAAGCCTCAATTTCTTCAAGTGTTAGGTACAAATATACTTCTATTTAGGAATAAGTGTGTGTAAACTGAGAGTGTGTTGATGTGGTTTAGTTTATTTTTTAAATTATTTTTCTTTTAAAGAATAATTAAATTTATTTTTTAAGTTTTTTTATGATTTTAACTTGTTGATGTTAAAATAAAAAATAATATTTAATAAAAATTCAATTAAAAGTACTTTTAAAAGCATTATGAACCATATTACTTGATATATACTAAATTATAATTATTTTGATTATGTCATATCAAAACAATAATATTTAAGAGAAAAATGCATCTACAATTATAAGTTGACTATGATAAGAAATTTCCGAGTGAGTACATAAAATCATAAAACTTAAGGCTTAGTAGCTAAAAACATAACACTTGAATCATTTGCCAAGATCATAAAAAAAAATACAATGAGAGTAGAAATGATACAATAAATTAAAAAAAAAACTGAATTTTCAGTTATGACAGATTCTTTTTAAGATAATTGGAGATCCCGTTAAAAATATATTTGGTATTGTGGTAGCTTTTATGGTTGTAGTTTGAAAAAAGTTGTTTTATAAAAAGCATTTTTAGTTGAGGTTGAGTTGATAAAATATATGTTTGGTTAAAACTGTAGTTGAAATTGAGGTTAAACAAAAAATAATTTAATTTGTTTGGTTAAAAATATTTTTCAAATTAAGGTTATAAAATGACTAAAAAAGACATATATTAATATTTATGATTTTTAATTAAAATATTGTAGATTTAACTACTACTACTATAACATGAAATAAACAATACTTTATGCAAAATATTTTTTATTGTTCCATTAAACTATCTGCAATTCAATCACGTACGAAACTCATCCAACAAGGCCTACAGTTTTCATGGCTTCCTGAGTGTGCAACAACATCAAGTAAAATATAATCAGGAATAAAATTGGATTGCGATCAAATTCTATAAATGCTACGTCATCATGCGATCTCTTTCTAATGTAATTATATAGTGTCATTGATGCCATTACAATTTCAACTTGCATTTTGTATGGATAGGCAGGCATGTTTTGTAAAATCATCCACCTCTATTCCATACTCCAAAAGAATATTTTATCACATTACGTAGCGATGAGTGTGCACGATTAAAAACTTCTTGCTGATTTCTTGGTTGTCCACGACGCAAATCTTATAAATGATATCTTTCACCTTTATATGGACCTAAATACCCATACTTATTGGGATATCCAGCATTAATCAAATAGTATTTACCTTTAATTACAAACAACATTTTAAATTTGTCATAATATTAGTAAATAAAAAGCAAATTATTATACTTATAATTACATAACAATTTCTATCATATAACTACCTTATGGTGGTTTAGAAAATTTTATATTTCTATTATCAATAGCCTCAAGAAAAATATATATACCATGGGCACTGCCTTCCATCCTGCCCACACAAACGTAAATTACATGTCAAAACTACAAGCAGTCATTATGTTTTGAGTCGATACATCTTTCTTCCGATAAATGGAATTTGATTTTCAGTTGATATGCAAGCTCGCACATGTGTGCCATCAATTGCACTAATACAATTCTACATGAAAACCAATAACAATTATAACATCATTACTTACTAGCATACAGAAAACAATTTAGTTTCACATTTAACAAACAATTTGTCTTACCTTGAAATGAGACATATATTTTGGATTCATTGCAATTTCTTGTTGAGTGTTTGTAAAATTGAGGTCCTCTGGTTTTATGACATCCACCACAAACAAGCATATTGTTGTTAGGATTTCTTTAATGCATCTATTAATAGTTTCACCTGAATGTTGAAATTGCTCTTGAATCTCCCTATTTGATGCTCCTAATGTTATTGTATATAGAAATATAGCCATTTTTTCAATAACACTCATTCTTCTCGAAGGTTTTTAACTCATACTTTGTTTTTAAATCACTGCACAACTTAACAAAGTTGATGTGTCCATTCTAAACATGTTGACGTATCGTTTCCAATATCCTCTTAAAACTTCAGTCAACCAACACATGCATGTGTGGTATGAAACCATACACAATTATTTATGAATATAATTAATATAATACATGTTTATTACCCTAGATATACACACAACTAATTTTTTCCTATCAAATTCTCACCTCCAAAATGATTCATCATCCTCATCACTATTGTCGTCGTCATCATTTTTCCCATCATCACCATCCCCTCCTGAGCCACTGTTGTCATCACCACCATGATAATTAATGTGATCAACAACACGATCCATTATGTTTTCATAATCATCATCAAGATCTTCGCTGAATATTACATTAAAACGTACATCTTCCATATTTATAATGCTAAATAAATGAATAATGTTAAACACCAGTTTTTCAAATCAAACACAATAACAAAAACCAAACATACATGGAAAAAATAAATGAATAATAACATACAAAAAATTGATTATTTACCTCTGTGTTTTTATTATGCTCTAAGGTGTCAATAATTCTTGTAGAAAAGATGTTCTTTGGCAACAATAATTTATTAACTTGGAGAAAAGAAGCATTGCCTTATATAGAATATAGAGACATATGTAATTGATGAAATTGCAAGTGTATATCGACATTATGCCTGGCATGACTTTGATATTATTGCTATTGTATGGAAAATTTCAATACAACAATAATTCTTTGCATTTGTTGTGATCTTTTGTACATATTTTGTTCTTCAATAATTCATTCATTCAGAACTTTATTTGTCTATACCATTTATAAACATTTTAATTCATTTATCATGTCATGTCATTTCTATTTGTTTCTTGTGCAAGTTGCGTACAACATGTAATGCAATGTATTTTGTCAGCATATGAAAAGTTTTCCTATCCCTTCAATTTGCCACAATTGATTACTTGTTAGATTTCAGATCCTAGCTTTTGATTTGTGCATCTTATGATATATGATTGATATATTTTTAACATGTTTGACTTTTTGTATGTTTTGTCCTTTTCCTTACAATTAATTACATTCATATATAGTTTATATTTTGCTTTAAATCAATTTTGTTATTAGAAGAATATAATATTTATATAACATTGTGCACATATCCAACTTTCTTATAATTTGATTTTCTACGTAGAATAATTCATAAGCCAAATTTGTTTCGTCACATAAAACTACACTCTTTGTCCATATCATCAACTAGTGGAATTCATAAGCCAAATTTGTTCTGTCAGATAAAACTAAAAGTATTGTCCACATCATCAACCAATCTCGCGGAAAATTGAATAGTATTTTCCCATAATTACTTAACAAGATCGCAATTCATCATACTCAACAATAATTAAATAACACCAAAGTTTTAAACTAAATTAATCTACCTTTCATAACTTGAACATAATAAATATTAATGTCCTATAACCTAACTGATTGTAGCCGCCAATAATTGATAGATTCAATTGTTAAATTTATTTACACTCTTGAACCAACATAAAGGAATCATTATTCCATATCATCTTGAGAAAACTGCCACAATATTAATCTGAAATTTATATCAATAACACGAAATTTCAAAACATGTTAAATAACATTTTAAATAATATTACCAAAGAATAAATGAAATCATGCATTTGAGATCAATATATACCTCTCCGTCTAAGGTGTTTTACATCGTGTATACATTCTCCATTCCTTCTCAAACCTAGAAACTCAGTAGCAAACCTATGAAAATCATCTCCGATATTAACTCCTTCAATTGAGTGAAGCTTGCTCATAACCTCAAGAATACTATACCCTTTCCTATCTTTGCAAATAGATGTTGAATCATTATTGCTTGACATGTTGTCAACCAATTGATCCCAACATGACAATAGTTGTAACCCAATTCCATAATTCCTTTTTTTTCTCAGCTTGAACCTTAGAGCCTTCTCTTTCTTTTCTCTAACCACCGCTGCATGTATTGTTGTTGCTGGACATATTAACCCCTCTAACCATGTTACAAACATCATCAGTGAAATTTGGAATTCCATCATCTTTCGAATCACCGCTTCCTTCTTTCAAATCAAGTTGTTTCACATTGGCATTTTGATTGCCATCAACACCAACATTATTATCACACAAGACTCCAAACGATGGTGCCCATACATACTCTCCAGTAGCAACAATGTTTGAGAACATTCTGTCAAACTTCATACGTAAAGACGATTCGATACCAGCTTGCCTAAACTTTTTTGCTCCTTTTATTTCCTACACAAAACAAATGAAATTATTTCGTGCAACTTCAAATAATTTAGTAATTACTAAACTGAGATTTAAACAAATTAAAGATTAAGGATCATGAAAAATAACCTGAAGTTTTGCTTTCCACCGCTCATCATTAGCAGAAATTGTTCCTAAATCATTACTCCAGCCTACACCAGTTTCAGAAATGAGCTTTGTCCATATCCTCTAATTCTTTTCGCAACCATCCCATTTGTTTTTCAGTTGTGCCTTGGTGAATGCATGACCAATTTGTTCTTTGAAAACTGTCAACAAATATTTTCAACCAGCTTTGTCAAAATGAGTATTTGGTCTCATTCCCATGTCGATAGCCTTGATGCAAAGGTCACAAAAAGCATGTAACATTTCTTTAGTCCAAGCAGCTTTATCCATAATTTCAGGACCTTCCATTCCTAGTTGGATAACATATTTGAAAGAAAACATAATGAATTATAACATGCTTAAAATTTGGCTAATCTTGGATGAAAGTATAGTTAACATACAAGTATTCAAACAATCAACGGAGTAAACAACATTGAAATGAAAAGAAAAAGACTTCCAGTTTCAAAAATGAACTGAGACCATCAAATATATATATGGTAGTTAGATCACACATGTAATGTAATATATAATGACATCAGCTAAATTTAATTACCATTCTATCAAAATTCTAGCCCTTCCATAAAACAAGCTACTTTAGCAAAAACATTACACATCATTTCTGCAAATCTTCATGAAAACTTGGTACCAAAATAAGAGATAAGGCATATTGTGTATTTGTATTTGATATTAGTGATGCGTTGATTGACAAGACTGGTGCCCTTTTGATCTAATATAACATGAGATAATTGTAGTGGTCCTTCACCAAGGTAATGAAAAAAATAAACAGACATCACAATTTCTTCAACCAAAACCCTTTACAGACCAAACATCGAATAGCTTGACTACAATTACTCTTTATGTCAGACCAAGAAATTGTTGATTCTTTCTTATAAACCCTCGTAGCCCAATTCTTAAATCTCGAAAGAGACCACTAATCATAGCATTTTGTAGCATCAAGTTCTAAAAGAATTAAAATGAAGCAACATAGTTTTGGCTTAAAATGGCAACAGTAAAATCAGAATTAACCATATTGTAAATAAGAACAATCATCAAAGTTTACAGTATTGTCGAGACAGAAATGCAAATGACCCAGAAATGCAGATGACCCAAAAATATAGATGGTTTATTAACCTAATTCACAACACCCAATTTTTTTTTTCATATTGGCATGCAAGCAAGAAATGGTTGTAGTTAATTAACCTACCTCACAACACCATATATTTACAATATTGTAAACAACAACAATACACAACACCAAAACTTTAATTCATGTATTATTAAAAACAAGTAATTAGTTAAATATTTGTAGAAAAAGAAACACATACTCAATTTTACAACACCTTCTCTTTTTGTTCCCAAACAATTTTTCAGGATCAACTTGTTCTTATGCCTCCAAAACCAACTCAGATCTGCAAATAGATTCATCAACAATAAATACAAAATTGTGAGAAACAACAAAAAAAAAATGGACTTCATTTCTTTTTTTTTTTTCTGCAACTACAAAACAAGAAGATTTCATATCATGTATTAATTTTGGTATCGTTTGTGAAGAAGACAAGCACAGAAGACATACAAAACTGTTCACGATGAAAGCAACAAAAAAATGAAAAAAAAAATACCTTTTTAAACAAATCAACAAGATCAAAAAAAATGAAAAGGCGTATCGGGTAGAAAAAAGGAAGGGAAATTATTTTTGACAGTAGAGGAGAGAAGATAGTCGGAGGAGACAAAGATCTCGAATTTTTTATGAGAGAGACGAGGGATATAATCGGTCAAGAAACAATTGCAAGGTATTTTTGCTCTAATTTTTTAGATGAATCATTGAGGTTTTGGAAAGTTTGATATTCCAACAACTTTTTTTCTCTCTTCAAGGGATATGTGTTTTGTCGGTGGATCTTGAAAAATGAGGTGAGTTGTTGTTGCAAAGCTCAATTTTCTTGTTTTTGTTCAATCACAAGTGCAACCTCAATTCTTGATGGGTCCCACCAAAATAAAACCCGGTTTTAACATAACCAAATACATATTCATGTGACTCACTTTAACCTCACACGCAACAACACTATCAAACGGCACCTAAAGATTGTCTCTCTTAACTACCATCCTTGTTTTTTAGTGTTATTTTAAATATCTATAATTGAAAAATCAGTAGTTAAGGGACCTAATTAAGAATTTACATGTAGTTGGGGTACTAATCTAAGATTTGCCCAATAATTTAAACCCCTTGTTCTTCCCTTCTAGCTCGTGCTCCGTGGGGGATTTGTCCATAAGAGAAGAGATGGAAAGAAGAAAAGAAAGAGGAGAAGAGAACGAGAGTGATGATTCAGTTCGGGAAAAGAGAAAGGAAGAAGAGACAAAAAGAATAATTGAAGGGTACCCAGTGGAGGGATTGTCAATAGGAGGGCATGAAACTTGCATTATTTTCTCTTCTCTCAATATGGCTTTCGATATTGGTCGATGCCCACAACGCGCTATCTCACAGGACTTCCTTTTCATCTCTCATGCTCACATGGATCATATTGTCAGTTCTTTCTTTTCCTTCAATTTTTCTTTTTCAAGAAAGTTTCTCTCAATATAGCTCCTTTTTTTATCCTTCTGAAATGTTCTTGGTTCTGATTTCAATTTTTTTTGTTATATGTAATGTCTTTGCAAGGGAATTGAATCCAAGCTTTTTTGTTAGGGAGGACTGCCTATGTATGTTGCCACCCGTGGCTTATACCGAATGAAGCCTCCAACAGTTGTTGTGCCCACTTGCATCAAAGAAACTGTCGAACAACTCTTTGAGGTGCATAGGAGACTTGATGGATCAGAGCTCAAGCATCACCTTATCGCTCTCGATGTCGGTAATGTCTTGTGTCCTTAGCTGTATGTTTTAGTTTCCCCTGGTTACATACATTTGTTAGTAATTTTGACTCGTGTTGATAACATAGCTTGTAATTCTAGGACAAGAGTTTTATGTGAGAAAGGACCTTAAAGTAAGAGCATTCAAGACGTACCACGCAATTCAAAGTCAGGTTGCTCTTATATTTCTCTTAATTTTTAAGAAATATTCTTTTGGTTCAGCATCTAATTTTAGCCATGCTGAGTTATTTGATTGGTACTCTACTTGAGGTATTGCAGGGTTATGTGGTTTACTCTGTGAAACAGAAACTTAAGCAGGAGTACCTTGGCCTTTCTGGGAATGAGATTAAAAGCTTGAAGTCATCAGGTGTTGAGGTTCGTATTTACAGTTACTGGACGGGAAGAAACATTTTTCTTTTCAACCAAATTCATAAAGCCTTAGTTGATTTCCCCCCTCCAAACTCCCCAACAGATGTTTTAAGTTTAACTTTAAGGCATTTCTCTCGCAAATTTTTAATCCAAGTCATGATGCATGTTTTTTATTATAACAACCCCTTTTTCTCTTCATGTTAAGAGGGGAGGATAGAGAGTAAATCACTGAGATTTAGGTTTTCATGATTGTGATTTTTGCATTTACTGCTATTATAGATTAGTTGCTCTTCTATATGTTATTCATCACCTGAAAAATTTGCTCATGGGCAGATTACAAACACTGTAACTTCTCCTGAGATCGCTTTTACTGGTGACACCATGTCAGACTTCATTATCGATGAAACCAATATTGATGTTTTGAGGGCCAAGGTTCTTGTTATGGAGGTACATCCCTTTTATTATTTCTTGATTTTGTTACTTGATATCTTTCTCATCTTCAATTCCTATGTTTATGAAGTGAACTTATGCTTTTAAGTATAGTAATCATAAACGAGTAAAATCACATGCATTGTAAAAGTCTGCTTAGCTTACAGCTGGTAGCTGAATATTATTACCTTGATCACTTTCTTTTCAAGTTGGACTTTTCTGCTATCTATTGTATGTGTGGAGTTCATGCTGTGCCTTTAAGATTTTAGTTGGTGATTATAAGCTGCTAGTTTTCTCAACCATGTGTGTTTGGTTTGTGCATCTCCGAATCATTAGACCAAACAAGAATGAATGGCTTAACTTGATCATTTTCTTTTCTCATTTGCATGAACTTCAATAAGGCTAGTAATTATTGAAATGCCTCTGTGGGTGTCTCTTGCATGTGAGGAAATGAGCGGGGGGGGGGGGGGGGGGTGGTTTTTTTGGATTTTTAATTAACCGTGGGGTTTTAAATTTATTTTTTTTTTTGTTGTTTATTTACAATAA
>Ga0307513_10001793_pt1 | contig 30512 bp, 49 predicted proteins | sample 15_EM_MG_FD_202174 | JGI IMG/M metagenome (GOLD analysis project Ga0307513, IMG submission 202174) | Populus trichocarpa ectomycorrhiza microbial communities from riparian zone in the Pacific Northwest, United States - 15_EM | ecosystem: Host-associated > Plants > Roots > Unclassified | place... | reverse complement strand
GAGCGTCATGAGGCTTCCTCAGCAAGATGCTGTGGTAAGGCGCCTTCCGTTGGCGACGGGCTGCGGGAAGCGGATGGTGGGGAAAGGAGGGATCAGCGGGTCGGAGGGAGATGTCTTTGGAGGATCTCCACTCGAGTGCTACCGCATATCGTATTTGCAAATCAAGACACATCAACAGACACATCGCCGAGCGGAACATCCAAGGCGAAGTTTCCAGAAGAGGAACTGTTTCGGCATGGAGGAAATCAAAAAAGCCATCAGCTGGCTGGCTCGACGCTCGGATGCGACCGTGGTTTCATACTCGCTAAACATGAATTCACTTGTTTGTATTTTCTGCACGCCCGGTGGTGTGGCCAGGCGGTCTCCGCTCGGCCGGATCCGCCCGGTGGGATTGATGGGCTGGGACACACTAGGCTACTTCCTGTACCTCGTCCTCGAAATATAAATCCCTCGACTATGCTTTCCCTCCCCCACCGGTCACCACTTCCCTCCTCACAATGTCCAAGGGGTAAGTCCCTCTCGCCCGCACTACTTCTGCCGCTGACAACCTCCCCCCCTTCCCCCTCTTCAGAAACGTATACGTATGTCTCCACTCCACATCCATATTAGTCTTCCTGAGCCAACCCCGCCTAACAGTTTGACATCACAATCGACTCCAAGCCCGCTGGACGAATAGTCTTAAAGCTCTTCGATGATATCTGCCCGATGACCTCCCGCAACTTTCGCGAACTCGCGACCGGGAAGCCGGGGTTCGGCTACAAGGGCAGCCAGTTCCATCGCATCGTCCCTGAAGTTCGTGTGCCACTCGTCCCCTCGCCCGCGTTTTTGACTGCTCACGCTCGGTTTTCTTCCGTTCAGATGATGATTCAGGGTGGGGATATCAGTCCGGAGGCTGACGGGACCGGCGGCCACTCGATTTACGGACCTAGTTTTATGGGTGAGGAATCACTTCCCTAGATCACCTGTGCATAGCTGATCCCTTTGTTCCAGACGAGTCGTTCCGTATCTCACACAATCGCGGAGGACTGCTCTCTATGGCCAACAGGGGTCCCGACACCAACTCTTCTCAAGTACACACCATCCCTCGTTTCTATGCTCGACTCACCGCTCACCTCTCTTTTTTTGACCCAGTTCTTCATCACCACCAATCCCTGCACGTGGTGCGATCGACGTAATGTCATTTTCGGCGAATGTATCGAGGGGATGGATGTCGTAAAACGGATTCAAAGCTACGCCAGCGACGACATCCGCCGACGTCCAAGCGTGCCTTGCGTGATTGAGCGTTGCGGTGTCCTCCCTCAGTAATCCCACGACGTGCGGACCTCGTTATAATATTTAGGTCTAATTAACTTGTCGCTTGTATCTATTTTGCACTCTGTAACCCTGGGTTCCAGCACAAAGCTGAGCATTGTCGCTGGCTTGATTTCATTGTCCGATTTTCCTCCTTCCAGCCGATCAGCGAACGTCGTGCCTCTCGACCACATCATACACGTACAAAAATTCCGTGTGGGAAGTATAAGTGAACAGAAGGTTTGACGCATCTATAAGCTGCGTCAATGCACTCAACAAATCTAATATCGAATGGGCCAAAATGAGTATTGACACCGAAAAGACGCGCCACCGAAGATGTCGTCAAACAGATGACGGTTTGGTCACGAGAGCCAAACATCTGGCGCACTTACCGATATGGATTTTTGCCCAAAATCATGACTGTCCCTTCCTCATCAAGTTCCGCCGAACCCTCTTCTTCCCCCCACCCAATCCTTCCGTTTTACCCCATCTGAGATACGGAACCTTTGACTTTTCAATGCCCGCAACGTTATCATCGCTCTCCGCGCGAAAATCTAGCATCCCCCAAATCGGTATCTCAATCTCCCCCTTGACCAAAATACGGCAGCGCCCTAAAAGCGCCGGTGGGACCGGTGTGATCATTTGCATACGCGTAGCCGAAAGCGATCGAATGAGTGCGAGTCCGAGGCAATTTGATGAGAATGGGGATGGAGGAGATGTCCCTTGTTTGTAGAGCGAATCCAAAACCCCGCTGACCTCGCGTGGGTGGTCGCATGTAGCGAGCGCTCCGTCATGGGACTCGATAAGGGCGACTACGGCTCCATTGAGAACGCGTTGGATCTCCGACGTTACAACATCTTCCATTCCCGGTGTGGCCAGGATAATCTTATCAAACGCGACCGAGGCACAAACGTCGTACGGGACTTTGGCACAAAGCGGGATCTCCGTATCCCATAATTGGGTTGCTTGACGGTCGTTCTGGACCGGGAGCCGCACCGTATGGAAGTAAGATAGGAGAGAGAGCGCCGTGAGCTCGGCTGGCGTGTGAGAACTACCAGTGAAAGTCTGTGCAGGTGGCAGATAACGGCGACGTCTCTCAGGAATGGGCGTTGGTAGGAATGATCCGGAGTTGAAGTTGTGATTGGAATTTTCGAATTCGAAAACGTCAGAAGGCTCTACCATATCCTCGATCTTCTTGTTCAAGTCGGCTCCAAGACCCTTTGTCCACCCCATGGTATTCACCACAAGCGGAACGACCTCGACAATCCTCGGGTCGCCAGTTGGCGGGGCGCTGGGAAATTCGAGATCTTCCTTGTAGGCTTGGATCAACGCTTGGATAGTGTTCAGGTAGAGCGTGGGAGAATTTCGCGGTGTGGGGGAGCCGATGAAATGTGCAGCATGCGGGGTGATTGGATGAGTGAATGGAGGGCCTAGAGGATGTCATTAATTTCAAATCACCTCATTATGAAACTTTACTTGCCGAAGAGGGGTTTTGAGATGACAGTCAGTGCCACCATCCCGCTAGGTGAAAACTCCGATTGACCGGGGTCACAGTCAATAATTGCGACTTGGGCATAACTAACACGTATGCATTTCAGTAGTTGTGCCAATCGCGTAGTATCAAAAAACCATACCGGGTCGCCAATCTGTTTGACAGCATCCTCGAGAAGGTGCTTTTCCCAGAAGATTTTGGCCCAGTGATTTGGCAGACGATAGGCCGCAAAACGGCGGCGTTTCCTTCGCCTAGGCGAGAGTGTACATCAAGAATATCAGAAGCCTCTTGATCCCAAGCCATCGGGAGAATGAATCCCTCGAGGTTTCGTTCTCCTTGCGTCCACTTACGAACCAATGAATTATTGCAGTTCTCAGAGACTGAATAATGCACATACCATGTGGACTTGGACGCCAGAAATCCCGAGATCAACGATGGATCTGCTCGACTGGGAGGGTTGGAACATGCCTTCAAACGACCGCATGACACGTCCAAGACCTTCTATTCCGGTGAGGTGAGCGCGGATTATAATTACAGCATGTTCTCGGGAAATCCAGGACCGAAGCCTGTCGGGCACATGGCTGATCAGCGGAGGGGAAGGGTCGGCGTTCCCAAGCGACTCAATACGAGGGAGGGGGGAGAGTCTCGGGGAGAACACGGGGTACGACGCATCCGAAGCCGTTAAAGTCACCCCCATAATGATAACGGCCCCCTGTAGTACCGTCAGTTGATACACTCCAGTAAGCGTAATACTGGAGTGAACGGGGAGGACCATGGCAGTTGCTGGTTCTTCGAGGCTGATCAGCGCGAAGCATTCTTTGGGAGTTAGACGAAAGGTGTTGACGTCAAGCTCCGCAGAGAATGGCGCAGCACCCACGACATCGGGGACGTCAGTGGGTCGGACGCCATTACCTTCCATTTCCATTTCCTCGTCTGACGAGTCGAGGAGAGGCTGGCTGGGTGACCACGCCCTCTGTGGCTGTGCATGCGATTGGGAGAGAATTTCCTGGTCCGATAAAGAAATGTCCTCATCCGTTAACGAGAGCAAGTCGGGTTCTAGTATATCGAGTGGGGCGTCGAAATATCGAGCTTTGCCCTCGACTTTTCTGCCATCCGTCTTTTTGCGTCGTTGCGGCTGGCCCGTTCCATTTCCGGTAACAGACTCTGGTTTTCGTTTACGAGATGACCTTCTGGGGATGAAATCCGGTGTAAGGGGCTGAATATCGGTGCTGGCGGCCGTCGGGGGTGGGGAGGTTGGCTCTTGCACGCCGGGGGTGGCCGCCAACCGCACTTTTCGAGCTTGAAACGCGCTCAACATGCGACTGGTTCGCACGTGACCGGTTGGCAACTCCCTTGCTTCTCCACAACCACAACCACCACCACCACCACCTTGGTTGTGTGATGTCAGCTCTGCTCCCCTTCCATGCTTCAATAACGGATAAGCTCTGCGACCCTGCGAACAATGATCTCCTCTTACTTGCACACGGGCTTGGTTTACGCCGGATCATCTGTAAATTGTTGCAGATCTATCATTCCTCCCAATCATTGGTGTGCCTCGTAAATGCTTCCCCAGAGGAAGAGAATGGCATTGGAGAAGAGCTTAATCTCTTGGGATGTCGGAACCCCGGTTTCGTCATCCTCGGGTTTGAGATAGATAAAAAGGCCAGGTAAGCATGACGTTTGGCCTGATGAATAACGCCAACAAACGGGAAGGCAGGAACTATATTGCCGGGGCGGGATCTTCTCCGTCACGTCACAAATTTTAATAGTCGACATGCTGCAGTCGACGCTCCCTACAGAAATGATGACTGGGATCATGATATTACATGCAGAGAGGTCCGGATTCAGTTTACCTCGCGGCAGTTGGCAAGCTAACCTAAGTATATTAGAGTGTCAGCTTTATCGCAAGAAGCTTTCATCGTCCGTTTGTTGCGCGAAAAAAATGAGGTGGCTTTTGTGAAAGCCTTTTCTGATCAACCGGAGCACATGACCAGTGGATTGGCTCCATTAAGGAACGTCGTCAGGGAGCTGAGAGTACAACACGTGCATATCTACCCCAGGTACTTCCTCCTCCCCGAAAACATCCCTTTTCTCATGGCCGGCAGGTTTCACGATGAGGTCAAGCAGACCTTGGAGAAAAAACGTATCGACATCATTCAGCTTCTACAAGGCCTCACAGAATCGATGAAGGAGATCCACGGTGCCATCATCCAGTGCATCAACTCGACTATGTCTGAGCTTAAGAGATCACATACGAACGTGAGCATGATCTCTGTATATATCGGAAGCATACCTATCCAATCACAGCTCGACCTTGATGATCTCAATGTAGATAACGCATACTTCCGGTCCTTTGATGCTATCGTACGCAGGCAACTCGATCCGGTGTGGCACAAGGTCGGACCAAGGACAAAACAGCTTGTTGGTGACCTTGCAACCCTTCGACGTCTCTTGACGTGAGTCGGCGCGGCGATCGTGTAATAAAACCCAGATTGATGGTGCTCTCAAGATACCTGCTGACCTATGACGCTGTGGCGTTCCTGGGGTACCTCGACACTATCCAAGCCGTGAATTCGATAACGACGGCCAAAGGTGCCGCAAATCATCAATCTCCTTGGCTTCTCACAGACCAAGCCGGTGTTATATTTCGTGAGGGAAAAAGGCGCTGTTATTCCCTGACCACGGCGGAGCAGCCTCAAAGCGCGCCGCTAGATGAAGATGACGCGGCCTGGGAAGCCCTAGATGAGATTGAAGGCATTGTCGGTGGTAGGATCGCTGGTCAAAAGAACAAGCAGCGAGCATGGCCTAAAGGTCTGGAGCCTACCCTGGAGGAACAACCTAAGTGGGCTAGGTTGGTCGACATTCTCAATGAGATCGAGGAGGAGATTCGGTCCCAGGATATCTCCGGCAGCTGGGCACGTAAGACCTCTCGTATTCGCCTCCCACGTTCCTGCTAAAGATGACCTCCAGACACCCCCGGAACCAATACGGTATTGGTCATGACCGCTACCTCTCAGTCGGCCGCCACTGTCAGCGAATATCTTTCAATTTGTGATCGAGACCTTCAGCCTGGTGAGCGGGGTCGAGCCATGATGGAGCGGAAACTCCGGGGATATTTGTCGTGGAGAGCAAAACTCGCGGAGATAGAAGATTCCAACAAACAAAATGACCGAACGGATGCGAACAAGGACGCTCCAGGGACAGCTACTATCAGTGCGGCCTTACTGAAGAAGGACCAAGAAAAGGCAAAGAGAGCGGCGAGCAGGCGAAGGGTACGTGGGGGCGTTCCTGACGCATCCGGGTCCGGCAGGACAGACGCGACATCTGTAGTCACTACGGAGGGTGACGCTATGAACGAAGTGACAAGCATAGCCGAGTTGTGAGAACCATTCACGCTCCATTTCCCCCGACCTGATCGCTTCTAGTCTTGCTACACAGATGGCTAGCGATGACGGAGATCCAATTGTCACAGGGGAGAGCCATGAAGTGATACCGGATGTCGAGTTCATAGGACTGTTATCGCGTGACCAAGATTTCGATGTGAATTACGGCCTCGTGCGGCCGGATGAAGCTGTCATTGTCCGCGCCTACTCTGACGACTCTGACGATATGATGCTGATGGAACTTCGCCCCCGCTTTGTGGTAATGTTTGACCCCAGCCTGGAATTTCTGAGGAGAATGGAGGTATTTGACCGACTTCTAGCCCCGCATATCCCTCCTAAGACCTCTATAGGTTTATCGAAGTTCGAATCCTGGGCTGCCGCTGCGGATGTACTTCCTGATGTACGAGGAGTGCAGTGAAGAACATAAGTACTTGTTGGCATTGCGAAGAGAGAAGAATGCATTCACACGACTAATTGAAGAGCATGCGGTACGCCAATCTTTGCCTGAAGGGGACCACCACCTGACGCCCATTCCATAGAAAATGCCGATATACCTTGGCGATACTCGCACGGAATCGGCGTCGACAGACGCTATGATCAAGACCATTAGCACCCGATTTGCGGGCGGTAGGAGGGAGTTAAGTCAGGTGCCATCCAGGGTAACCCACTCGATAAATTACACCTCGGTGAATCAATTATGGTGACCTCATTACCCCTTTTAGGTCATTGTGGACATGCGGGAGTTCCGTTCTAGTCTTCCGTCGATTCTACATGCGTCGGGGCTGCAGCTTGTTCCCACAACATTAACCGTTGCCGACTATGTTCTGACCCCAGACATTTGTGTGGAACGGAAGAGCATTCCAGACCTCGTTTCATCTTTCAATAGCGGTCGACTGTGCATCAGTTTTGACATCACGGGAGACCACGCTGCTAATCATTGAGCTCCACAGATACACCCAGTGCGAGCTGATGTCTGTGCACTACAAAAATCCGCTCTTGCTGATTGAATTCGAGGAACACAAGTCTTTCTCACTGGAGGTAAGCGGGATTTTCCTCTGTTAGAGTGTTATACAAATAACTTCTCTAGGTTCACGCCACCGAAGCAAGATCCTACGTGAAGGGAAAAGGGAAGTTCCCGTCCAAGGTTCCTACCAGTACCCCAGACTACATCCCGACTCTTCAGGAGAAAATTGCGATGCTGACACTGGCGTTCCCACGACTACGCATTATCTGGTCGTCCTCTCCACACGCAACAGCCGAGATATTCAACGATTTAAAGTCGAACAGCCCCGAACCTGACCCCGAAAGAGCTGTCTTGTTAGGTACAGAAGGCAACTTTGAAGTGGACGGTGGAGCAAATGCTGCAGCTGAAGACCTGTTGCGGTCACTTCCTGGGATCACAGACAAGAACGCCAAGCACGTTATGAGCAAAGTCCCATCCATCAAGGCGTTTTGTCAGCTCGACCTAGCCCAGGTCCAAGAAATTGTCGGGGTAGGTCCTGGGAAGTCGTGTTATGAGTTCATGCACCGTGGTGACAGGCGCAGAAGTGGTAGCACGCCGTAACATGAGCATGTGTCCACGAGGGTTTATCTACTGTGTGTGCTACCGTACAATGGTTTACGGCATGGGTCAATTTACTACCTTCAGAACCCACCAAACTCGGGTTGTGACTTACTCCTCAAGCTTCCCCTGGGCTCCCAAGCTTTCAGATGGGAAAGGTCTTCTGGGCCGTCGAAGCGTTCCGGGTCGACGGCGTGCCCCCACGCTCCGGCTCCCGGAGTTTCAATCAACAACCGATCCCCCTTCCCCATGAAGACCGTAGCTTTTCCGCCTATGTTGATCTTGCGGGGTTCGGGCTCACCTTGCACGCCTTCTGGATAATCTCCGTCTTCCTCCCGAGCTTCCTTAATCCACGTGTTCCTACCCAGCGCGCCGGGTCCTCCCCCATCCACACCATATGGTTGTCTCGTCCTCCTCTACAGAATGCACTGTGTGAGATACTGTGTAGGCAATTGCGGTGTACTTACCTCGGAGAGCATGGAAACCTGTAGTGGTTGCAATACTTCAATCTCTCGTATCACACCGTCCCCTCCCTTCCACCGGCCCTTTCCTCCGGACTCTGGCCTGATCCCGAATTGGTGGACCATGATGGGATATCTCCGTTCCAGGATTTCCACATCACCGATTCTGGTATTTGTGATGTGGGTGTGTACACCAGATGTCCCATGCCATCCTGGACCCGCCCCAGAACCCCCAGCGATCGTTTCGTAATACCCCCAACCAGCGATGGTCTTTCCATCTTTGTCTTTTCCCCCGACGCCAAACGTGAGGTTACTGGATGAATACTCTCGTGAGTGTAGTTTCAGATTCACGCTACTTCCGGAACGTACTTGGTGCAACCTTGACTGGCGGCACACGCGTGGAACGCCTTGAGGACGACGTCAACAATTCTCTGAGAAGTCAACACGTTCCCGCCACAGACTGCCGCTGTCTTCGATGGTGAAAGCAGTGACCCCTTGGGGATGTTTACTGAACGGGGTGTCAGCTATTCGTCCGCGAGAAATTGCGTGAGAACATACTTTGGAGAGGAACCAGGCAGCCCGCGTTTAACGGAATGTCCGTATCAAGCATCGATCTCATACAGTAGATGATGGCAGAATGGACCACCGACTCGGGGGCGTTAAGATTTCCGCGAATCTCGCACCCGGTCCCGGTGAAATCCATAACAGCAGATCCCTCCTTTCCGTCGATATCAATTTTAAGCTCTATCTATATCACTGTCAATATCAGTGTGAGAGCGGTAGTCTCATCTCGCTTACCGGGGAACCGTCGTCCAGATAATCAATCGCATGGAGTACGCTCTTGCCTGTTGTCTGCACCACTTGTCGAAGCAAGTTACGTACCGATGTTTCGGCATTAGAGCGGATGTGGTGCATGTACTCTTGAACCTTTTCTAGACCATAATCGTCGATAACTAATGGGGCTCAGCGAAAAATCGAAACCGAGGAAATCCCGATGCTGACTTGCATGAATTAGCTGGACCCCCTTATGGTTCGCCGCGATTTGCTACCGAACAAATGAGTTAAAGTATGACGTAGTTTGTGGGAGGACGCACAGCCTTCAAGTCGCTCTCCACATCACGGATATTCCTACACCCAGAGCTACCGGGGTAACTGGCAGGGATTTCAATCATGTACCTGTCTAGCCCTTTTTTGTCGAAGATTCCATCACTGACGATCTTGAAACTTTCGACGTTCGCTCCTTCCTCAAAGATTGTGATTGAGGTGGGTGGCATAGATCCGGGAAGTATCCCTCCGATATCTGCGTGATGACCACGAGAAGCGGTGAAGAAGATGATTTGGTTGGTTTTTGTGTCAAACACCGGGGAGATGATTGTGATATCAGGGAGATGTCTAGGTGGGAGGTTAGGCACAGAGAGGGGGGTAATGTTCGATACTCACGATCCGCCCGCCTGAGGGGAGTTAGACATGAGGACGTCTCCGGCTTTCAAAGTTTTCGCATGTAGCTTCGTCTGGTACTTCACCGCGCTGCAGGAAGTCGCTAGTTATATATTACAAACAACCTGCGGCGGAATCTCTCACAAGCTCATTGCTCCCAAGTGAATAGGAATGAACGGTGCATTCGCGACCAAGTCTCCATCGGGGCCAAACAGTGCACACGAAAAATCGAGTCGTTCTTTGATATTGGTGCTGATAGAGGTTTGTTGGAGGCTACGACCCATGGCTTCCGCAACACTCATGAACCGATTGGCAAAGAGTGTCAACAAAATAGGATCCGGCCCCTTTGATTCGCCCATAGTTGCGATTGTAAGATAGAAAGCGATAGTCGAAGTGATCACCCCGCTTCAGCGCTGATGACGATCTCATTTGTCCCTAATTCCCACGGTTGCAACACTTCTTTGGCGCCTATGTTTTCAACGGAGAGTACAGACAATATAATGCATATTGGATGCGTTGAAACTGCAGTAATTAAGACCCGATGTCATCGTAGAAATCCAGAGTTCATTGGTATCGGTCCACACTCTACGTACTCTGATTGGAAGGCGGCCGTGCGGGAGGGGTTGGGTTGAGCCGACAGGTCATGCTGTCTTGGATCAGCAGGAAGAATGGGAGACTTATCGCTCGAGAAACCGTGTTTAACGTGTTTATTTGATCCGCGGATACTCAGGGAGACTGAGGAGTGGATGAGGACGTCACCCTCGTGGGAGGCGTACTAACCTTGGTGTTGTCGGGCCAACAGTTTCCTCCCGTTCTAGAGGCCTTTAAGACGGCGAAGGTAGTAGGATAATCATAAAAGCAGGAGGGAGCAGTCAAGGACTATGTCCCATGCCCAAGAGCGTTAAAGGTGATCTCAAAGGTTGCCCCAAAGTTGGTGGAGCCGAAGAGCCCCAGGTCGGTGGAAACCCAGACATCACCGGCGACTGTCGGGTGAATCACAATCTCGTATGCGGAGGAGCTACCAGGAATCCCGCCACTAGAGAGTGTTCGGCCGGTGTCTGGAGGGAGTGGAATGAAAACGCTCATATCCTTGTTTTAGGCAACAATGGTAGGCCCGCTGGGAAGGTTACTGACGTCCGCAAATAGTGTGGTAGTTCCGAAAGATGGAATGCGGTTGGTTCTCCTTCTTAATAGAGGTTCTGTTCGCCTTTCTTCCTGCTACACCGTCCGGAGCACCGGGATTGATAACAGATGGCGCCGGCTGTTTCGAAGATAGGCTAGGGCTATCAGATGCCATTTATCTGGAGGGTCTGTACCAAAGCGTACTCTCTCGTATCAGGGCCGATCCTGGCGATAATATTAGACTTGGCGCCTACATGCGGGCTCTGTGAGCAAGTTTGCGGTCGTTGGAGAAATATGGAATGGATTCTACGTACCGCCGATGCCACTAATACCGGAAGTGAGACGAGGACCAGTTGATGGAGAGATTAAGTGCCCGATAAGTGAAGGGCATGTGATGTCCTCACCAGATCTGCCTCAGCTCCAGAGGAGTGATCATATGGTTCGGACATGGCTAGGGGATTGCCGCATTGTTCAATGTATGGAACTTTTTGGTGGAGACCTGCAGTTTGTCCCAATCCCGAAGCGGGGTCCAGGTCGCGCCACCACCAGTTGAACGGAAGTGTATCGATTTCTGGTGATTGATCGCAAGACTCCAAATCTATGGCTTTGACTGTGACTTCCGAAGGTGTTAGAGGGAGTTACCCATACCGTCATTTACATTGCAAGCCCGGATTCTGATGAAGACCGGTCAAAATTTACATGTTATACCCCAAGGAGTCACTCGAATTGGAAACATACCCGCCCGAACGCGCGACAGACCGTGATCCGATGAACGTCATGAATGGCTCACGAGCGCTTTTGAAAGTTCTTGTCTACTCCACGACTTCCCGCAATCCGTAGGCTTCCAAAGATCGTTTCCAATCTCGGCACCGAAGTAGAGTATCAGGTTCCGTTGGACGAACAGCGAGACACTGTCGGAACCGGTCAAAATGATGGGGTGTTGACACGATCGCGATGTCACTCACCTCGCCCTGGGATGTCTCCGCCGACCTTCAACGGTAGAGAGGAAATGGGCCAGGTTGCACCATACTCGACCAATGCCAAGATATGCCCGCTCATTGGACCTTAGGAGGTTGTATACATTCTGGTGGCGAGATAGGGCCTGTTTGGCTCTACGGGGCCGGTCCCCGGCAGTTCCGTAGGGTCGAAGATCTGGACAACGCGACAAGGGGTTGAGTAGGGGAGTCCGTCTTATAGTCAGTCAGAGACGCGACGGCGCGGGTAGACGTCAGGTGAGGGCCAAATTTATACTTTCAGATGACGGTTCGTTTCCAAAGGAAATGCAACAGTTGAATGTGGGGTGCCCGGTCCGTCGGGACATGACGGGGCATCCTGAGATTCAACCAAACGTTTCTCAAGGTAGAAAGTCCTCGTAAATGATATCGGATGGAGAGTAACTTGGCAACTGTTTTCCATGCTCACGGTATCCGGAGACCGACGCCTTACGATGTACAGACGGACGGACGGCGGCCCTGGTGCTATCCAAATCCCCTTGGAAGCGGATTTGTTCTTGAAGGTCAAATGACATGCGGCACGCATTGACCGCTGACTCGCGTATGTCCAATTCCATCAATGTGCAAGCGTTGGTGGCAAGCTGTGTGCCACAAACCGAGGGTTGGTGCGCAATGTCCGACGTTGACCAACGTAGCAGAGGAGCCGTGGGAAGAAAGGATAATTAGGAGATGGTCACCGATCGCGTCACGCCGATTCTAACCCAACCCTCGTCGACGCGTCGAGTTCGAGATAACAACGCGGCCGACATCTCGCTATTTTCAACATGCCTTTAGTGAGGATCGAAGTGTGCGACTTCAAATCCTACAGGTAGAGCGTCTGATTACATCGTGAGTCTTCTGGCTGACGATGCCACAAGGGGCCACCAGACGATAGGACCCTTCCGAAACTTCACCTCGGTTATTGGTCCCAATGGGGCTGGAAAGTCCAACCTTATGGACGCCATCTCCTTCGTTCTCGGAGTCAAGAGCGCCCAATTGCGAAGCAGCCAACTGAAGGACCTCGTCTACCGTGGGAGGAAACTGGCCGCACCTCCAGACGAACCGTCCGAGCAAATCGACGAGGATGAGGAGCCGGAATCGTCAGCCAAGAAAGCGTGGGTACTGGCTGTGTTCCACGATGGAGAGAAGGAATGGCTTTTTCAACGAATGTGGGAAACTCTGCGATGTGTTCGACATTTGGTCCACTCATCAGCACGTCCTTCTAGAATTTCCACCACTGGAACGTCAGAGTACAAACTCAATGGCAGAACTGTCACTTATTCCTCTTATAATGCCGCCCTTGTCTCCCACAACATCCTCGTCAAGGCAAAGAACTTCCTGGTCTTCCAAGGAGACGTTGAAGCGGTCGCCTCGCAGTCCCCCAAAGAGCTCACACGGCTGATTGAACAAATCAGCGGCTCCCTCGAACTGGCCCCAGAATACGAGAAGGCAAAGGAGGCTCAGGAACGCGCTACTGAGAACGCGACTTTCAACTTCACGAAACGGCGAGGTATTACTGGCGAAATCAGACAGTACAAGGAACAGAAGAATGAAGTCGATAGGTATGAGAGATTGTGTCAACAGAAGGTGAGATCCAAGATTATGGCTGCATTCTACCCCGTTGCTCATGTTTCATTTTTTCGTGAAGGATGAGCTGATTTTGCGACGCACTCTATACAAATTGTATCACATCGAAGAGTCTCTGAGAGAGAACGCGTCCGAGATTCAAAAACAGAGCCAGGCTCTCAACGGCCTTCGGGAGGACCAACACCGACAACAGCAGGCCCTCGATAGTACCCGCGCAGAGCAAGCAAAGTCCAAAACCGAAGTGTCTCGGGAAGAAAGAAAGTTAAAGCGTGCCGAGAAGACTTTGGAAGCCAAGGTATCCGCAGTATTTCATCGCGGATCCACCCTGGACATTCGTTAACGAACATGCAACAGAGACCGGAGCTTGTCACCGCGGAAGCCCAGATCTCGCATGCGACTCGCAAGAAGACCAACTCCGCAAAGCTAAAGGAACAAGTCGCCAAGGATGTCGAGAAGAAACAGGAGAAGATCGCGTCTTACAATAGGGATCTGGCTGTGGTGCGCCAAGAAGCGGATAGGGTGCAAGGTGAACTTTCCTTCTTTGTTGTTTCATTCTCTCGTTAACTCCATGCTAGATGAACAGCGTAGGGCTACAGAGGGTACCGCCTCACTTAGTGAGGAGAATCTGGAGGAATACCGGAGACTGTGGGTTTGATGGCTCAACGTTTCAGCTCCCACCTAATTCTACCACAGCAAAGCTAATGCCAGTGTTCTCGCCGTTGATGAGCGGCAGTCTTTGAAGACATTGGATCGTGAATTCAAGACCGCAAGCCGTTCCTTGGACCAACTGCAGGAGAGGGTCAATACGTTCGAAGAGCAGAGGGACAAGCTCGACCGAGACGCAGATGAGGTTCAGCAGAAGTCCGATGATGTGAGATATACAGCTCAATGTGCATATACCCGACTCACCGTTCCCTGTAGCTGGGAAAGAAAGTTGGGAAACTGGAGGCGGATCTTAAGGAGACGAAACAGGAGTTGGAAAAGCACCATTCCGAGTGTGCGCGAGTCAAGTACGTTTCACATTGGTACATATCATTCACACCGATCTTATTTCCCACAGCCAACTCGAGAAGGAGATAAACGAGAAGCTGGGTGAGATCTACCACCAACTCTTGCAGGCCAGTGTCGATCGGCGAGAATCTGAAAAAGAGGCCAAACTCAAGGAAACATTAACCAATTTATCAAGAATCTTTCCTGGTAGAGACCTCTCTCTGGCTCGTGATTCTGTTGTTGATCCTGGTCACAGGCGTCCGCGGACGTGTTGTCGATCTATGCAAACCGACCCAGCGGAAGTATGAGTTGGCAGTTGCAGTCGTCCTCGGTAGAAACATGGATGCGGTTGTTGTAGATGAGGAAAAAACAGCTATCGACTGTATTGAGGTAAGTTGAGCCTATCCATCGGGCTACGAGTGCTGAGGGGAGTCGTATACAGTACATGCGCAATCACCGTGCGGGTCATGCCACGTTCATCCCTCTTGATAGTATCCAAGTAAAACCCATCAACGATAAGTACCGGTCTTTCGCCAAGGGGGCAAGGCTTGCAGTGGATGTGATTCAGTACGAGCCCGCTGTTGAGCGTGCCATTCACCACGCCTGCGGTAATGCCCTCGTTTGTGATACCATGGATGTCGCCCGCTATGTCGTGTTTGACAAAGGACAGGAGGTAAAATGTACGTGAATCGCTATGATCTATCTCAGTATATACTTATTTTGGCACAGCTGTCACTTTGGACGGGACAGTAATCCACAAGAGTGGTCTGATTACCGGCGGTCGCAGTACTCGTGACAGTACGAAGAAGTGGGATGAGACGGATGTCAAAGGTATGTTCACCTTGGTCCATTCGAGGGCTCCGCCTGAAACGGATCGTCCAAGGCTTGGATCGTGTTAAGGAAAACCTCCATGCCCAACTGGCTGATCTTCGGAGTAAAAAGCCAAGAGGGAAAGTGGATGAAGCTCTCATCCTCGAAATCGAGCGCCTAGAATCCTCCCTGGTTGTCGCTAGAGACGATCTGGTAGGTGGTCGGGACCCATGTAAATGTTTGTGGTTTTGATCCTCCCTCAGAACGCTGCTCGACTCCGCAGGACTGGCATCCTGCAGGAACTGGAGCACGTCAGGGCTCAACTTAATGGGCTGGCACCTCAAGTCAACACTGCCGCCGCTACACATGATCAATTACACGAACAGGTTGAAACGCTCCAGGCAGTCATTAGCGAAGCTGACGATAGTGTATTCGGGGATTTCTGCCGGAGGATCGGGGTCGGTAGCATTCGCGACTACGAGGAGCGCCAGCTAAAGGTCGCCCAAGTAATAAGTGAAGCACGACACCGATTCGACACCCAAATTGCTCGCCTCACAACGCAGTACGTGTTGCGCCTAATGGCCGGTTTGTCGGCTGACCCACCATAGGATGAAGTTTGAGGAGGAACAACTCCGAGCTGCCCAGGCGAGATTGGCCGACCTTGACAATGTTATGCAAGCTGAGGACGAAGCATTGGTTCGCCACGAGCAAACGAAACAACAGGTCGAGGCGGAAATTCGGGACGCCGAAGCCGACATCGAAGAACTAAAGGAGGATCTTGCTAAAGCGAATGAAGATCTGGAGAACCGCACCACCCAAGTCGAACAGGCTAAGAAGGCCTTCAACAAAGCTGCCAAAGCAGTCGACCAGGTTCTCAAAGACATAGTAACCAAGGTATGTGAAAAGTTGCTGAAGCGTTTCATAAACACGCTCACCGTTCCCCATTTAGAACGGTGAGATCGAGAAGCTCGGCTTGGAGCGTTCGTCCATCTACAGACGTTGCAGAGTGGACGAAATCAGGATTCCCTTGACAAAGGGGAACCTCAAAAACGTTCCCATGGATGAAAGCCTTCGTACTGAGGTAGCTATGCAAGTGGACGGAGATGAAGATGAAAGCGAAAGCCCTCAGAAAGTTCACGACTACGGGATCGAGGTTGATTATTCGGACCTCGAGGACGAAGAAATGGAGGATTCCTCGCAGGAAGCTGCAACCCGCTTTGACGAAGAGATAACAAAGGTCACCGCGGAGATCGAACGCATGGCCCCAAACCTCAAGGCCGTCGAGCGGTTGGATGATGTCGAAGCCAAGCTCGTGGAGACCGAGAAGGAGGCCGAGAAGGCCCGAAAGGATTCCAAGAACGCTCGTGATCAATTCAATGATGTGAAACAGAGAAGGTGACGCTCCCACATGCTTGCATGCTCAATTAGTCTAAGTCTAACGTGGGCGATCTCCTTCCCCCTTTAGATATGAGCTCTTTATGAAGGCCTACAACCACGTCTCGGAGAGGATTGACGCTGTATACAAGGATCTCACCCGCGGAAAAGCAGCACCAATGGGAGGAGTGGCGTATCTCAGTTTGGAAGACAGCGAGGTGTGTGGACGGTGCCAGCCTGTTTCCTTCTTTTCATTTCGGTAACCGACGGGATTGACGCCGCCGACAGGAACCCTACATCGCAGGCATCAAGTATCATGCTATGCCGCCGATGAAACGTTTCCGTGACATGGAGCAGTTATCTGGCGGTGAGAAGACAATCGCGGCGTTGGCTCTTCTTTTCGCTATTCATAGGTACGAAACGTCTTCTATACCCCTACGCCCAGAACCACATTCCTGACTCTAAGCGGCCTCAAGTTTCCAGCCATCGCCGTTCTTCGTATTGGATGAGGTTGATGCTGCACTAGATAATACCAACGTCGCGAAGATCGCAAACTACATCCGGTCGCACGCGTCAGATACCTTCCAGTTCATTGTGATCAGCTTGAAGGGATCGCTGTACGAACGCAGCAACTCCCTTGTTGGGATTTACCGTGACCAGGACGTGAACAGTTCTCAGACGTTAACCCTTGATGTAAGTCCCCCGTTCGTCGGTTAATCCCTCCATGCTTGGTCCGTCCGGGAACACGCACTGACCTCGCTGTTCTTACCTTCATAGCTGACCCAATATGACGAGTAATTCACGTGTACATTACGCTCTGTATCTAGATATTTCTTGAGATGACATCAGTTTTTACTCATACCCTCGAGGCTTTGCCCCACAAACCTGTCGCGAACAACGTGTTTGAACAAGCTGGTACCCACGTGATCTGGGTTACGATGGATCAGGGCGGTAGCGCAGCCCTTGCGATCCCCCACTTCGTCCGCCAACCTTCAGCTTTCGACCACAACCGAAGACGATGTCCTTACCACGAGCCGACTACGACCCACGTAGGGTGTGCGTGAACCCATGCCCTGGTTTTACGTTCGGACTCGGAAAGCAGAAACGTACAGTCGGTGTTTACCTCGCTGGTGCATTGGTACGTCTTCATCCCTTTTCGATCTGCAAATGGATTCCGAACCTTAAACTAATCGCATATCTCTCCTTATGCGTATGTCCGTGGGTGATCTCGTCGGATGGATCTCTCGTATCTGCACCTGCGCCCGCACGCGCAGTTCGCCATGGCCAATTGGACCTTCCTTGACGCTGCAATCCTCTCGGCGCACGCCCAACCTCCGCACGAGACGGAACCGGTTTTGGTGCACGTCACGTTCGTCGACTGGATCCCGGGGATTTGTTCTCTCCTCGGCATGGTAATCGTCAACCTGATCGACAAGGACCGGGTGCGTGGGGAGGAAGGATTCGGCGATTCCAGAGCGGTGTGGAGGGCTAGACTCTTCTTGTTTATCAGTTTCGCATTGATGGCAGGCGGTCTCGCCGGAAGCATTGTGAGTGTTTCTCATTTTGTTTCGTTGAAATCTCCCTTCCCGCCTCGTGTTCAATACATGTGTCTAACGCGTGGCCCGCCCTCCCAAATCTCTTTTCCCTCGACAGAGCGTCTTGATCCTCAAGTACATCTTGAACAACTATCCCGAAATGTACAAGTACTACGGCTACTGCAACGTTTCGCAGAACGTTGGGTTGATGCTCTCGGCGGTCGTACTTTGGATATCCCAGAGCAGCAGTGGAGAGTACGAGTACAACCTCACTATCTAACAATCCCCCTTGCGTTTAATTATTCGGGCACCCGTTCCTGGGGGCTTGTGGTGGATTCCTTTATTCCTTTTGCGTTCTTGTGTTCTCAGCGACCATTGTATGTTGTTGTACTGCGTGCGAAATGCCTCCATCCATCTCCAGATTCGTTTCGGAGCATTGAGTCAGCCCCCTGCTTGCGAGCACTCCACGCTTACAAAGTCTGCACGTTCGTCGCGTCATGTCCGAGGCCGGGGCTCCTCAGGCTGCTTCGAATGTGGACAGTGATCAGAGGAGACCGAAAATGGAATTAGTATTAGGGATTACAGGGACAGGCCACAGAACATGTGTAGAGGATAAATACTATCTACTATGCAAGGAAACGGCGGAGTCGGAAATGCTACAGATCTATGTATGGAATTGTTCGGAAAATAGCAGATGGTAAGATGGCACACGGGGTGGGCGGGTCAGTCCATCGTCCATATGAGAAATAATAAATTAATTCTAAGAAGTGTCCTTGAACGCACGCGCCTGGGTTTTGTTTCTAGCGGGTCGTGGGAGCGGGTGTGGAAAATGGGGAGCAAGGACGTGGGATGTGCCTGGGCGTCACGCAAGACGGGATTACCAGTCGAGGACAGGAGGGAAGAACTTCGCGATCAACCCTTGGTAATAGGGCTTGAGCTTCTTTGGATCCACGGGCTCGTCGGATTTGGAGTAGAGGTCGTAAGGGTTGAAGGCCCTGACGGCAGCTAACGCTTTCTTGTCTGCCTCGGTGGTCAAATGGTCGTAAGCGCCTTCCCTGTGCCATCTGGAAAAACCGACGACATGAGGAATGGTATCACAAGGAAAACGTGGAGATAGAAAGACGCACGGGTAGAAGCTGTGGTAACGAATCATATGAAGGCCAGCCTCGGGAAGGCTGCACTGGTTCTTCAACACGCTGTATAGGTACTGTGAATGAAAAAGGCAAGGGGAGAAAGCGCAACCGATCAGCATCACAGCATTGAACAATCGACGATCAGGGGTGCAAGTTGGAAGGGGTGTATTGTGCTCTAGACACACTTATCACACCAAACCATGGGTGTGGATCGGTGATATCCAAGAGGAAAAAGAAAAAAAGGAGATATGGATGTTTATCTACTCACTTCGTCATGTCCCCAACTTAACAGAACGTTGTCCAATCCACAGTTTGGCTTGTAGACTCCGTACTCTGTCGAGTACACGGGGTCTTCTGAGTCTGGGTTGCCCCCGAACGTATCCGGGTAGATGATCTTGTCCGAGAACTTGCATCCCACCACGAAGGTATCACCGACAACATCCCATTGACCCTGGGAGCCAAAGAAGAACAAGAGTTTGCCGAGGTCGTGAACGAGTCCGGTGACTTGCATCCATTCGGGCTTTCCGTCTCGTCGGATGGCTTCCGCAGTTTGCAACAAGTGTTCGATCTGAGAAACGGTCGTCTGTGGGAGAGCGGGAGAGAGCGTGTGAGATCAAATCCCGACCCGAACGGAGATGGGGGACGGAACCGCCCGATAAAGGTTTCCAAGAAATATCAAGTGCGCTGATGCGACAGAGACGTTTCGAGAGAGAAAAAAATAGGGGGAGGTGGGAGATGCGGCATGGCCGAGCGCAATAACCGCATGTAACATTGAAAGGGCACATTGCAAGGAGATCATGAAGGAGACCGAAGGGAGGGCGGAATGCAATGCAAAAGTCGGGAAACACCTACATCAGGATCTGAATCATCGACGAGCTCGCTAAGCTTCTCCATAGCCTCCCAGATGCCCATGCGGGCTCTGACGGATCGCTTGAACTCCTCGCGGACACGAAGGTTATACGCGACGGTTTGTTTCTCTGTTCATCATCCACCCAAACGCGGGAAAGTCAGTCACTGGGACAGAAGATACAGTTGCCCAGATAGCCGTAGCTGCGTACCATGCTGTTCACGATAGAACTCTCTAACGCGGTCACAAGCATCGTCATATTGACGAAAATTGTTCTTTTCCTTATCCTGGTCGAAGACGGAGTCCTCGTCCCAAGAAGGAACCGGTGTCTGGACCTGGGCACCAGTGTTTCGAACTTTGCCCTTCAAAACGTTGACTGCACGCGAAACAAACGAAGGGGCATCAGAAACCACAGCCACAGGGACGCGTTCAGGTCGCGAAGTTTAATGTGTATACCTTCGTCGACAGCGTCGGAGACGACATCGAAAGCTTTGGCCTCGGCGACAGAAGGCATTTGCAAACGGAGAATAGACGAGAGAGCTAGTTGTGTGTGTGAGAGAGGGGGAAGGGGGGAGGGCAAGCTTCACTGAGAGTGGGCCGGTTGAGGAGAACACTGTAACGCAGCCATGGGGTCCTTATATAAGGGCTTGGAAACGGGATTGGGCCGCAGGGTGTTGCGTGGTAAGCCTGGGAAGGTGCAAGATATCATTAGGAGAAGGATGAGATTCGAAAGCCACCGTTTGACCGTTATCGATTTCCAATTCGCTGATGATCAAAAAGTCCGGGGGGGTCCGGCCAACATCCGGTGAGGATGGGCTAAAAAGGGAGGGGACGGAGGGATGTGTGCTGTTTCAGGACGGGAGGACCCTCTGCGCTTGGGGGCCTCGAAATCACCGATGGATGATGGGAGACGCTGACGGTCTGGGACGAGCGTTGGATAACTAATTTTGCCAACAATTCTGTTTCGGACCGTACGGACGACTCGAGGGTGCGGCTGTAGCGGTCGTCTAGCCCAACGGAAAGCTCGGAACTCTCGACTGGTCCATTCACTCGACTGGGCCCCGGTCCAAACGTGCCGCTCGACGGCTCTAAGGATTCAAGATCAAATTGCGGGTATTAAGATTACAATGTAAACACAGCAGGCGGCAGTCTGAGAGAATTGTGGTGTGCGCTTCCAGGGTGCGAAAAGCAAGAATCCCGGAAACGCGGAAGATCACCACCGATACAGGGAGGAAACGACGAGCATGTTGGGGCTTTTAGAGCACGAGCTGCTTGGGCTTCTCCCACGTGTATTCGGGGTTTCCTAAACCGGGTAGGATGGTTAATTCCCGTCGTGGGATGCAGGTAGAGGGTCATACCAAAGTGACCGTACGAAGCAGTCTTACGGTAGATGGGCTTCTGCAGATCAAGTTGACGAACTAGAGGGATAACACCTTGAGCAAATCCCAACAAGGCATGCATTCGCAGGACAAACACACCAATTACACCAGGTCGGAGATCGAAGTTCTTGCGGATAACCTCGACAAGTTGCTCGTCACTCCTCGTTCCGGTTCCGTACGAGTCGACGAAGATGGATAGCGGCTCAGCAACACCGATGGCATAGGACAGCTGAACAAGAGCACGCTGAGCGAGTCCTGCGGAGACGAGGGACTTGGCTAATGATTGAGGTGTGAAGGCCGATCAGCCGTTTAATCAAAAAATCCCAAACTGAATTCAACTTGCCGATCCAACGAGCGGTGTATGCGGCGGACCTGTCAACCTTTGAAAAGTCCTTCCCAGAGAAAGCACCTCCGCCATGTGCTCCCCATCCGCCATAGGTGTCGACGATGATCTTGCGACCGGTGAGACCGGCATCGCCCTGGGGTCCGCCAATAACGAAGCGGCCGGATGGTTGGATCTGTCGGGAGTTGGATGATTGTCAGCAATCCGGCAAACAAAGACTAGAGAGTCGGACATCGGTTATCACTGACGTGATAGACGGTGTGTTCGTCGAGGAGGTCCGAAGGGATGACTTGTTTCACGATCTTTTGCAAGATTTCCCTCCTCAGGTCCTCGGTAGAGATATCGTCGGAGTGCTGGGTTGAAACGACGACGGTGTCGACTCGCAAGGGGATAACGGCACCGCCATTGCGCTTGTACTCGATCGTCACCTGGGTCTTGGTGTCTGGACGGAGCCAAGGGAGGGCACCGGTACGTCGGGCCACGGACAGGGCCTTGTTGAGTTTGTGGGCGAGGACGATGGTAAGCGGCATTAATTCTGGGGTCTCCGATGTTGCATATCCGAACATGAGGCCTTGATCGCCGGCACCGAGGCTCTCGAGAGAGCCCTTGTCGAGACCTTGGGCTATATCGGGAGACTGCTGCTCAATGGCGACGAGGATGTTACAGGTTTTGTAGTCGAAACCCTTTTCAGAGTCATCGTATCCAATGTCCTTGATGGTTTCTCGGATGACCTTTTGGTAGTCGATCTGGGCCTTTGTGGAAATTTCGCCGAAGACCATGATCATCCCGGTCTTGGTAGCCGTCTCACACGCGACTTTGGAGAATGGGTCCTGTTCCAGGCAAGCATCGAGCTATGCAATATGTGTCAGAGAGATTGGCGAGGCGAGGGTACCGGAGATACGAACAATGGCGTCAGAGACTTGATCGCAAATCTTGTCCGGGTGGCCTTCGCCAACTGATTCGGAGGTAAACAGGAAGTGGCCCGGAGCGAGGGCTGGGCGGGTGAGGGCGTTTCCGTTGGCGGACATTCTAGAGTAGGCTGGGGGGAGGAGGAGGGGGGGGTTGGTGCAGAATCGACGCTGGGCTCGAGGCTTTTTGAGAGGCGGGACTCTGGTCAGAGCTTGGGTAGGCTTACCTAATCGTCACGCCATTCTACCCCAGTTCGCCTCGGAGACACGAAATAAAAAGCAAGAGTCGTACGCTGAACCCAGGGTCGGGGTAACCCTCGCGAAAACTGGCGTCGGGGCTGCGGGAGAGGGGGGGCACGCGCTCCTGGCCACCCAGCAGGCCCCTCGCCCGGACATCCGGTGCATACATCCGACATCACTGTGACATCTGCTTTGACCGCAGAACAAGATGGGACGTGGTCGGGCGTTGCGACCGCTGTCCGAAGTTCCCTCCGCGACACGAGAAAACGCGGTTTACGCGGCGTGTCTTACCCGGGTCTCGCGTGCTGTCGACGAGATGTATGCACCCCATTCTCTCCCTGTTCCTGCACGTCCGCCGCAACGTTGCCTGGAGATGAAACCCGGATCACTTCACGCCCAGCTTTCGCAACACTTTGTATGCTTTGTGATGGGGGCTGTCCTATTCACACAGACACTACTATCTGCGTAGTGCATTTTCTGTGCCCATGTGCCCTCGTCACGTACGGTGTTCCGGTTGCCCCGCAGCGTTTTGTAGAAAAAAACCCTGACAGGTGTTGGCATCGGACGTAGTTGACGCAGGTATCTGAGATTGGTTGGCAAGACACTGTTGTTGGGTTTAGACCACCCCCGTGCGTTATTACGTCCGGGATCACCCAGACAAACCGTCCCCTCTTTGTTTCTGATATCATGTCCTGAGCCGAAGAACGGGGCAGCCACGTCCTTTGCTCAGCCTGTCGGACGGTTTGTTGGATCCCAGAAAACGTCCAAGGCGATTTGATCCGCCCTCTGACGGAACATCTCATCGCCTCCGAGCCTCAGAAACGACCTCATCGATAGTCCAAGCAACCGTCCCGTATCGGCTGTGGCCAGTTCGAAAGGCCCCCGCCTGGATCGAATGCAGAATGAAGCTTAGTGGCGAACGCTTCGGAGAAGATCTTGAGTCGACAATCCGTGGATCTCGGACGCGAGACGACACAGGATGACTGCCAACAAGGGGCGTGTGTTCTGCTGGAAGGTCCATCTGTCCGCCATCTCGCACTGCCCGTACCCCTTCCTGTATTCCTCCTCAAACCCATCCAATCTCATGATCAATTCAGTGACCAGTGAAGACGGTTTGAAGCCCTGTCACTCGCCACTTGCTCGCGCCCACTTTGTCTGCACTGCATCCATCCCATGACCGGACGTCCCTCCCCACCACCCCGCCCTTCCAAATGCATGTTCTCACGTTCTCCGCACATTCCAAGGTCTTCCTTTTGAGGGAATGGGTCATGTAGGGCGCGTATATAACCTGGGCGGTGTCCAGCCCAGGTCCAACCGATTTCAATCCCTCCCCTCCTCTCCCACACCCATCGCCCTTCTATGGTTCCCCTCCCTACCATGTCTGCCGATTGCAACATACCCACCCGTGGCCGCTCGACCACGAAGAAGGCCTTGCTCATTGGAATCGGTTATCGCTTTGAACTAGAACAATTGGGCCAGATCCGCACATCGATTCCCAACGTTAAGAAGTTCGAAACGTTCCTCAGAGGTAAACGCTCCCTTTCGCCCTCGATTCTACTTCACTCACGCAACCGCCTCGTGTGCGCCAGAATCTTACGAATACGAGGATGAGGACATTGTTGTGATGACAGACGAGGACGGAGTCGAAGAAAGGTATCGACCGACGCACACCAATCTGGTTCGCCCCTTCCCCTAATCTCACCTGGATTCACGTACCCTAACGATCCCTTCCTCCAGGAGCGCGAAACGAGGGCCCTCTGTCGCGGGGTTGAGCCAGGCGACCGCCGCGTCTTCTACTGTATGAACCTTCCGTCCCGCCACCCACTATCACTGACGCTAATGCTGCCCCCAATAACCAGTCGCCGGTCATTCAGTCCAGACGCCCTGCAGGACGGGCAGCGAAGAGGACGGAATGGACGAAGGTATGTGCCCTCAGCCGCCCCGCCCCCGCCCCACACTTGTTTACGTACTAACACTGAGCGCTCTCTCATGTCAGCCCTTGTCGCAGCCAATGGGAGCAGAATCAGGGACAACGTTCGTCTCTTGTGCCACTCCGCCCGTCCCAGCATTGACATTGACCGTTTCTTCCAGACACTTAATGATTTGTTGGTCAAGGGCCTCCCCAAAGGTTCCGCGCTCACTGCGATATTTGATTGTTGTACCTCTGGTACCTTGTTGGGTAGTGTCTTCCCCATACACATCCGTCATCCGGTGTCACTTACACTCAGAAAGACCTCGAACACCATAAGTGCAATACTGTATGGCGGCCGTGGGTCAACAAAGGAGAACGTATGAGCAATACCCTTCGAAACGGCGTCGGTACGTGAACACCGTATATCCCTCACTGTCATTGCTTGTCGGCTTATCTTCTGGTAAAGTTAGGAGGGACGGCGGGGACACCCGATCTCTGCCCCCAAGCCGACGCCTCTCCACATATAGGAGGGGGAGCGGCGAATTGAATGTCCACTTCTCCAGCCTCCTCCAACTCATGTCCGAGACAGGGGACACGTGTCCAACCTCTGTGCTGGCGTCATTTGTCGAGGATCCCGATAGACACCTTGGGCAAAGGGCCACGTCCCCAGAACGCCAGTTTAAATGCGAGGGGTGGTGTCGTGACGAGATACCGAGCGAGGCATCCCTTGAACACCCCGATGTGGTGTGTTGGACTTTCAGTCCTCTCTCGATTCCTTCATACTTACTCCCCTATTTTTTTTCGTAGGTGTCCATCTCGTCTTCTAATGACGGGCAATTCTCTTGGGATGCAAGTACGCGTAGCGGGGACAGCATCTCGATGACAACTGTGAGTTGGTCATATCTGCCCGTTGTTATTCGATGATCACTGACAATTCGTTCCACAGCATCTAATTACTATTCTCAGTGGGTTATTTTCACCATTTCGAATCGACATACCCACTAAATAAACCATATCAGAACAACACCCGCAAATAACTTACTCTGAATTAATGATCCGTCTTAAGTAAGTTTCCCTACAACTCCGAGTCGATGATCAGGTTCTGAGGGATCACCTCCGCTTCGACAGTCATTCGATGCATTCCTTCACGAGCAAAATGCACGATTATGTCAAGAGAGAGAGCCGTGCTCGTCGTAGAGCTGATGGGATGGCCACGGATTCTGAAGATACCACATCGGAGGAAGAACCCAAGGGCGAGATGAACAACTTCCAAGACCTCCAGTTGGGAAGTATAACGCCAGTCGTACGTTGTGAAACCAATTCGCTCCGATTTCTTCCGACCTAACTGTTTTCTGGCAGGACATGGACCGCCTTTTCATGCTCTGACGTTCGACCCACTCCATCCCTCACTGCCCACGCTTATCAACACAGCGACAGCCTGGAATTATACCACCCTATACCACTTATGGAATTCATTGCCTATGCATATCATTAGGGTTTATTGCCCACGGACACGACCAGATACCACCACACAAATTTCATCTTCAGGAAAGGAATAGTCACCATATGCACAACGATTTCTGATTTATATGTATTAATCACTTTTCCGTATACCTCCACACCGCCTTTCGTTTGTTTCGCCGTAACCTGTAACTTCATTGCAATTGGGATATCCTGGTGATCCTCTGTCCCCGCGGCCCGGCGGACCGGAATACCGGCCAACTTTAAGGGTGCAGGGAACTCAAAGTGCTCAAGCGCTCACCCTCGACAGGTTTTCTGCTTCTGCCTCTTTTTTAAAAACTGCCATGTCTGCCCCTCTCATCACCCTCAACAACGGGAACAAAATCCCTGCCTTGGGATTGGGTCAGTCACCTTCCATCGCTTCCACTTACCTCCGTACATTGAACTTCGAAACGCCCGGGCTCTCGGTCGCCTGATGCAGGTACCTGGCAATCCAAGCCTGATGAGGTCATTAACGCCGTTGCGCATGCACTAAAGAACGGGTATAGACACATCGATTGCGCTTGGTGAGGACCCTGCTCCATCGTTTCGCGTAATCGAAAGCCGGGGGAAGATAACCAGAATACCGTTCAGGTTGTACCACAACGAGGAATACGTTGGAGAGGGGATACGTCAGTCTGGAGTACCACGATCCGAGATCTTCGTAAGTGAGATTGAAGCCGCACGCACTTAGATCCGTCTCGGATCGTCATATCGACGGCTTATGCGTGTGTGTGTGGTTTTTTTTTGGTTTGTGGATATACATAGATCACGAGTAAGGTCTCGGGTACCTTTCATCAACGCGTTCAAGAGTGCCTTGATTCCACTCTGAAGAACCTCGGTGTTGATTACGTCGATCTCTACTTGATCCATTGGCCGGTAAGCCGCTCCCCCTCCCCCTACGTCACTACCCATCTGGCGAACTGAGTCTGATGGATGGTGGATCATCGATTCGTCGTCCACCACTTAGGTCCCTCTCAACCCAAACGGAAACCACCCAGATTTCCCCACCCTCCCCGATGGTTCCGGTCGCGACGTCCAATTCGATTGGAAAATAAAAGATACCTGGAAACAGATGGAAGATATCCTCAAAGCCGGAAAGGCCAAAAGCATCGGGGTCTCGAACTTCTCCCAGAAGAAACTGGAGGAGGAGCTCTTACCATATGCCACCGTCGTTCCTGCGGTTGATCAGGTCGGTGTCTAGATACCTTTCGCGCTGATTTTGCATCGAGAACCGATAAAGTTTATCACCTCCACTCACCTCTTTGTATAGCTCGAGCTCCACTTGTATAATCCCGACCACAAGCTTGTGGGATTCCTTAAATCCAAGGGGATCGTCCCAGAGGCTTACTCGCCCTTCGGATCCTCGGGATCTCCCCTCCTCAATGACGAGGTCGTAGTGGGAATCGCTTCCAGGCGCAGCATCGAGCCCGCCGACGTGCTCCTGGCTTGGTTGCGTACGTTTCTTTGTTCAGTTCTTCCTCTCTCGGCGACCGGAGACTTATGTACACGGTCTCTTTTGGTCCCACAGACAAAAAGGGATGCGTGCCTCTCCCAAAATCAGTCACCCTTTCTCGCATAGACGCCAACTTGACGGGGTTCGTCAATGCCATCGGGAAGTTGGACGACTCTGACATTGAGAAGCTCGACGGTGTCGCCGCAAGTGGCAAACAGAAGCGTTTCATCATGCCACCTTGGGGTTCGTTCTCATTCCTAGTCTCTATCCACTTCTCGTGGTGATACGGTATACTGACCGACTGTCGTCGCTGTAGGACCACGCGTGCAACTTGGGTTCGATAACTGGACCAGAACTAACTGAAGGAATCACGGAATGCTGTATCGAATTCAAATCTGGAACTTATGTTGACTGTATATCGTCCCTGACCCGTGTATGAAGTAGTTGTATGGAGTAGCACCAACCCAGTAGTATCGCCCGACACATGAGAGAGAAAATCAGTTTGGCTCCTTTCACAATTCCTGGAAACCCATCTTGGTCCCTCGACCCATCAAAGCCCTTCGAAAGCAGCTTTCAACACCCTCTCCTGCTGAGCCTTATACACGACCCCGGTCCCAGTCGCAGGAACAGCATCCTCGTCTCTCCCTCTATACTCAATCCTCACCTTCGTCTTCAACCTCTGGGTCAAAAGATTATTCACCCTCGGCTCGACGTACGTGAACGCTCCCTGGTTCTTCGGCTCCTCTTGCACCCAAACGATCTCCCTCGCTTTCGTGTACCTCCTCAGCGCGGCATGGAGCTCGTCGAAGGGGAAGGGCGAGATTTCTTCCAAACGGATAAGCGCGACCCTGTCAGAGAGTTTCCGGGCCTGACGTTCTTTGACGAGGTCGTAGTAAAGTTTCCCGGTGAGCAGGACCACACGGTCGACTTTAGATGTATCAGAAATTGGATCGTCTAGGACGGGTTTGAACTGGGTATTGGGAGCCATTTCCTCAAGTGAGGACGTTGCGGCCTTTGGGGACCAAGCAAGTTAGACCTGATGATGTGAGAATCAGGAGTGGAGTAGCTCACCGGTAGACGAAGCAATCCCTTCGGCGACGCAACCACAAGCGGTTTCCGATAATTCCTCTTCATCTGCCTTCTCAACAGATGGAAGTACTGCACAGGTGTCGTCGGGAAGGCGATGTGCATGTTGATGTTCGATTCCTTCTGATCAGGACTGTACCGGTCATTTGATAACTATGAAGGATTCACTACCGGCGCCAATAATTTGGGACGGCACAAATCCTCACTTGTAACATGCGCTCCAAGCGGGAGGAAGAGTGTTCCGGCCCCGCACCATCTAGACCATGAGGAAGGAGCAGCACGATACCGCTCTGACGAAGCCATTTCGCTGCAGATACTTTGTTGGCACATCGAATGGAACAAGGTCGAGAACATCGGGCTTACTCTCAGCGGAAGAGATGAACGTATCGATCATCACCTGCGCGCCATTGAAAAAGTCTCCGAACTACACGAAGGGTAAGGTGAGAAACCGAAAACACCTGACTCCGATCCCCCATACCTGTGCCTCCCAGATCGGTAAGATGGTTGGACGTTCCCAACTGACGCCGTATTCGAACTACCCACACAGCGCGTCAGTCACACCCACTTCCACACGAACGGGCGAATACTCACACCCATGACAGCGAATTCGCTCAAGGAACTGTTCGCGAGCTCCAACTTCGCATCGCACTTCAGCTCGGCGTTCAAGGGTACGATCACCGATTCGTCCTGTTGGTTTACAAACATAGCATGCCTTTGCGTCTATGAGTCACCGTATATCGGGGACGTGCAATAAATGCAAACCTTTGCGAGAACGTTCCCCTCCCGACATCCTGTCCGGATATCCTGACATCGTAGCCCTCCAACATGAGAGATCCAAATGCCATGGCTTCTGCGGTGGCCCAATCCAGACCCTTCCCAGCTTCAACTTTCTCTAGACGGGCATTAACGTGGCGGTTCAGACGAGGATGTATTTCCTAGGCCGTGTAAGAAGACCGAGGCAGGCAGGATGAGCGAGTGAAATCGTACAAAGCCTTCGGATGAGATCGTAACACTGGCTTTCCCGACATCCCTGAGAATTTCCTCGGAAACGCCGGTATCAGGGTTCTTGTTAGCCTTTCCACTAGCAGGCCAGACCATCGCACGCCATTGATCATTGGGAGTCGGGACAATAGGTTCGAACGACGAGACCGCTGCAAGTTTTTCTTCGAGCAACGCCTTGTGACCCTTGCGAACCTCGGCAATTTCCTCAGCGGTCATGACGCCGTCGGCCTTTATAACACGAGCACAGCAAGATCAGTCCCTCTTACTATGATGTTGTCACGGGACATTCCAGACTCACAACTAACTGGTCCTCATACAATTCCGGAACAGACCTCCGGGACCGGATCTTCGAGTACATGAGGGGTTGAGTAAACGCCGGCTCGTCCAATTCGTTATGCCCCCTGTGTAGGTCCAGCCTTTAGCCGGAAAACGATGACACATGAGCACACTGACCAACGGCGATACACGATCAAATCCACAATGACGTCCTTCCTGAAATGGCTCCTGTACGCAAACGCGGCCTCGATCGCCTGGGCAACATCTGTGATGCAGTTAAGGTTAACCCGGCATGACGTTAACGGCCACATAAAAGAAGGGCTCTGGCTTTAAAGGTTATTTTTTACCTTCTGGATGATCGCCGTTGACATGAAGAACCGGCGCGTTGATCATCTT
>Ga0307513_10001792_pt1 | contig 30518 bp, 10 predicted proteins | sample 15_EM_MG_FD_202174 | JGI IMG/M metagenome (GOLD analysis project Ga0307513, IMG submission 202174) | Populus trichocarpa ectomycorrhiza microbial communities from riparian zone in the Pacific Northwest, United States - 15_EM | ecosystem: Host-associated > Plants > Roots > Unclassified | place... | reverse complement strand
GAAAAGAATATTAGGTACCGAGAACAATGACGGAGGTAGTTCCGTCACCGACTTCTTCGTCTTGAGTGCGACTTAATTCAATCATGGATTTAGCAGCAGGATGAGCCAGATCTAACTCACGCAGGATGGCATTGCCGTCGTTGGTGACAACAATACCACCGCTGGCATCGAGAAGCATCTTCAACATGGAACGAGGACCTAAGGTGGTCCTGATGATATCGGCAACTGCCTTTGCAGCCTGTATGTTGGCATGGTGTACCTTCCTTCCTGATTCCCGTTTCAACGAATCCCCTGCAGCAGCCACACATTTTTCATTTTTTTATTATATATTTTTAATATGAAAAAAAAATTAGGGTTTTACAACTTACTGAGAACGAGAACTGGAGCGTGCATCTTTCCTTTCAGCCTTTTCAGTTACAAGTAGAAAGCAAGCGTTATAAATAAATAAATAAACCCTAGTAGAAGAGAGGAGATGAGGATGAAGCGATGGACTACTCGATGTGCTTCGTTTAAACCCCTTTCTCTGTGGGTGCGGTGCTTCTTCTTCAAGACTTGAAACAGGGACACACTGCTGCCGTGCCTGCACTGCACGGACTTAACGTGAACAACGCCTTAAACCGATGTCGTTTTCTGTGTACCGAACAACATAATAATATTTAATAATAATGCAGGAGAAAACAAGAGTCCAGAGAGTAGAGAGAGCCCAGCAGCCCACTGAATCCAGATTCTTAGACGGCCCTTTGTATGAATTGAAAAAACAGGTTTAAATAATTTAAACTGAAAAACAAGTTTAAACGCCAATAAAAATTAGTTTTTTTATATATTTTAAATTATTTTAATATTCTGATCTTAAAAATAATTTTTTAAAAATAAAAAGATATTATTTTAATATATTTTGACACGAAAAGCACTTTAAAATTATGATTTGTTTAAAAGTATCTTCAATTATATATATATGGAGTATTTTAAAAATATATATATTTCACTTGCAAGTATATCAAAATATTTTTTTTATTTTTAAAATGAAAATATAAAAAATACAAGTCAAACATATTTTTAAAACACACCAAAATAATTAACACTCTCTCATACAAAAAAATTATATTGATTGATAAAAATAAAAATAAAAATAATTTAGTTAACAAAAGGAGCAAAGGCGATCCTAATTCTCATTACCAGATTTCACAATTTTACTGACGGATATTATCCATCGGTGTAAGATTTAGACTCTGTCGGTAAATTTTTTACCGACTACATCACTGACGAAAAGTGTCTGTCGGCATCCCTTTTATCGGTAACATCACATTTCATCGCTAAATCTATTGGTAAAAAAAATGTATTCCTGATGGTTTTACAAACGAAAAATTCGCGCAAAAAAAAATTTCCCGCTGGAAATATACCGACAGATTTATTTCGTCAGTGATAGTGGCATATGCAGTAAATATGTTTCACTTCTTGGTAAAATGCCAACGGACTATATCCGTTTGAAAATGTGTCGGTGAGTGTGTATTTACAGCACTCTCTGTGAAAGGTCGACGGACGGTATCCGTCTGTAAATTCATCAGTGAGTGTGTATTTCCAGCACTCTCTGTGAAAGGTTGACGGACGGTATCCATCTGTAAATTTGTCGGTGAATGTGGGTCATTTCCCTCTCTATGAAATTCCAATGGACGGATTCCGTCTGTAAATCCGTCGGTTTTTATTTTTAAATTTGTTTTTAAAAAAAATATTTAGAATAAATAATATAAAATTATATAAATTAATAGTAAAACAAACTAATTATGCAAATAAAATTTTATTAAACATCAAAAAAAAAAAGTTAATATTCATTACAAATTGAATGTGTTTCCAAAAAAATATTAAATTAGCACAATGGCGGAGCTGGAGGAGGAGGAGGCTGGTTGTTCCCAGAACCATACGGCCAAAAAGGGAGCGCACATGTATCACCACTCTATGATGTCAAGTTCATGACCATTTGGCGAAGTTGTCCATAATTTGTCGAGAGTTGCTCGTATTTCTCTATGAGAGGAGTCGTGTTTTGTTCATAATTCGCTGATAGTTGCTCATATTTGTCGGTGAGATGAGTCATGTGTTGCTGCAAGGCTAAAAACTTCTTAGATTGGGTGCTCGATACTGATTGGGAGCTCCCAACGGTTGAGACACTACGGGCCGCCCGCAAGTTCTCGGCCGTAGTGTTGGAGAGCCCGTACACCCGATTTTTATCGGGTCCATTAGACAATCCTACCTCCATCCACAAATCCGGATCGAAATCCGGATGGGTCGAAGGATCGTCTCCATATCTCTCCCTCAACCGCCTATTATAGGTCTCCTGAAAATGAAAAAAGAAATCATCATTTTCAATTCAATAAAAATAATAACTTACGAAATAAAATGGTTGAACGAACATACCACAAAGTGTTGAGCGCGGTTGTCAACGAACTATTGCACCTCCTTTTGACGGTCTTGACTCCGCACGTGCGTCTCCACAAACAGCTCCATTGGGCTCGGCTCACGTCCAAAAGACGTAGCCTGTAAGAAAAAAAATTAATTAAGTAACAACAAATTATTTAACGATATATTTCATTTAAATTAATCTTACCATCCGTTTCGCATGTGCAGCAAACAGAATGGAGCCGCCGGTGTCCGTTGTCAGCAAACCATGAATTTGCTGGTTCCAGTTGCCAGCACCGAACTGTGAGCGTCGTGTGAACCGCTCAGACGTCACGTGCTCAATATATTGCGGCCAAATATCTTCTGGGATGTGTAGCGGTTTGAAATCCCTTCAAACCGCCACGTCGTTGAAGCCTTGAAGACCTCTATTTCTCGCGTTTTTTTTTTACTTTTTTGTGCTTCATACAAAAAATCACGCAACCTACTTCCATAGTGACAAATTAGATTTTAAAACAAATTTTTTTAAAAAAAAATTGTATTATTTTCGATGTTACCTAGTTGCCACGTGATTTTCCCACACTCTCCTCACAACATTATCATGTGCGCTGTCCCACTCGAATTCGTGCTGTGTATAAGTGATTTATTTAAAATAAAAATAATAATTTATTTACAATTATATTAATAATCTATTAAAAATAAGCTGGAAATTAGAAATTAACACCAACCTTAAATTTGTCAAACCATGCATCGATTTGTGGTATCCATTCAGGATGTCTGGATACCTGACTCCATTGAAATAATAAAATCTCCATCGATAATTTAAACACCGATGATATTACTCGGACGACCTCAATGTTTGTGAACCTGAAAATAAAATAAATTAATGAAATATTGATTAGTTGTTCATAAATTATGTTACAATTAAAAAAAACTAAAATCGAAACAAACTTACATTGAAAGGTCGTCCTTCCACTGTGCCTCGTACTTGCAGGTGAATTGATTTCGCTGTGAAGGCACATCGCCTCTGCGCTGTGAAACCGCGCTAGAAGAGGCAGCATTGGTAGGCGGCGCTGATGCCTCTTCTTGATCGGCACCTAAGGACATGTCATCCTCCCTGCTAGAAGAACTAGCTGCGACCATATGTGAGCAACGAGGATTTGATTTATGTCTACGCATCTACACAATTTTATACGAATAATTACATAATTAAATTCGATTGTTAAAAAAAAATTCGGCAGCACCTCCCCTATACTAGAGACTACTCAAAGTTTTCAAACCTGCAAATATTCACAATAGTCATAACCTAAGCAATAGTTGGCATTCATTTAAGAGCAGACTCAATCTGCCCTTCCAATCATCCAATTTTTTGAGCAGACTCAAATATTGACAACATCATAATCACAATTACGAGCAGACTCAATCTACCCTTCCAATCATCCAATTTCACATTAATTTTTCATAATTAACTTTTAGTATACTACATTATATTAAAATCAACAATTATGAATACAATATAAATTACAATGCCATGTGAATAATTTATAAACAAAGTAAGTTTAATGCCAAGTTACAAACATCTAGACATTATGCCATTGTTACAATATGAAGCCAATTTCAAGCAAAAATTGCCAATGAAACAGTTGGAATTATTTCCACCAATCTAAAACATATTCCCAGCACCAAAGCTCAAAGACATATAAATTTATTCCTATATATTCAATTACTAATTACAAGGTAAATTTAACATTAACAAATACATTTCAATAAAGTATTCAATTATTATGGAGATACAAACAATAAAATATATTGAAAAAATTAAAAAAAAAAACTATAGACTTTAGGAATGAAACATGTTTACCTTAATTTCATCTTTATTTCAAGATTTTATCTACATTATAAAAATACACCAAAACAAAAAACACATAAAAAATAACAATAACTAAAAAAATTAAAAAAATTAAAAATTAAAGCATATTAAATAGAAACACATACATTTTAATTTGCTGAAGATTAACCTAGAAATTACAAGCAAAAAACAAGAGACTTGAAGCAAATGAGAGGGAAAAAAAGAAGAAGAAGAGAGCTGTGAAACGAATAAGAGAAAAAATGAACTGAACGGGCGGTCGTAAGGATTTATAGCGCAGTTTTACCAACGGATTCCCCGACGGACATTTAAATAATATTAATTTTTATTTATTCCATCAGTGATGTTACGAAATTCCGTCGGTAAATTTTGAATTTCACACCAGAATTTTAATTACCCTCTATATTTTTCGCAGTCCGTCGGTAATTATATCGGCATCTACATGCGGTCAGAGATGCATTTAATACCCGCCCTTTGGAATTCGCATCGTCCGTTAGTGAATTTGTCGGTAATTATAAACTGCTGACACATACCAACGGACTGTAATCCATCTGCAAAGTCGTCAGTGATTGTGGCATTTTCACCACTCTTTGTGAAATGCCGACGAACAGTAATCCGTCAGCAAATTCGTCGGTGATTGTGGCATTTCCAGGGAAGCTCTCTGTGAAATGTCGATAGATCGTTGTCCGTCTGCAAAGTCGTCGGTGATGGTGGCATTTTCCAAGAAAGCTCTCTGTAAAATGCCAACGGACTATAGTCCATCCGCAAAGTCATCGGTGATTGTGGCATTTTCCAGGAAAGCTCTTTGTAAAATGTCGACGGGCTGGAGTCGGTTCGCAAAGTCGTCGGTGATTGTGGAATTTTCCAGGAAAGCTCTTTGTGTAGTCCGTTCGCAAAGTCGTCGGTGATTGTGGCATTTTCCAGGAAAGCTCTCTGTGAAATGCCGATGGACTGGAGTCCGTCGATATGTACGTCGATGATGGTGGACTGTGCATGAAAGATTTTTGTATTGTCTATTTACCTTCCTGCAAACATTTAAATTACAAACTACCCGCCGTACAAAATAATAACAACAGTTAACACTTATAAAATCTTTATTTCGTGTTCCAATATATCATCTATAATATAAATTACATTATAAAAAAATGCTTTACACTTTCCTTTATTAAACAAGATTAGTCAGAATTTTCTTCTTCTTCGTCGTCAATTGAATAGTCATCAGCTCTATCGTAATCTTCAATATGGATATCATCATCATCTTCTTCATTGACATTTGTTTGTCCGCTAGAGCTCAAAACAACATTTAACTTCTTTGCATCAACATCAACAAGACTATCATCAAAAACATGAAAATTTGAATTTTCTTCCAAGTCAATCGAAGGAGTAACTCGATATGGTTAAACCAACTCACTAACTTGAAAGACTTCATCTCGCACACTTGTGTCTTCATTATCATCCTAAACAACCTCAACACGACCCCTGGGTTTTGTTTTAAAAATGGATAACCACTCAACTCTTGATCGATCCTTTCTAAAGGAAGGGGTGTTTTTGTAATAAACTTGTTGACATTGTTTTGCGAAAACAAAGACATCGTTTACGTTGTGGAGTCTAGCTTTTGAGTTGATTTTGACCAGACCATAGTGAGGATCAACTCTAATTCCTCTGGAAGTGGTGTCATACTAATAACATTTGAATAAAAACACTCTATTCTACTCGCTATGATATTGCAGTTCGATGACCTCTTCTAATCTACCATAGTAGTCAACTTCTAACTCATTACTAGTCGATCCCTTAACACAAACACCGTTGTTATGCGTCTTTCTTCCATACCCGTATTCTTCAGTATGGAACACATATCCATTGAAAAAATACCCATTGTAGCACTTAACTTTTCTTTCAGGGCCCCAGGCTTAGTGAAGACTATGACTTAGAAACACTCCTTTCCATTTGATAAAAATTGTATGTAATGTATAGCAATAAACAGTAAATTGAAAGATTTTGTAATGACATACAATAACTTTGCAAGAGATAATGAGTTTGTGATAATACTTAATGTGTTCTGAACCACGTGGTAAATTATTCATCTTGTAATTGAAAGATTTGGGATTTGGTCAGTTGTGAGTTATTGGACAGTAAATATTGTCGATGTTGCCTGCAAGGTTGTTCCAAATTATATGAGTTTATGATATTACAATAAATAAATAGTACATTCTTAATAAAGTTTAATTAGTAGCAACTATACTTACTGAATAAAAGGTCTCAGCTCATCACAATTAAATTGAATATAATTGTGTGCTTGTCTAGACTCTATTTCCGACAAATATCTTCCCCTTACGACATTTTTAGGTGTGGGTCATCTAGGATTGAAGAATATTGACAAGCTCCCACTGGAAGGCACTTCACCACCATCATCATGCCGTGGAACACGATTGATTCTCGTTCTCAATGAGGTTCGAAATAGTATGAGATAAATGTTGAGATCTCCTAAACAATATAAGCCTTACATATCAAAGCCTCAACATGCGCCTTGTTCTTAACCTTTTTCTTGAGATTGAATAAGTACCTGCATTGAATTAATCAAATATTTTCAATTAAGAAAAAAAAAAGAAAATACTTTTATATATGAATTACATTGCAACTGTAATATCTAACCGTTTGAATGGGTACATCCATCTTTACTGGACCGGTCCTCCAACTTTAGCCTCAAACGGTAAATGTATGGGGAGATTCTATATTGAGTCAAAAAATGATGGAGGGAATATCATCTCAAGTTTGCATAGTATCTCAATGATATTTGTTTCAAGCCTCTCAATATGATCAACATTTAACTTGCTGAAACAAATATCTATAAAGAAATGATTGATCTCCGTGAGTGCATCACATATCCTTTTTGGCAATAAATCACGATAAGCTAATGGAATGCGTGTTTGCATAAACACGTGACAATCATGACTCTTCATTCCATACAATCTGCATTCCTTCGTATTAACCAACCTTGATATGTTTGAGGCATGTCCATCGCGAAAACGCAGACTCTTAAGCCATTTGTAGGCTAGTAGTTGTGCGTTTTTCTCTAACATGAAGCTTGCTCTTGGTTTTGCGACCCATGACCCATCCCAAACCAACTCCATATTTTTACGGTTACAGAACAAAGCTATATCCAATCTAACATTAATGTTGTCCTTTGTCTTTCCCTTCACATCCATGACGATGTTGAAAATGTTCTCAAACACGTTCTTTTCTATGTGCATGACGTCAAGGTTATGGCGGAGGAGATTGGTCTTCCAATAAGGAAGCTCCCAAAAGATACTTCGCTTTACCCAATTGTGGGTCAAACCAAAACAAGGAAACTTCTGCTTACCTGATTGGAGACTGAACACAATGTCACTGTACTCTGATACAACATCATGCAAATCTTCACCAGAAAGATACGGGGGTGCAACATCCTTTTCAACTCTCCCAATAAAGAAATCATTTCTGTTCTTTCTGTACCTATGATTCCGTGGCAAGAAACGACGGTGATAGTAAAAAAAAGAAGCTTTACCTTCGTTTGTTAGCATGAATGCTTTGTTGTTTTCCATGTTGTGTGGACATGTTAGTTTTCCATGTTGTATGGACATGTTAGTTTTCCATGCGTGCTCCAACCAGAAACTATTCCATAAGTTGAAAAATCATTGATAGTCCACATTAAAGCCGCCCTCATAACAAAATTCTGTTTTCTCGATATATCATAAGTCAAAGCTCCTGAGGACCACAACTGCGCCAACTCATCAATCAACGATCAAAGAGAAACATCTATATTCCGGCCCGGGCTGCTTGGACCGGGTATGACAGTAGATAAAAACATGAGCTCTGGCCTCATACACATCCCCGGTGGCAAGTTATAAACCGTGAGTATGACCGACCAACAAGAATAAGAAGAAGCAAATGACCCAAATAGGGTTGTATCTGTCTGTACACAACCCAAGATGCACATTTCTTGATTCAGCTAAAAAGTGATGATGCATACTGTTAAAGTGTTTCCATGCTTCGCCGTCAGAAGGATGCACCATCGCTCATTCAACCGCATCATATGATTGGTGCTATGTCAAATGCTCAGCAGTCCTTGGTGATATGAATAACCTCTATAGTCTAGGTGTGATTGGGAAGTATCTAAGTTTTTTATATGCCATGAGAGTTTTTCCCCTGTCAGTTCTGGGTTTGTAACGGGAATGCCCACATGTCATGCACTCGGTCAGCTCAACATTTTCAAGGTAGTATAACATGCAGAAGTTAGAGCACGTGTCAATTTTCTGGTATCCTAAACTGAGGGGTTTCATCATGGACTTTGCAGCATATAAGTTTTCTTTCAGCCTGTTCCCTTCAGGTAAAATGCTTCTCGCCCATTCGATAATTTTGTCATAACTAGCCTCACTCAACCCGTGATCTGACTTGATGGTGAACACCTGTGCTACGGGCGATAATTTACTGTGGTTCGTGCATCCATCCCATAATGGTTCGTCAGAATCTTTTAATAGATCAAAAAACCTAGCTGCATCTGCATTAGGTTCTTATTCTACCATTGGACATTGACTGACATTACCTTGATTTATTCTCTTTGCATCCATAACCATATTCCTGTAAGGATTACTGTTGTCATTTGCAACTCCCTGCATGTTGCGAGCACTAGAAGTTGACCCAGCCACCCTTTCTCCTATGCTCTTATTATGAATAAATACTTCTCTGTGTGCATACCAACACAGGTAATTCTCCATGAACCCTTTGTGTAGAAGATGCATCGTTACAACATCTGGATGCAGATACCTTTTATTTTCACACTTCCTGCATGGACACCTAATACCGCCTCCAGTAAAATTTTTGGGAATAGATGTTGCGAAATTAATAAAACCTTGAATCCCGTTACTATAATCCATCCTTCACAATCCTTGGGGTGAATCTCAATACATCCATGAACGATCATCCATGACTTCTATCGAACCTCTATAAAATTACAATGACAACATGTATTAATTAACTATGTTAGGTAAATAAATTTGCAAAAATATTGGTTTACCTCGAGATTATCCAACAAGCTAATTACAACTTCTCATAAATATTCATTATCGATTATCAATGTCCATACAAATTTATACAAACGTACAGAAATTACAACTCCGCAATAGCATTGATAAAAATTAAAACGGACCCATTAAACAAGCTATTAATTATTTCACCACAACACATGTAATTCGGTAATTCAACAAAGTTTCAACAGTTTACAAACAAATACAATTTTACAAAATCTAAAACAAACCATAATAAGTACAAAATTATTCATTCATACTAAAAATTTGTTTGAGAAATAACAATAAAAATGTACATACACTAACCAAATACAATACATATACTAAAAAAACAATAAAAGTGACATTTGAAATTAACATTTAAATGTTCAAATTAAAAAAGATAGATTTACTTACAGAAAATGATAAAATCCACAATAAATCAAAACACAGATGTTGTGACTACAAAACTTAAAGAACTATTACTTGTGTTGAGAAGAGGGGGATTTTTTTTTGGGGGTGGTTACTTGCAGTTTTTTGAGGGGAGGGGAGAGTTTGGGATGGGGAAGAAGAAGGAGAAATAGGGGAGGAGAAGGTCGGTAGAATGATGATATATTCACTTTTGCCGAGGGAATCACCGACGGCCTAATTCTGTCGGTGAGTCCGTCGGCAATTCTGGCGGTGAATTGGTCACGTCACTATATGGAGATCCTGGTTTGAATCCCTCGGTGATTTCGTCAGTAAAATTGCTTGCAAAAACTTCCGCGTCAGCGAACCGCCTTTTTTTTTAATTTTGAATATTCCGTTTGTAATTCTGTCGGTTTATACCTACAACATAATTCTGTTGGTATACACCTACAACATAATTCTGTCGGTATATGCCGACCGAATTATAGACGGAATAGTATCCGTCGGTAATTATCACCGTAATTTACTGATATAATTATTCAGTTGGTGTTAGGTGAATTTCTGGTAGTGTCTTGGATAAATTTCAATTTCACTTCTCTCGAGTTACATATTGTCTCAATATCACCTAAAATCTTCATTTTTTTCCAATTATACCCTATATTTGTTCATCGTGTGCAATTTCTTAAATTGACTGGGAATAGCGTTGGAATAAATTTGAAACATATGGAGTTCAGTTAGCAATAACATAGGTTTTTTTTTTATGATATTGAGACATTATGGAAATTAAAATTTACCCTAGAATTAAATATTTTCTTGTAGCCATCAATCTGCAACCTCTTAAATTCCGGTTATCTAGAGAGAGCTAGGGTTTAAAAGCCGCTCGTACCCTCGGCCATACGCTCGTACTTTTTTTACTGATCGAGTCACGCTTCAGCCTTGACTTCCTCCCTTTTTCCAGTTTAACTAATGGAGATTGACAAATCAAACTTTGATTAGGTTTGTAGTGTTTTAGGGTTTATGGTTTTAGGGGTTAGGGAGTTTTGGGTTTTGGGTTCAGGGTTTAAGGTTTTGGGTTTTGGGTTAAAGGTTTAGAGTTTGAGGTTTGAGATTTTGGGTTTCGGGGTTAGGGTTTTCGGGTTGGGGTTTAGGGTTTTAGGTTTGTGTTTGGAGTTTTAGAGAAAGATTTCGGGGTTGCAGTTTCGGGTTCGAGGTTTCAAGTTTGGGGTTGGTTTTAGGTTTGGGTTTAGGGTTTAAGGATTTTCGGTTTTAGGGTTTATGGTTTAGGGGTTTAGGTTTAGGGTTTTAAGGGAAATGGTTTAAGGTTTAGAGGTTAAGAAGTTTAGGAGTTTAGGGTTTACTTACACTATGACTGGGATGTTGTCTATCAGCTAAGCCCACATACTCCAATGCTCTCTTCCGTTTTTTGTTGTGGTCACTGCAATCATAGGAACCAAATTGTGAATCATAAAAACTTTAGTCAAGTCTCTAAAACTCAAGACTTCTTTCTATGCTTGTTAATTAATTGGGATTAATTAAAAAACCATGGATTTGCAATGTTATGAGTTATTTTCTAGAGTACTCTAACCTTGTGCCACCTCTAGCATCCAAACAAATGGATCCCTAACAAAAAATACCAGAAATGACAGGATATTCTTTTCCTTTTCAATTTCCTCAAAGTGATAAAAATAAAAGCAGAAGAAGTGGGATCTAGTCCTTGTTAATCTCCACTTTGGTCATGAGTTCTCATATATTTATCACCGTGGTAACTTCCATGGTGCTATAGCCAACTTATGGCAATGACAATCATGTTTTCAATTAAATTAGCCCTAGCCTAGCCTAGGAATGAGAGGGTAACGTAATGCAATGTGATAATCCTTGTCAAGTCAATACAAGTTATGACTGGGGATACTTATATATCAATATCCTGATTTAGCAGATAGTGAATTTATAGTAAAATATAAAGGATAATAAGAAAAAGTAAAGAATAAAAGGGTGAGGTGAGCTCATTATTATCATTATCAGAGAAGAATAGTAAACAAATCCTAATAAAATCATGAGTCGAAGATAATTGCTGATCTTTTCGGTCTTTGGGATTTGATTACAGAAGCAGTAAAAACGAAATAAATATTTTCTTGTTTTTGTTTTTCCCTTTCTTCAAGAGATCTCCATGCTCAAAACCATTGTATATTTTAACACACTTGTACGTACTTCCTATTCCATCTCCACACAGAAAGCACACGGTTGTTCAAATATTATATATTCCTTCCTGCCTTACTTGTAGGGCTTCGGATATGCATTCCATGCATGTCCATTCATTTTTCTTTTACCCCTTCTTTAGAATCTTAATTACACCACCCCGCATCATAAAAGTATTAACTTAATTTTAAAAATAAAAGAATATAATAAATCTCTTTAATCACAAGACCAATCCTTTCAGATTTGTAACCTAGATCTATGTACCACACAACATAGTACTATATTAGTAACACACATAATATTAATATTTGTGGAGTGAGTTGATGACAAATGGTATTGTTGTTGTCTTAGAAAGAGGTCTCATTTCTATATAGTACCAATTTGTTTGTAAGACTAAGAAGAGACTCTAGTACAGTATGTTGTAAGAAGGAAATGTATATGGGAACATGATTGGGATAGTGTTGATTGAGTTGATTATTTTTAATTTTTTTTAAGAGGTCTCATTTTTAATTATTTTTTCTCAATTTCATATTTTAAAATTGAGTTGATTGAGAAATGAGATTCATAATTTGTTTCAATTTGTTTTTTATTGGGTTATCCCGATCTCATGACTTGGATTGCAGTTTGGTAGGTTGACTTTGGTCATTTGTTTTCCTCCCTTTCTTAATTGATTTTTTTCCAACTTTATTTTTCAACATTTCGTTTATTTTCTATGGGGTTATTATGATCTCATGGTTTAGTATGCAGATTGAAAATTTAACCGGGTTTCCCAAATCGATCTAATATGTTGTTGTCTTAATGTTTATTAGAACAATCTCATTTTAAATATTTATTTTGAGTCAAACTATATTTTTACGGGTTATCCATGTTGCATTTGGAATTGCCAAGAGGACCGAGTCATATCAGATCAATTCCCGCATCATTTATTTTTTTCTACTAAAAAACATTAATAACATCTAAATATTTTTTACATTTAAAAAATATTAATCTCACTATAGTAGAGTACAAGTCATTGATATTAACGTACGTGTGTGTGTGTGTATCAAAAATCACTTTTGTGAATTTCAGCTTTTTCATAACCCTTGCACTTAATGTCCTTGCAAATAGTTACAATTCTTTCAACATCATCCATTGCTTTAACAACTATCTACCGTGTTATTTATTTAGGGTTATTTGAGATTTTGATGTTGTTTTTTAAAGTGTTTTTTTTGTTTTAAAATATATTAATATATGTATTATGTTTTTCTAAAACAATTTACTTTCGATATAAGTATATCAAAATGATCAAAAAATACAAAAAAAATAATAATTTGAAATTAAATTTTTTTTTCAAAAAGTTTTAAAAACACTATTCCAATCTTGTTCCCATATATATTTCCTTCTTACAGCATACTGTACTAGATTCTCTTCTTAATCTTACAAGCAAATTGGTAATTTATAGAAATGAGACCTCTTTTTAAGACAATAATAGTACCATCTGTCATCAACTCACTCCACAAATATTAATATTGTGTGTGTTACTAATATAGTAATATGTTGTGTGGTACATAGATTTAGGTTACAAATATGAAAGGACTGGTCTTGTGATTAAATAGGTTTATTATATTCTTTTATTTTTAAAATTAATTTAATACTTTTATGATGTGGGGTGGTGTAATTAAGATTCTAAAGAAGGGGTAAAAGAAAAATGAATGGACATGCATGGAATGCATATCCGAAGCCCTACAAGTAAGGCAGGAAGAAATATATAATATTTAAACAACCGTGTATTTTCTGTGTGGAGATGGAATAAGAAGTACGTACAAGTGTGTTAAAATATACAATGGTTTTGAGCATGGAGATCTCTTGAAGAAAGGTAAAAACAAAAATAAGAAGGTATTTATTTCGCTTTTACTTCTTCTGCAATCAAATCCCAAAGACCGAAAAGATTAGCAATTATCTCCGCCTCATGATTTTATTAGGATTTGTTTACTATTCTTCTCTGATAATGATAACAATGAGCTCACCTCACCCTTTTATTCTTTAATGTTTCTTATTATCCTTCATATTTTACTATAAATTCAGTATCTGCTAAGTCAGGATATCGATATATAAGTATCCCCAGTCATAACTTGTATTGACTTGACAAGGATTATCACATTACATTACGTTACCCTCGCTGCCTTGTTTTTCTTCTTGTCTTGTTTGTTCTCCTTGGGGCATTCTTTTCTTGCTAGCTAGTTTACTCTTTTTTTCCTCAAATTTTCCTTTTCTTTTGTGTTTTGTTGAGGTGGTTAAACATTGTGGTGTGTTCTTTGAAGGTAGATATGACCAGCTCTTATTCTTCCTTAGCATCAATGGAGTTTGATTTTGATGAGAAACCACATGTGTTAGCTGTTGATGATAGTTTGATAGATCGCAAAGTCATTGAAAGGTTACTCATCAACTCTACATGCAGAGGTATGAAAAGAACAAAAAAGTTTTGGCCTTTTTTTATTTATTATTCTCTTTGTTCATATAAACTTTGCTCATTATATGTTGGTATAATTTGTTAATCAAAGAAAAGTTTCTAGCTATAACATGTTTTTATCATATTTTTATCTTTGTTTTCATGGGGTTTTGGTGAACATTATATCTTAATTCTCTAGTTTCTATCCACGGTTTTGTATGATTAAGATTAAAGAGAAATATGATTTCTTATAATATGGTGTTCTTATTTATAATATATTGTCTTATTAGAGTAAATGTCATCATTTGCTAAAGGAAAAAAACATAGAACACGTGAAGGAATAAAAAAAAGTTTATCATGCTGGCTAGGCTCTCATTCCTAGGCTAGGCTAGGGCTAGGGCTAATTTAATGGAGAACATGATTGTCACTGCCATAAGTTGGCTATGGCACCATGGAAGTTACCACGGTGATAAATGTATGAGAACTCATGACCAAAATGGAGATTAACATGGACTAGACCCCACTTTTTCTGTTTTTATTTTTTATCACTTTGAGGAAATTGAAAAGGAAAAGAATATCCTGTCATTTCTGATATTTTTTGTTAGGGATCCATTTGATTGGATGCTCGAGGTGGCAAAAGGTTAGAGTACTCTAGAAAATAACTCATAACATTGAAAATCCATAGTTTTTTAATTAATCCCAATTAATTAGCAAACTGAGAAAGAAGTCTTGAGTTTTAGAGACTTGACTAAAGTTTTTATGATTCATAATTTGGCAGTGACCACAGTAGAAAACAGAAGAGGGCATTGGAGTATTTGGGCTTAGGTGATGGACAACATCCCAGTCATAGTGTAAGTAACCATACAATAAAGGTCTGATTCTTGCTTTTATGAATTCAACTCCATCATTTGTTGTTCATGGGTATTTCTTTTAGGAGAATTTGAAGGTGAATATGATCATCACCGATTATAGTATGCCAAGAATGACAAGTTACGAGCTGTTGAAAAGAATTAAGGTAAATATTACTCATCTTCAATGATCTAGTTATTACCATAACTTTCCTTTGTCTTTTCTGATCTAACGGTTCAGTTTTTCAAATATCATATACGGTGAAAACTATAAAATAAATTTTTTCAAGAGTCTCTAGGATCCTGTTAGACAGATATAAAATTGTTTAGGGATTTATTACCTGAAGATCTAATTTTCTTCTATTTTAAATAATTCTTTAAAAGCTGAGTTGTCGCAAACCACAAGCCATCCAATTATTAGTCAAACGGTAACTTACAACTTTCATGTGAGCCTTTCCATAGACATAAGTGTTCTGTCCTTATGTAATTCTTATGCGAGTTAGTTCAGTGTACATGTATAATGACAAGCACCTACATAGTAGTTTTAGGTATCCTTTATACCGCAGTTTATGAGAACAACTGCTTCCTTTCATAAAGAAAAGAATATAATATGTATCAGTCTTTACAACTTTAATGAATGTCCAATATTTAACAGATCATCAATTAATAACACCTTAGAAACAATACTTTGATGCAATAGGAATTTCATAATTATAACAACTTTATAATTTTCTTTGCAAAACATTTTTATTTCATAGACTTTATTTTTACTATATATTTATTAATCTAATATTACATAAATATTAAAAATAAATTAAAATTTTAATAATAATAAATATATATTTATATAAATATAATAATTTCACATATAACTAGAAAACTATCATTACTTTGTTATCTTTGTTAAACCATAAGCGACAATAATTCGGCAAAATTGTAGGGTATTTACTAAAGAGATAGGGCAATAGCTCTAACTAAAAAGAGCCGTTTAGAAATCACCTCAACCTTATTCATGATTTCTTCAAGGCCTTGCCCAGCTGCTCTTGAGAGTCTTTTCACATCCATGTCCTGTCCATCTGGCAATTTCCTCTGCAAAATCTCCGTAATCTTTCGACAACTATTCAATTCAGCGATGATAAGAAATTCGCAAGAGCTCAAACAGTACCTTGTACACTTGGCCAAAACCACTGGCAGTATCAAATTCCCGGTCGCAGCTATAAGCTTTTCTAAATTGAACAAAGATATTTCTTGACGTTTAACTTTGTTCAAGCTGACCTGGATTATATTTTTATCCAATAACATCTGCTTCGTAATGTTCAAACGAGATATTTAACAAGAATTAACTTATATATTTAACAAGTTAAATTAAATTAATAAAAAAATATTTTTTAAAAAATTTAAATTAAATTTTAACTAGATAATAAATTAATCTGTTAAATTTATCAAAAACATATAAAAATAACTTTGGGTTAATTTTCTTACGCTCGGACCTGGGTAATAACTATGGTTCCAGGGAAAATTCAAATTCTCAACGTTATAAATGACCGCAATATAAAAAGTTAGCTCACCATTACACCAATCAGCTACTGGCCCTTCCTGGCCACTATAGTTGACAAATAAAGGAGGTTGACAGATTAGAACAAACCATGGTTAGTTATAAAAGGAATCAAACATCTGACCTTTCCTAACTCCTAGCGCAGTCCATGCCTCCATGCTGGGCGGGTGAACAAAACGCGTAAATATCCCTTTTCCGATTCCAATCCCGTTTTCCTCCTGCCTAAAACCGACCTTTTCCCTTCCTCCTTTTCCTTGTTGGAAAAGGTCATAAAATCATGGGAATAGTTGTCACAGGTCAATAGATATATATATACAACCCAAACAAAGACCACCGCAACGCAATTCCCTTGTCAAATTATTATTAGTTTTTTTATTTCTTCACCAAACCTCCGCTCTCTAACCCAACAGCACATCTTCAAATCACCTCTCTGATCCACCTCCAAATAATCCTCTCATTACTCGGGGATCAAGTTTCACTAACTCTCTTGTCGTGGCCTCCGTCTTTTCTTCGCCGATGGCGGCGGCATTCGGTTTCGCCACCTCTATTGCTACTTCTACACAATCAAATCCTAACCTCCTTCCATCGACTTTGTCTTGTCCTCAATTGCAAACCTTCTACAAACCCTTGAACAATAGAAGGGCATCGGCTTTAAATCAAAGCCTTCGTGTTAGATGTGAAAGTGTGACTCAGAATTTGAATTCAATCGATAAGGAAGAATTGAAGAGATCGAGTGTTATGGCGCTTGCGCAACTCAAGGCTTCTGCAATCGACGGTGAGTTTGCTCTTTTTTATTTCGATTATTTGAAATTGGATAATGTGTGTGCTTCCTTTTATTATGTGGTGCAAAAAGGCTGTTTTTTTAGCTTTGCTCATATTATTTTATATTTTCGATAAAAAAAAAGATATCTTCTATTTAGAAGCATGAGATTGAAAACCTTGTAAAGGTAGTTGAATTTAGCTTTACTAGATAAGAAAGAGACAGTGATGCTGGCGGTTATGTGAGTATTGTGTGGTAATAATTATTAAGTGGAAGGATTTTTAAACTGATTTTGAGTGTTTTAGTGATGGACAACAAATACTCCAATGCTCTCTTTTTGTTTTCTGTTACTTTAGTCAAAACTTTAGTGAATTCTCTAAAGCTCAAGAACTCTTTATTTGCTTGTTAATTAATTAAAATTAATTAAAAAATCATGAATTTGCAATGTTATAAGTTATTTTTTAGACTACTGTAACCTTTTATCATCTCTAGCATTCAAACAAATGGATCTCTAACAAAAAAAAAATATCAGAAATGACAGGATATTCTTTTTCTTTACAATTTCCTCAAAATGATAAAAATAAAAACAAAAAAGTAGGGTCTAGTCCTTGTTAATCTCTACTTTAGTCATGAGTTCTCATACATTTGTTACCGTGGTAACTTCCATGATGCCATAGCCAACTTATGACACTGACAATCATGTTTTCCATTAAATTAGCCCTAGCCTAGCCTAGGAATGAAAGCCTAGCCAGCGTGGTAAACTTTTTTTTACTCCTTCATGTGTTCTACGTTTTTCCCTTTTTGCAAATGATGACATTTACTCTAATAAGACAATATATTATAAATAAGAACACCATATTATCAGAAATCATATTTCTCTTTAATCTTAATCATACAAAACCGTGGATAGAAACTAGAGAATTAAGATATAATGTTCACCAAAACCCCATGAAAACAAAGATAAAAATATGATAAAACATGTTATAGCTAGAAACTTTAATTTGATTAACAAATTATACCAACATATAATGAGCAAAGTTTCTATAAACAAAGAAAATAATAAATAAAAAGAGGCCAAGATTTTTTTGTTCTTTTCATACCTCTGCATGTAGAGTTGATGAGTAACCTTTCAATGACTTTGCGATCTATCAAACTATTATTAACAGCTAACACATGTGGTTTCTCATCAAAATCAAACTCTATTGATGGTAAATAAGAAAAAGAGTTGGCCGTATCTACCTTCAAAGAACACACCACAATATCTAACCACTTCAACAAAACACAAAAAGTAAAGGAAACTTTAAGGAAAAAAAAGAGAAAACTAGCTAGTAAGAAAAGAATGCTAAAAGGGGAATAGACAAAACAAGAAGAAAAACAAGGTAGCGAGGTTAACGTAATGTAATGTAATAATCCTTGTCAAGTCAATACAAGTTATGACTGGGGATACTTATATATCGATATCCTGACTTAGCAGATAATGAATTTATAGTAAAATATGAAGGATAATAAGAAAAAGTAACAATAAAAAGGTGAGATGAGCTCATTATTATCTTTATCATAGAAGAATAGTAAACAAATCCTAATAAAATCATGAGTCAGAGATAATTGCTGATCTTTTTGGTCTTTAGGATTTGATTGCAGAAGTAGTAAAAGCGAAATAAATATTTTCTTGTTTTTGTTTTTCCCTTTTTTCAAGAGATATCCATGCTCAAAACCATTGTATATTTTAACACACTTGTACGTACTTCGTATTCCATCTCCACACAAACAACACACAGTTGTTCAAATATTATACATTCCTTCCTGCCTTACTTGTAGGGCTTCGGATATGCATTCCATGCATGTCCATTCATTTTTCTTTTACCCCTTCTTTAGAATCTTAATTACACCACTCCACCTCACAAAAGTATTAACTTAATTTTAAAAATAAAAGAATATAATAAATCTCTTTAATCACAAGACCAATCCTTTCAGATTTGTAACCTAGATCTATGTACCACATAACATAGTACTATATTAGTAATACACATAATATTAATATTTGTGGAGTGAGTTGATGACAAATGGTACTGTTGTTGTTTTAGAAAGATGTCTCATTTCTATACATTACTAATTTGCTTGTAAGACTAAGAAGATAATGTAGTACAGTATGCTGTAAGAAGGAAATGTATATGAGAACATGATTGGGATAATGTTTTTAAAACTTTTTGAAAAAAAATTTTAATTTCAAATTATTATTTTTTTTGTATTTTTTGATTATTTTGATATATTAATATCAAAATTAATTTTTTTAGAAAAACATGATACATATATTAATATATTTTAAAATAAAAAATACTTTAAAAAACAACATCAAAATCTCAAATAACCCTAAATAAATAACACGGTAGATAATTGTTAAAGCAATGGATGATGTTGAAAGAATTGTCACTATTTGCAAGGACATTAAGTGCAAGGGTTATGAAAAAGCTGAAATTCACAAAAGTGATTTTTGATACATACACATACATACGTTAATATCATTGGCTTGTACTTTGCTAGAGTGAGATTAATATTTTTTAAATATAAAAAACATTAAGATGTTATTAATGTTTTTTAGTAGAAAAAAATAAATCATGCGGGAATTGATCCGATATGATTCGGTCCTCTTGGCAATTCCAAATGCAACATGGATAACCGGTAAAAACATAGTTTGACTCAAAATAAATATTTAAAATGAGATTGTTTTAATAAATATTAAGACAATAACATATTAGATCAATTTGGGAAACCCGGTTAACTTTTCAATCTGCATACTAAACCATGAGATCATAATAACCCCGTAGAAAGAAAATCAAAATAAATTACGATACTCAATTTCTAATAAACACAATGTTGAAAAATAAAGTTGGAAAAAAATCAATTAAAAAAGGAAGGAAAACAAATGACCCAAGTCAACCTCTCAAACCGCAATCCAGGTCATGAGACCGGGATAACCCAATAAAAAGTAAATTGAAACAAATTATGAAGCTTATTTATCAATCAACTCAATTTTAAAATATGAAATTGAAACAAAAATAATTAAAAAAAATACAAAAAAAAACTCTAGTCAATTAAGGTTAACTCGCCATACTCGTGATCCTAGTCATGGAATGAGGATAACCTCATAGAAAACAGACAAAAAAAATCATGAAGTCTAGTTCTCGATCAACCCAATATTGAATGATAAATTTGAGAAAAAAAAGTCAATTAGAAAAATAGAAAAAAAAAACTAGATTTAATCTGATAACTTCATAAAATATTAATTGAAAAAAATATGAAACTCAATCTCCAATAAACAAAGATGCAATTGAATTTTTTTTAAAAAAAATCATAGATTATAAAAAAAACAACAACATAGAAATGAAGGTAAAAAAATCTATTATTCCTATGAATAGTAATATGTGAGAAGGGGTGTAGTGAAAACTAATACTCATTTAGTTTTTTCTTAATATATATATAACTTTGGGGTTATTTGGAATAATGGTAAAAATTGTTTTTCTATATATTGTTTACTTAGAAATACATTAAAATAATTTTTTTTTTAATTTTTAAAATTTATTTTGAACATCAGCACATTAAAATAATTAAAAAACACAAAACAATTGATGGGCAATAATGACATGATGATGGGTACCTTTCCCTTTCCCTTAATTTAAAATTCTAAAAACATGATAAAGAATCTCTTTATCTAACCGACTTAAAGTTAGCTAAAGATATTTATAGTTGTAAAACTCTGACCGTCTCTTAAAATTAATTAAAAGTCTTTATAGTTATAAAACTTTGACTGTCTTCATATGTAAATTTGAAATCTAGTTAGAGTTGAAAAATAATAATACTAGTTAGAGTTGAAAAAAAAAATGACCCTTAATTTGCTTATTTAAAAACAAATATCAAAATAATTTGTTTTTTTTTAAAATATAGCTGCAACCCAACCCTTAGTTTTAAATTCACGTCAGATTGGATTCTAAAGAGAGTAAGAGACTTGTAAATATACTTTCTATTAGAGAGGCCCACGTGGTCATAAGCGACGCAACAACCAAGCTTTATAATTCACTACTAAGCTTAAACAGACAATGACATTTTTGTCCGCATGTGACATTTTCACACCACTATACAAACACAATCAACTTGAAAAGAGTTTCACCAAGAGATCCTCAAGGATCAACAAAAATTTCAGAAGAGTATCCCATATATCAAGAGATCCCAATTTATCGATAAATACCTGCAACACTTCAATATACCATCAAACAAAGCCCAATTATTGTCCAATGAACTCATCATTTCGCAACACATCTCATCACAATCATTATAATTCATTTTAATGTCACATTATGTGTTGCTATCCAATTTTTTACCCAATATTTTGATAAATTTTTGAGAAAAACAAAAAAAAAAGAAAAAAACAATGAAAACCCCAAACAATACATTCCGGTAGCCTTTTCCTCCCTTGAGGATCTCTTGAGGCACTACAAGGAGAGATTCCTCGATAGGGAGAACTATCTCCTCCTCTATGAGGAGAGGACATTAAAGGTCTACATCTAGACCTGTTGTTTAGGGTTTATATAGAGATTATTTAAATATTTAATGTTTTTTTTTCTTTTAATAATTGTTTCAAAGTTAGGTTATCATAAACCACAAGTCGTTCAAGTATCCATCATCTAACAGTAATCCTCACAAACCATCAATAAGAAGTCTTTTAAACCCTTTTGGGAGAGAGGGATTGTCGTACCTTTAAGTACTAGCTCTTTTCTTATGTGTGTGTTTAATATATTTTCTTATAATGTACTATTATAAGAGGCATCACATTTTATTTATAGGGAAACCTAAAAACTCTATAAATAACAAAAATATCAATTTTCCTTTTAAATAATATAACATATATTATTTTAAGATAATTTTAGAAATTTATTCAATCAAGTCTCTATTTAGTTTTTTTTTAGGTTTAGAATTGTAACCCCCTGTATTAATTACATTTTAGTTCTTAATTTCTAAAATTCATGTACAATCAAGTCACACATGATTAATCATTTTATTTTAACTTTTGACAAATGGTTCTTATATGTGTTATCCATTATGTTTGAAGATCAAATACAATTTCTAACAATCTGGCATGATCCCCCAAATATTATGAAAGTCATAAGTTGTTTGATTTAACCTTTCAATGACCAGTTTCTCAGTGTAATTATTATTTCTCCATCAAGAATGTTTCAATTTAGACAATATAAGATGTAATATGTCTGCTTTGTCAAAATAATTTTAGTTATCAACACTATAGTCATTGATTGTTTAAATATGATTTGAAACTATTTTCAAATCTTATTCCACATCGGTTAAGGATTTTGCAATCAATATTATTTAAAAACAGATGAAATATTTTTCTTAATTCACCTAGAGTGATGAATTATCTCTTGATTACTCAAATACCTTCATATAGTTTACGCTATTTCTAATATATACATGTTTGTTATCCTTGATTAAGATAACATATGGTCAGGATCAAAACATAACACTCCTCATATATGATAAGTTAGTGATCTCAAGTTTAAGGATCACTTACACAACTATCATAGGAACCTTTCCATAGATATATGTGATTTCCTCATATAGAATTCTCTTGCAGGTTAGTTCAGTGTACATGTCATTTGACAAACACCGACATATTAATTCTATATATCTCTCATACCTCATTTAATGAGAGCAACTACTTCATCTCATAAAAGAAAGAACATAATCTGTCAGTCTCAACAACTTTAATTAATATCCAAACTTAATAAAACATTGATCAGGAACATTTATGAACAATGCTTTGATGCAATAAGAATCTTATAATTATATTTTTTTTTTGTAATTTTCAATGCAAAATATTTTTATTCTATAAACTTTATCTTTACTCTAGATTCATTAATTAAATATAATTGAATATTACATATAAAAAACACTTTTGTTAATAATAAATATATTTTACATGAATAAAATTAATGTTATATATAATTAACTGATTAACTACGAAGTATATTCACTAACAATTAAATAATGCAAAGTTATAAAATCACGTGTATAACTTTTTTAACTTATAGAGTTTGTATGATAATAGAGCATTTAATCGTGTTATAAAGTTTGTATAATAATAGAGTTTGATTTATTTTTAAAATCTAATTTTTAAAATTGCTTTTAACTTTTTTTTTAAAGAATTGCATATATCATTTATATATTGCTAAATTATACTATTTTTATAATTAAATTTTAAATTTATGCTATTTTTTCAAAAAACTACAGTACTATTTTGAAGAAAAAAACTATTGGGAAATGCAAAAGCTAGCAATTGATTGTGTTTGTATAGTGATGTGTGAAAATGTCACATGCGGACAAAAATATCATTGTCTGTTTAAGCTGAGAAGTGAATTATAAAGCTTGGTTGTTGCGTCGCATGTGGCCACGTGGGTCTCTCTAGTAAAAAGTATATTTAAAGGTCTCTTACTCTCTTTAGAATCCAATCTGACGTGAATTTAAAACTAATGGTTGGGTTGCAGGATAGTTAGCTATATTTTAAAAAAATAATAAATAAAATTATTTTGATATTTTTTTAAAAAAATAAGAAAATTAAGGGTCATTTTTATTTTTATTTTTCAACTCTAACTAGTATTATTATTTTTCAAGTCTAACTAGCTTTCAAATTTACATATGAAGATAGTCAAAGTTTTACAACTATAAATATCTATAGCTAATTTTAAGTCGGTGAGATAAAGAGATTCTTTATCATGTGTTTAGAAATTTAAATTAAGGGAAAGGGAAAGGTACCCATCACCATGTCATTATTGCCATCAATTTTTTTTTTTTGTGTTTTTTAATTATTTTAATGTGCTAATGTTCAAAATAAATTTTAAAAATTAAAATAAATTATTTTAATATATTTCTAAGTAAAAAACATATTTAAAAACAATCCTTACCACTGTTTCAAATAACCCCAAAGTTATATATATATTAAGAAAAAACTAAATAAGTATGAGTTTTTACTACACCTCTTCTCACATATTACTATTTATAGAAATAATAGCTTTTTTTACCTTCATTTCTATGTTGTTTTTTTTATAATCTATGATTTTTTTTTAAAAAAATTCAATTGCATCTTTGTTTATTGGAAATTGAGTTTCATATTTTATTCAATTAATATTTTATGAAGTTATCAGATTAACTTTAGTTTTTTTTCTATTTTTCTAATTGACTCTTTTTTTTCACATTCATCATTCAATATTGGGTTGATCGAGAACTAAACTTCATGATATTTTTTGTCTGTGTTCTATGAGGTTATCCTTATTCAATGACTAGGATAACGAGTATGACGGGTTAACCCTGATTGACTCGAGTCTTTTTTTGTGTTTTTTTAATCATTTTTTTTCAATTTTATATTTTAAAATTGAGTTGATTGAGAAATGAGTTTTATAATTTGTTTCAATTTGCTTTTTATTGGATTATCCCGGTCTCATGACCTGGATTGCGGTTTGATAGGTTGACTTGGGTCATTTATTTTCCTTCCTTTTTTAAATGATTTTTTTCCAACTTTATTTTTCAACATTTCGTTTATTAGAAATTGAGTCTCGTAATTTCTTTTGATTTTCTTTTTACGGGGTTATTATGATCTCATGGTTTAGTATTCAGATTGAAAAGTTAACCGGGTTTCCCAAATTGATCTAATATGTTATTGTCTTAATGTTTATTAAAAAAATCTCATTTTAAATATTTATTTTGAATCAAACTATGTTTTTACTGGTTATCCAGGTTGCATTTGGAATTGCCAAGAAGACCGAGTCATATCGGATCAATTCTCGCATGATTTATTTTTTTCTACTAAAAAACATTAATAACATCTAGATATTTTTTTTTATATTTAAAAACTATCAATCTTACTATAGCAGAGTACAAATCAATGATATTAGCGTATGTGTGTGTCTATATGAAAAATCACTTTTGTGAATTTCAGCTTTTTCATAACCCTTGCACTGAATGTCCTTGCAAATAGTTACAATTCTTTCAACATCATCCATTGCTTTAACATCTATCTACCGTGTTATTTATTTAGGGTTATTTGCGATTTTAATGTTGTTTTTTAAAGTATTTTTTATTTTAAAATATATTAATATATGTATCATGTTTTTCTAAAAAAATTAATTTTGATATTAATATATCAAAATTATCCAAAAATACAAAAAAATAATAATTTGAAATAATAATTTTTTTTTCAAAAAGTTTTAAGAACATTATCCCAATCATGTTCCCATATACATTTCCTTCTTACAGCATACTGTACTAGACTCTCTTCTTAGTCTTACAAGCAAATTGGTAATGTATAGAAATGAGATCTCTTTCTAAGACAACAACAATACCATTTGTCATCAACTCACTCCACAAATATTAATATCATGTGTGTTATTAATATAGTACTATGTTGTGTGGTACATGGATCTAGGTTACAAATATGAAAGGATTGGTCTTATGATTAAAGAGATTTATTATATTTTTTTATTTTTAAAATTAAGTTAATACTTTTATGACGTGGGGTGGTGTAATTAAGATTCTAAAGAAGGGGTAAAAGAAAAATAAATGGACATGCATGGAATGCATATCCGAAGCCCTACAAGTAAGGCAGGAAGGAATATATAATATTTGAACAACCGTGTGTTGTCTGTGTGGAGACGGAATAGGAAGTACATACAAGTGTGTTAAAATATACAATGGTTTTGAGCATGCAGATCTCTTGAAAAAAGGGAAACACAAAAATAAGAAGGTATCTATTTCGCTTTTACTGCTTCTGCAATCAAATCCTAAAGACCGAAAAGATCAGCAATTATCTGTGACTCATGATTTTATTAGGATTTGTTTACTATTCTTCTCTGATAATGATAATAATGAGCTCACCTCACCCTTTTATTCTTTACCTTTTCTTATTATCCTTCATATTTTACTATAAATTCAGTATCTGCTAAGTCAGGATATCGATATATAAGTATCCCTAGTCATAACTTGTATTGACAAGGATTATCACATTACATTACGTTACCCTCGCTGCCTTGTTTTTCTTCTTGTCTTGTTTGTTCCCTTTTTGGCATTCTTTTCTTCCTAACTAGTTTTTTCTTTTTCCCTCAAAGTTTCCTTCTTTTTTTTTTTTTTGTGTTTTGTTGAGGCGGTTAGACATTGTGGTGTGTTCTTTGAAGGTATATATGACCAGCTCTTTTTCTTCCTTACCATCAATGGATTTTGATTTTGATGAGAAACCACATGTCTTAGCTGTTGATCATTGAAAGGTTACTCATCAACTCTACATGCAGAGGTATGAAAAGAACAAAAAAGTCCTGGCCTCTTTTTATTTATTATTTTCTTTGTTCATAGAAACTTTGCTCATTATATGTTGGTATAATTTGTTAATCAAAGAAAAGTTTCTAGCTATAACATGTTTTTATCATATTTTTATCTTTGTTTTCATGGGATTTTGGTGAACATTATATCTTAATTCTCTAGTTTCTATCCACGGTTTTGTATGATTAAGATTAAAGAGAAATATGATTTCTGATAATATGGTGTTCTTATTTATAATATATTATCTTATTAGAGTAAATGTCATCATTTGCAAAAAGGAAAAAACGTAGAACACATGAAGGAGTAAAAAAAAATTTACCACGCTGGCTAGGCTCTCATTCCTAGGCTAGGCTAGGGCTAATTTAATGGAGAACATGATTGTCACTGCCATAAGTTGGCTATGGCACCATGGAAGTTACCACGATGGCAAATATATGAGAACTCATGACCAAAATGGAGATTAACAAGAACTAGACCCCACTTCTTCTGCTTTTATTTTTATCATTTGAGGAAATTGAAAAGAAAAAGAATATCCTGTCATTTCTGGTATTTTTTGTTAGGGATCCATTCGTTTGGATGCTAGAGGTGGCAGAAGGTTAGAGTACTCTAGAAAATAACTCATAACATTGCAAATCCATGGTTTTTTAATTAATCCCAATTAATTAGCAAACAGAGACAGAAGTCTTGAGTTTTAGAGAATTGACTAAAGTTTTTATGATTCACAATTTGGTTCCTATGATTGCAGTGACCACAACAAAAAATTGAAAGAGAGCATTTGAGTATTTGGGCTTAACTGATAGACAACATCCCAGTCATAGAAGTGAGCTCATTATTATTATTATCAGAGAAGAATAGTAAATAAATCCTAATAAAATCATGAGTTGGAGATAATTGCTGATCTTTTTAGTCTTTGGGATTTGATTGCAGAAGCAGTAAAAGTGAAATAGATACCTTGTTTTTGTTTTTCCCTTTCTTCAAGTGATCTCCATGCTCAAAACCATTGTATATTTTAACACACTTGTACGTACTTCCTATTCCATCTCCACACAGACAACACACGGTTATTCAAATATTATGTATTCCTTCCTGCCTTACTTGTAGGGCTTCGGATATGCATTCCATGCATGTCCATTCATTTTTCTTTTACCCCTTTTTTAGAATCTTAATTACAGCACCCCACATCATAAAAGTATTAACTTAATTTTAAAAATAAAATAATATAATAAATCACTTTAATCACAAGACCAATCCTTTCATGTTTGTAACCTATATCTATGTACCACATAACATAGTACTATATTAGTAACACACACAATATTAATATTTATGGAGTGAATTGATAACAAATGGTACTGTTGTTGCCTTAGAAAGAGGTCTCATTTCTATAAATTACCAATTTGCTTGCAAGACTAAGAAGGTAATCTAGTACAGTATGCTGTAAGAAGGAAATGTATTTGGGAACATGATAAGGATAATGTTTTTAAAACTTTTTGAAAAAAATTTTAATTTCAAATTATTTTTTTTTTGTATTTTTAAATTATTTTGATATATTAATATCAAAATTAAATTGTTTTAGAAAAACATGATACATATATTAATATATTTTAAAATAAAAAATACTTTTAAAAACAACATCAAAATCTCAAATAACCCTAAATAAATAACACGGTAGATAATTGTTAAAGCAATGGATGATGTTGAAAGAATTGTCACTATTTGCAAGGACATTAAGTGCAAGGGTTATGAAAAAGCTAAAATTCACAAAAATGATTTTTGATACATACACACACTTACGTTAATATCATTGACTTGTACTCTGCTATAGTGAGATTAATATTTTTTAAATATAAAAAACATTAAGATGTTATTAATGTTTTTTAGTAGAAAAAAATAAATCATGCGAGAATTGATCCGATATGACTCGGTCCTCTTGGCAATTCCAAATGCAACATGGATAACCGATAAAAACATAGTTTGACTCAAAATAAATATTTAAATTGAGATTGTTTTAATAAACATTAAGACAACAACATATTAGATCAATTTGGGAAACCCGGTTAACTTTTCAATCTGCATACCAAACCATGAGATCATAATAACTCCGTAGAAAGAAAATCAAAACAAATTACGATACTCAATTTCTGTTAAACACAATGTTGAAAAATGAAGTTGTAAAAAAAATCAATTAAAAAAAAGAGGAAAACAAATGATCCAAGTCAACCTATCAAACCACAATCTAGGTCATGAGACCGGGATAACCCAATAAAAAGTAAATTGAAACAAATTATAAAGCTCATTTATCAATCAACTCAATTTTAAAATATGAAATTGAAAAAAAAATGATTAAAAAAACACAAAAAAATACCCGAATCAATCAAGGTTAACTCGCCATACTCATGATTCTAGTCATGGAATGAGGATAACCTCATAGAAAACAGACATGATAAAGAATTGATGGGCAATAATGACATGGTGATGGGTACCTTTTCCTTAATTTAAAAACATGAAATCTTTAGATAATCTTTAGAGGTAGACCTTCAATGTCCTCTCCTCGCAGGGGAGGAGATAGTTCTCCCTATTGAGGAATCTCTCTTTGTAGTGCCTCAAGAGATCCTCAAGGATCGACAAAAATTTCAGAAGAGTATCTCCTATACCAAGAGATCTCAATTTATCGACAAATACCAGCAACACTTCAATATACCATCAAACAAAGCCCAATTATTGTCCAATGAACTCATCATTTCGCAACACATCTAATCCCAATCATTATAATTCATTTTAATGTCACATTATGTGTTGTTACCCAATTTTTTCCCCAATATTTTGATAAGTTTTTGAGAAAAACAAAAAAATAGAAAAAAACAATGAAAAACCCAAACAATACATTCTAGTAGCCTTTTCAGAGAAACAAAAAATAAAAGAAAATGGTCTCATTATCTTGGGTGACCTTCCCTTTTTGAAGAAAATTGGTCTTTTTTCACAGGCGACCTGCCCACACATTCATACTAGTCTATTTTCACAGGCGACCTGCCCACACATACTTAAAGTGGTCTATTTTCACGGGCAACCAGCCCATACACTCACAGTGATCTATTTTCACGGGTGACCTATCCACACACTCACACTGGTCTATTTTCTCGGGTGACCTGCCCACACATATTCAAAGTGGTCTATTTTCAAGGGCGACCAGCCCACACACTCACACTAGTCTATTTTCACGGGCGACCTGCCCTTTTTTATTAGGTTAACTTGAGATCCCATCTAGCGATCTCCTTTAACCAGAACTAAAGTCGGTGTGTAGCTCTGTCAACCTGAAATCCCATCTGGCGATTCTATTTAATCAAAGCTAAACTCTGTGTGTGGTTGGGTTAACCTGAGATCCCATCTGGCGATCTCCTTTAGCCAGAACCAATACAAAAATGTGTGTGTGGTCTCATTGTAATGAGTAACCTACCCAAGTAGAAGATGTGAAGTGGTCTCATTATAATGGGTGACCTACCCGAGTGGGAGATGGTCTGATTGTAATAGGTGACAACGATGAGATTATGGAAGTAAATATTCTCGCATTTATTGCTACTGCACTGTTCATTCTAGTTCCTACTGCTTTTTTACTTATAATATATGTAAAAACTGTTAGTCAAAGTGATTAATTTG
>Ga0307513_10001790_pt1 | contig 30531 bp, 23 predicted proteins | sample 15_EM_MG_FD_202174 | JGI IMG/M metagenome (GOLD analysis project Ga0307513, IMG submission 202174) | Populus trichocarpa ectomycorrhiza microbial communities from riparian zone in the Pacific Northwest, United States - 15_EM | ecosystem: Host-associated > Plants > Roots > Unclassified | place... | reverse complement strand
CCCCAACCACCCCCTCCTCACAAACACCAACAAAAACAACAACCCCCCGGGGGGGGGGGGGGCTCAGGAGAATGGCGGAAGAAATAAGGTACTCACTCAAAAAAAAGGACCGTAAAGAACTTTGATCTCACAAAAGTTCCCAAGTGAACATAAAAAACAATTATAAGAATAATAAACGACTCATGATATTATCAGTCCGTCGCTGAAGGGAATCAGTGAGTTGCAAAGGGAAAAGAGACACTTTTAGTATGATATCCCTGGGCCGGATCGGTGCTCCCAAGAATGCCAAGACCTGATCTTCTGCAAAAGAAGCGAATTCCGAACCACGGTTTGGCGCTTGATGGGGGTTAGTTTGAGGAAGAGCGCTGTGGTGGACCGAGTCAGGTATGATACGTTTAGAAGGAGAAGCCCTTCACCGAAACGATCTTGCTTCGATTGATGAAGGGCAAGAAGAAGAAGAAGAAGAAGAAGAAGAAGAAGCAAAAGATTGAGACGTACCGGTAATACCCCAAGTCTAAGTGCCAGCCAGGCGGATGTGACGGTCAGTAAAAGTTAGTCTTACTCACGGGTTGTCCGATTCGTCTCGTATCCCTCACGGCTGAACCAGGAATTGTCCCATTAAGTTACCCTAAACTAAAACGGCCGGTTGGAGGGATCCTCATGATTTAACACCGCCGGGTAACTCGTACTACCTACAACATCTCCGCCTTCACCTCACCTCCAGGGCTCTCTTTGCGCGATACCTTGCCAGACTCGAGCAAAAAATACGAATTAAAGACCTCACACCGGATAAACATCGAAATGGTACAAGGCAACAAGAAACTCTCCAAGCCCCTAGCCAAGCAGAGCAGCAGGCGGTATGATCCCCCCCCCCATTCACGGACAAGACAGATCCCACTAACACACCTCCGAAACCAGAACAAATTCCGGGATAACGAAAAGAGGCCACAAAACCATTGCCCCGAAGAAAGCCGTATTGGTGAGAGCCAATAACTTGAAGAAGGTACTCTACCTACGAAGACGAAGGGCGGGCCATGGTATCTAACCGATGGTTATGAATAGAAAGTAACAGCACAATTAACAGCGGGCACCGAGCGCAATCTTGCCGAACGGGCGGGGCATCTGGAAGTTTTAAAAGGTGGCAAGAAGGATAAGAAGGAGAAGGAGAAGGAGAAGGAGAAAGCAGGGGTATGATGCGGCATCTATGACGGAAGGAGGGTGGCATGGATGGAAGCCATTGAATTGTACGATATGGCGGTTGGAGTTTGGATGAAAAAGTTTTCATTTTGCTCCTTCCGCCCCCCTTTTCCCCCGCTCTACGGGTTTGATACGTAATACATATTTTTAGAGAGATGGGTATGATATATCGTAGCCTTTATAGAGGCAGATACCTAAATGGTCGGATTTAGATTTGTGTTTTCCCTGGTGCCTTACGAAAAGAAGCGCGGTTCTGATCTAGCGACTCGAGTACCGTAGATGGGAAAGGAGGAAAAAGAAAAAAAAACCGGAAAAAAAACGGGTCCCCGATAAGCTTTCTTGCGCACCAGAGCACCGCCACCCTGCATCTTCGGTAGCTCCCGCAGCAACTGCGAGCCCGCACCCACCGTAACAGAATTTCACAACCCATTGCAGTAATGAGGCTCCCGCCATACCATAGTGAACCCACCCAACCTTGATCATAGGCCAAGAGTGTCCAAATTCTCGCAGAACTCTCGTATGGTTCCCTGAAAAAAGAAAAACCCGTCACTCGCGTGTGAATCCCATCTATGCAGCGCACACACTCACTCGCCACCAAGCACGACAACACAACACAACACAACACAACTCGAACCTTCCAAACTACACCTCGTCATACTACGCTACTAACTTCACGGAATCCCTGCAACCCTAGATTAAGAACTGCCCGATATAATGCACCCTGCGGCTGCCGTGCAAAATAAAAACACCTCCCTCACAATGACAGCACAAACGTGCCAGTATCAAAGGCAAATGATGTCGTCACATACATACCCTGCGCACAAGTACGGTATTCCAGGGCGCCGGACCCTTTGCAGCTGGATACATAACCCATCATTCGGGTCCCTGGCTTCGCTAGTGGTGATCTGGGGGGAAGGAGCATCGCAACGGAATTCATAAAGCTCTCGCTACACCAAAAATATACAGGTACCGTACATCAACATCCCCAAATAGAAGGCCCGCATTCGTGATCCTACGCAGCAAGCCGGGGTAGAACTCCCGATCCGCCCGTGGATTCCATCCCCTAATTCGACCCCCCTCCCATCTTAGATCCTGTATGTCCGGATGGAGTTGTGGGGGGGGGGTATTCTAGCACCGTCCAGAACGTCAAAACCAGTCGCCGCGCCCACACAACATACAAACATCCGCCAAATAAACGCGATCACCATCAAAACGATTCTAGGATGGAGAGAGAACTTTTACGTATCACCACCGCGCCTCGGCGTCTACCATACGTTTGTGTACTTGTACGATAATAGCTTAGGTTCGGAATTCCAAAACAGTGTCACGTTCCTGAATCCGTAGTTTGCGATCGTATCTGTTCCACCAATGATGATGAATAGATGGGTGGGGTGAGTCGGGCCAGAATTTTTCGCACCCTTTCCAGTCGGGTTTCAACAGGTTTTCGCTCTGGTAGTGGCGGGGGTGGAAGGGCGATGGTAGCCGTCGGGGCGTGTTTCGCTATGGTGACAATCGGGCACGTAAGCACTTAGACAACCATGAGAGGGGTAAAAAAAGACCGACCGACGGGAAAAAACAGCATACTGCACTTACTTCCAGGCCATCCGGGACGACATCCAGGTTTGGTGCCATTCCACAAACCGGGTACCTGTGGTATCATACAAGGCTCGGATTAAGCCCGCACTATTAAAAGGCGAGCGCTGGAGGTAGGTGCTTTGACCCTCCGCTTGCTTGCACCGCCCTGTGTATAACCCAGTCGCCGGTTCAGAGGAGGGTGGATGAATCAATGACGACGGAGGAGGGGTTTGGCTGCATCCTCTGCGCGAGAGGGGTTTCGGTGCTATAATAGAGAATTAAAGATCTGTCAAGATATCCCCACTCCAGAATAATGAATGATGGATGATGGACAATGCCCATTCGTTGATTTGATTGACAATAACGTTGTGTTGCGTATGAACATCGGTTTGTATTTAGGGATGGGTATCGGAGATATCGAGATGGACAAAAAAGGGGGGGATTATGAATGTCGGTATGCGGGCCGAACCCCACACCACAGATCCACCAGCACAAACAGAGAACGGCGATGGAACACCGCCCCCCCAGAGATTTCACGAATGCAGTGTTTTCGCCCACTCAAAGAATTCCCGTTAAATGACAGAGAGCCCTCCCCTCGCTCTCTTTCGCTACCCACAGCGGAGGGTTGGTTCACACTCAGACTTAGCCTTGCCATCTAAAAAGTCTTCGGACGATTTTGTGCCAAGATAGGTACTAATAAATGCGCGGCGTCCGGAGACTTCTTAAACAGCCAATCATATAGCCTAACAGTGAGCTGAGTCCCTCGAACACAACAACCGACATACGGAGGTGCAGGGCATAGGTTTTGTAGGTTACACAGAAGGGTGAGGGCAGAGAACCTCGCTTGTGGGACCTGCGAAACATATGCCCTGTACCTCCGTAAATCATGGCACCGGAACCAAACAAGATAAACAACGACGGAAAACTGGCGCGGTACACGCCAAAGCAACAGCGGACGAACGAGATGTCTCCATCCGACATATGGGTTCGATCGATGAAGTCCAAATTTACACAAGCACAACTTTATGGAGGCTAACGGTCGTCACTGCCTTAAGTTATTTAACTAAAGTCTTCCCCGCCTTGCGCGCGATCATTAGGAGGTTAGCTAGAACACCTCCGCAATGAAGTGAGATATATTCAACACTGCTAGCTCAAGAATTGTATTACCGGGAATCTTGCGCATAATCAACTTGGTGTGTGGTACCGGTAGTCGGGCAATAACTGAGGTGACAAAGACTGATTCTTCATCCGGAGGTGTTTACTTGAAGGCCAGAGACATTACAGACAAACTTCCCTGTACTACACCTGGGAGGAGGAGCTGGGGGGTTTCAACTTCCTGTTCGACGAACATTTTTATCAACCGGCATTTTACTCCCCCGGTACTGGTAATTGTTTGTGGGAAGGGGGAAGAAACAAAAGTATCAATGCTGCCACCTCCGCGATGCGTTTATCGCACTCACCTATAAACATGAGCTCACCTCCCCCACAATGATCATCGCTAGTCCTACACAATACTCTGTTCCTCGTAGACTTAATCCGACGGTAACGAGCGATGAACCTCAGGGGGCCCAAAATACCAGGATGGACAGGAAGTCAAAAAGAAAAGATAGAAGGAATAGTATCATATGCTACGCACTCAAACACAGCAGGGGTACCGGTGCTGGGTATAGCACTTGAATACTCCAGGTCGTTGAAATACCCCTTCCAGGATAAGTATAAGAGAATCATCTCAAGCTAGACTCTCAATTGCGGCGATGAAGGGAAGGAGATATATGAAAATACACTTACTATTTAGGGAGGATGGCTACGACTCTGTAGCGCAGTTCATCCGCATGATATTCTAGTATACACAGTCTGCCATACCGCTACCCCGTATCAAGGTATTTCGGATACAATTACCTCGCCGTCTGTCCCGTATATGGACCTCTGAATCTCTTTACCGTATAGCAACCCCCCCAGCCATCGTTCCGGATCACCCACTGTGCCGGCCGGGTTCTTAGAAGGACATGCTGTAGATACCTCACCCCCTCTCATTGGCTGAGAGGGGAAAAAAGGAAGTTGCCCGCAGGTAATAAAGCGCCTCGTCCACGCAAGAGAAGGCGTCGAGAAAAAGGATGAAGGAAGAGCTTGTCTCTGTTTCTATTCCGCTGCCTTCTGTACGAACGAGCTTTATGTAAGCACACTCATACCCCCCCTATAACCCAAACAGGTAGGGTAGCACAAGAATGGGAAGTGGGGAATACGTGTATCATACTTGATCATCCAAGAAATATCTGGATGCCTTAGCGCTAGGACGTGTATATTTACACCTGAATAAGCGAATCAGAACGCCAAGTCGTCCGGATAATTTTTGAATGGGCAAGTACCGTGGCAGATGAAAAACTACAGGTAGCAAGGCTGAATTGCGGATGCGTTACTGCGTTACATGTTGCCGTGACATGTAACCCACTGCTCTACCGAAGCTCCAACAACGAGATTGGACGCGGTCTCCTTTTTATTTTATTTTGGTGCTTTACTTTACTCTACGCTATATGCTTAGGCGGGGGCAGTACCCTACTGGTACTTACTGTAGACTACACTTCACGAACCTGGTCTTTGATATGATACTATACTATTTTCTTGATTCTGGAATGTTCCGGGTGTCAAAAATGCCCGGCAGGAGTGAGCGAGGGTTAGGGGTTTCTACTATATTATCGCGAATTTGGTATGGTACTACGGTAGGCAAATGGCTATGAAACTTGCCTGTCAAAATGACCCGAACGTACTGTAATCGGATGGGCATGAGATCCATCCACCAAGTCGGGATTTTATATTTTGATATACAAATATCGAACTGGTATAATATATGATGGTTGATATCTAGCTGGTTCTGGGAGCTCGAAGTTTTGCGTTATTTTTCTACAGTATTTACTAGAATACAGGCAATTGAAATTCGAGTTAGGAGATTAAAGTCGCAATTGCTGGTAAGGCCCGACACCTCTTTGCTCTTTTTTGTCTCAAGCTGGAGCTTAGGTGGTCGGCTTCGGCAGTGCTTCGCCCCCCCCCCCCCCTATCCCAATGAGGGAATTTTGGACGTCTTAGCGCAATGCTCAATTATTCCGGGAAATACGGTATCATAGGAGGAAAGATTTGGGGATCCAACTATGATACCGTATTATAATGTGCACTTGGGGGTTTTAGGGAGAGTGCGAAATAGGCCCCCCGTATAGGTATTCGCGCATAGGATACTAAGTAAAAGTGCTCGCTATTGCAGCGCAGGGGTGAAATTGGTCTCATGTTAAGAGGTCAAAGAGAGTGTGGAGGAATACAGGAGCTCTTTTGAGTAGACGGTAACTTTAGCCTTTAGGGGTAGGATTTTCACAAAGTATTCATTGTATAGCGGGCGTCGTTTTGGACCACCTTGTCAATTGTTCCAAAGGAAACAGCTAGCTTAGAAGGGCTACTTTGCAAAAAGTGTTGGACCGGCAGCTTATTCTGACCTCTTGACCGGAAAAGGAGGTTCAGGAAATTAGGAGATACTTGGTTGGCTAGCAGGGTTATCATGGAGCGGACTCTCCGGTTAAGAAACCAATAGTAATTTGTTGTGGCTACCATCCATTCTCTTTCAATCCTGTCCTAATTGCCGGGTGCTCTATGCTGCATCCCGCCCTGACTTGTATGTGGCGGGAGTAGTTAGTGTGTGGTAGGCATAAAGGATACCGGCAGTCTACTGAAGGGATGATGGCGATCACTTGGTGGTGTTGGGAAAAATCACCGGAAGAGATTGGCCCCTAATTGCGAATATGGATGGGACATTTTTGAGCTTGATTGTCTCCTAGTATACATGATTACAGGTAATGGAAGATAGTGGACAGGGCAGTCCGGAAAACACAAGCCGGGTATTAAGTTAGAGAATGAGGATTAAGAGACATGATATGGATAAAGTCTAACTAACTCTATAGAACCTTAAGGAAAGGAAAAGAAAAAAGTAGCTAAATAGAAAATATCCTGCTGAAGAGGGAAAGAATGCGTTTTATCGGGGTCTATTAAAATATAAATCGATAGGGGGCTTGCCTTCACGAATCCTAAATTGGGTAAGTACTTATGGAACAGGAATATGGATTGTAACGAGGGAGACAGGACATAAATGAGAAAAGCCAAGAGACAAAGGAAAGGTGCGATGATAAAATACTGGACTAAGAACGAGAGGGTTGGTGAGGTGTTGTTAGGGTGGGTATTTAGCCCCCATCGGAGGGTACCGGAATTTGTGGGGCTATAGGGAAAGTGGCCGAGGAAGCCTGGGTGGTTTGGGGCGGGGTTACGATCTGTGGACTTGGGAGGAGGTTCCTTGTGGCCAAGTGGCCCTTCCCACTCAGCGGGATTAGATGATGGGAGTGCAGGGTGGCCATTGAGGTCTGTGGTGGCGGGATTGTGATTACGACATCTGCGTTGCATCTCCGCCATACTCTTCCCCATGTGAGGTGGGCAGCGGGAGGACCTGGCTACTGTGATCGGCTCTGCTAAAATTGGCACTGCCTGTCCCACGAGGGTCCTCCTAACTGCCGCACGCACTTTGGACAGAGCCGGTGGTGGCGCGGTTGAGTAGAGGAAAGTTGTCCTTTAGAGGCCGCGGATAAAGGTCTGTTGTGGGTGGATTAGTGACTGATGGGCTACATGTCTCACCACTTCCTGCGCCGGGCTGGCGAGAGTAGCGCTTGGCCATGGTCGGTGCTGGCCAGGTCGGAATTGATCTCTTCACATTCCAAAAGGAACTTTACAATCCCCTCGTGCCCCCGCTCTGCCGCCTACTGGGTTGGAGTTCGGCTATAGCGGGTGTCTACCTGGCCGGGATTGACGTCCTTCCGTTCCAAAAGAATCTTTACAACCCTCTCGTGCCCGCTCCTCGCTGCCAACGAGAGCGCCGTTTGGCCATAGTAGGTGTCTACCTGGTTGGGATTGACATCCGCTCGTTCCAAAAGCGTCTTTACTACCTCTGCATGCCCGTTCCCTGCCGCCCATGAGAGTGCCGTTTGGCCATAGAAGGTGACTGCCTGGTTGGGATTGACGTCCGCTCGTTCCAAAAGCATCCTTACTATGCCTTCATGCCCTCTCTCCGCCGCCAACGAGATTGGCGTTCGACCGCAGTGGGTGTCTGCCTGGTTGGGATTGACGCCCTCTCGTTCCAAAAGCATCTTTACTATCCCCTCATGTCCTATCTCCACTGCCCAGCAGAGTGGCGTTCGGCCATAGTAGGTGTCTGCCTGGTTGGGATTGACGTCCACTCGTTCCAAAAGCATCCTTACTATGCCTTCATGCCCTCTCTCCGCCGCCAACGAGATTGGCGTTCGACCGCAGTGGGTGTCTGCCTGGTTGGGATTGACGCCCTCTCGTTCCAAAAGCATCTTTACTATCCCCTCATGTCCTTTCTCCGCTGCCCGGCAGAGTGGCGTATGGCCATAGTAGGTGTCTGCCTGGTTGGGATTGACGTCCACTCGTTCCAAAAGCATCCTTACTATGCCTTCATGCCCTCTCTCCGCCGCCAACGAGATTAGCGTTCGACCGCAGTAGGTGTCTGCCTGGTTGGGATTGACGCCCTCTCGTTCCAAAAGCATCTTTACTATCCCCTCATGTCCTTTCTCCGCCGCCAACGAGATTGGCGTTCGACCGCAGTGGGTGTCTGCCTGGTTGGGATTGACGCCCTCTCGTTCCAAAAGCATCTTTACTATCCCCTCATTCCCTTCCTCCGCTGCCCAGTAGAGTGGCGTTCGGCCATAGTCGATCTCTGCCTGGTCGGGATTGACGTCCACTCGTTCCAAAAGCATCCTTACTATGCCTTCATGCCCTCTCTCCGCCGCCAACGAGATTGGCGTTCGACCACAGTGGGTGCCTACGTGGTTGGATTGACGCCCTCTCGTTCTAAAAGCATCTTTACAACCTCTTCGTGCCCGTTGCTAGCCCCCCATGTGAGAGCAGTATTCCCCTTGCAATCGATTGCATTAATGTCCCATTCATTTATCTCTAATAAAGTGGCAAGTATCTCCACTATCCCGAGAAATGATGCTCCGTGGAGTCCTGTAAATCCCGTAGGTCGTGCTCCCCAGAGATGATAAAAGTTCCAGAGCTCACATTCATTATAGCACAACAAGAGTAGTCGAGAAGATATATGCTCATCGAATCTATTTAGGAGCCTTAGTGCAAGTATTTTGACATTTTCCGTCATCCCCATTCTCGCGTGCTTTCCCCAGTACAAGGAAGCATATTCTATCAGAGGAGCAGTTCGGGGGGCCGGGTAAATACCTGATGGAAGATCCCTGACACATCCAAAATTGAGGTATGTCAAGCAAACCTCGGCAATTGTTGAGTGGGGGCTAGGAAAGAGGGTCGAGTTGCTTAGGAGATGCTCTTGCAGGGTGAAGTGCACCAGTCGGATGGTGGACGAAGACGCTTCGACATTGACGAGACCCAGGCAAGATGATAGGAGTGTCCGTAACCTAGGGAGGTTTTTCGGATCTAGATCTCGAGATCCCATCTCCACCGCTAGGGCATGACAGAGCTCCTCGGCCCGTAATGGCCGCTCCGAATATAAGACCCACTTTAGCACTTTCAATCCGAGTACCGATTTATTTCCCTTCTGTCCCGTTAGTCGGGTTAGAGTTGTCGTATAGGCATCGCTCAGTCCATTGCCTCGCGCCATCTCTTCAAGTTTCTTTCTTCTCAGACCAATTGTCACTTCTCCGAGAATTGCCTCAATGTTTATCGAAACAAGAAGGAATCTGCGCATAATTTTCCGTAAGTTTGCGATATTGATAGGATGGAAAGGTTAACTGCTCATACGCACATATCGGACATCTTGTCAAGAATAACTTTCACAATATCAGCCCGTAAATCATTGTCCATCGCTTCTGGATCGTCATCCCTGTCTAACTTCATCTGCAAGTAATTCCTAATATCATCCGTATTAGGACTGACGGGTATCACGACGGCCTTGGGGAAATATCTCCGAATAGTTCCCTCGACATGGGGCCTTCCGGTGAGGAATATTCTCGTTCTTGGCGACCCCCGAACAATATCCCTCAGTGACTCAAGAAGCTCAGGTAGATGCTTCGGTAGGCATTCATCGAGCGCATCGATACAGATGAAGGTTTGGGGTAAAGAAGCAATAATCGTCTTTAACATTCCAATCATATCGGCAAGCAGTAACCCTCTGCCACCAAACTCCTTTTTCGCCTTTTGAAATGCCTCGCGCACATCCTTCGGAATATCCCCCCTACCTACTAGTTGCTTTAGAATGGCTCCAATCATGCTGGTGATTGTCTGCTCTTGCTGAGCAAGGAAGTCGCAATAAAAGCCTGCAACCGCGATATCTCTATCCCCCGCTTGATCGCATAGCCTATCGATCACCAAGGAACTAGTATTTCTCGCCGTCAGCCGTGTTCGCCTCTTCCAAAGAATCCAGCCACTTACTTTATGTAGGTCTTGCCCACTCCCGGATTCCCGGAGCAAAATAAGAGAGCCTGATCAGCTCCGCCCTCACCCCCCCTCCATTCCCGAAACTCGCTTGTTTCTAAAAGCCAATCCCCCACGCCCCCGAATCGGTCGGTGCGCACACCCTGATGTCTATGATTTGGCTCTAGTGGAGAGAGCCAGCCCATGATCTGGGTATCCTCGTCGGATTTATAGACGGTGGTGTGGGTGTTAAAACTATCTGCTATGTTGCCACAGTTGGCATTGCCGTCGCCGAATTTTATCGAGTGAATGCTTGCAGTATGCGCCATGATGCTCCGTCTAAGATGCTGGTTGAATGTAGATATGGTACGGCAATTTGTGCAGGTATCGGGATTGTGAGAGCTGGTAATATTTCTGAGGGCAGAGCTGAAGAAAGCGGGGCGATGTGGCTTGTGTTGCCACAATGCTTGATTAGCATCCAGCCACTTCCACCACAAAATCCATGACTAGTATTTGACATGGAAGGAAATCCTAGCAGGGGTTTCTCCTCTTTGAGCGCACTACCGGTATTACTCGAATACATCTAATTACAAGCTGGCGCGCTCGGGACTATGCCTAGGAGGCCTAGAAATCATTGAATCTGGTGGACTCATGAAAGGTTAGTTGGTCAACTCACTAATTATGCTATGGCAGTCCTGGAACTCGAATATCTAGGCTGCCAGGCTGACTCTTTTCCTTTTTTATTGCATGACCTACCGATCTGTTGCATTCACATCCTATGCGCCTGGGTTCTAGGAGCGAGCCACGTGATATCGTACCTAGCATGTTGATAAGTAGTTTGCCGGTACGGTAGATCCGAGATTTGCTATCGACGTTAGTAATTTGATAAAGGTACCTACGGTTTGGGGGACCCTCCGGACTCAAGCAATGAGTAAACTCAATATACTTTATCCACTTCGACCTACAACTGATACATAATTTCCTCCGATTCAGGACCTAAAGTCTCGCCAAAACCCCATCACTCTTCCCTAGATGATGCTCCTTAACACGTCTCGATTCGTTGCGATTGCTATCCTACTCTTAGGTAGTTCACCGCAAGACGCGGCGTCTACGGCGGGAAATCCAAAGCAAAGAAGTACTCATGTGGGCAACCTGTCCCGCAATTTGCTACAGCGCGTCTAAAGACAGGAACGGATACAAACTACACTACCGGTACCGGAGTTTGCAAAAAAAAAGAAGAAAAGGGGGGAAGAAAGCTTTACCCCAAAGACCATTCCTCACCGTGCAAAAAGCATATATTCTTCACTCTCGCAGGGGGCAGGAGGGGGCACCGACTAGCGCCTGTAGTGTTCGCCGGCCCAGTACGCGTCATGGGAATTAGGAACTGTTTATGGTGTGGGAGTGTCTGGCAGCCGTGGTGGTGTCGGCTCAATTATCTGAGATTATATGGTACCGTACATATGGTAGCGGTGCTTTTGGTGGGGGGGGGGCTTTTTAGAGTGTTGAGCATAAAGTGGTTTCTATGACAGCTAGAGTTTAAAATTCCAGCAGTTGTGGATAGGGCAGCGGGTGCGAGCCGTCTCTCTAGAGGCGATGTCCACTTTTCGCCCATCATACTCGAGGCAGAAACCAAAATTGACCGATTTTTTCCTTAGGTCTTGCTCGGTACTACGGGGGGGGGGGCGAATTGGATTTATAAGTTACCAGTATTTCGCTGGTATTATACCGGAATCCGTAAATGCCGTCGTAGTCAGAATTGCCTCCCTTATAGGGTTTGCGGTTGAGAGTGTTCATTGTAGAAAAGCTTTTGTATCGGTGCTTTTCTTTTACTCTATTTACTCACCATACCTCATGAGAAGGTGAGAGGCAACGACGAAGATGACATCGACACCTACCGGATGGGAAGAGGGAGGAGAACACTCCTGCGACCGGAATTGATTGCTCTTTCCCGTGTATAAACTCTGCGGGGTTTTGCGATATTTTGTCTACTCGAGTATGATACAGTGAAAATAGGGTGAAGCCCTCACATCAAAAGGACACAAATCTATTATCGTATTCAATATAAATTTAATTAGATGGGTATCATATGATATCCGTAAAGTCGGAATTTTATATCCATGACATACAATCATCGAACCGCTATATGGTTAAGATGTAGCTAGCCCTAAGGACTGGAGGTTTTGTTTTGTTTTTCTACCGAATTTACTGGAATACCGGTAATTGAACCTCGTGCTAGGACATTGGAGCCTCAATTGCTGGCAAAGTCCGGCACCTCTTTGCTCTTTTTAGTCTCAGGCTAGGCTCTAGGTGTTAGGCTTTGGTAGTGCTTTCACCCCTCTCATGAAGTTAGAAGGGGTTTTGGACGTTGTAGCAAGAGGTTCAATTATTCCAGCAAATACCGTGGGGTGGGAGGGGTGTTTTAGGGATCCAACTATGGTACCTTATTATAATGTGTGCTTGGGGATTTTATGGGAGTGTGAAATAGGTCTCCGAATAGATATTCGCAACATAGAATACTAAGCGAAAGTGCTCGGTATTGCGGTGGACCGGTGAAAATTGTTCTCATGTTAAGAGGTCAAAAGAGAGTGAAGATTAAATGAGCTCTTTTGAGCAGATGATAACTTTAGCCTGTAGGATAGGATTTTCACAGAGTATTCACTGTACAATGGGTGTCGTTTTCGACCATCTTATCATTTATTTAAGGGAAGCAACTAACTTAGAAGGGCTACTTTGTGGGAGATCATGGACTGGTAGCTTATTCTGACCTCTTGGCGGGAAGAGAAGTTTCACTAGTTCAGGAGGTACTTGGTTGACTGGTAGGCTTATCATGGAGCGGACTCTCTTGTTAAGAAAACAATGATAATTTTTCGTGGCTACTATCCATTCTCTTTCAATCTTGTCCTGATTGCCTGGTTCTTTGTGCTGAATCCCGCCCTGACTGGTTTGTGGCGGGAGTAGTTAGTGTGTGGTAGGCATAAGGGATACCGGTAGTCTACGGAAGGAAGGGATGGCGATCACTTGGTGGCATTGGGAAAAATTACCGCAAGAGATTGGCCCCTAATCGGGAATACGGATGGGACATTTTCGAGCATGATTATCTCCTAGTATACATGTTCACAGGTAATGGAAGATGGTGGACAAGGCTGTCTGGAAAACAGAAGCTGGGTATTAAGTTGGAGAATGAGGATTAAGAGACATGATATAGATAAGTCGAACTAACTAGAACCTTAGGGGGGGGAGGGGGAGTAGCTAAGTAGGAAATAGTCGGCTGAAAAGGGAAAGAATGCGCTTTATCGGGGTCTATTAGAGTATAAATCGACAGGGGGTCTTGCCTTCACGAATCCTAAATTGGGCAAGTACTTATGGAACAGGAATATGTGTGGTGGTGAAGGAGACAGGATGCAAATGTGAAAAACCAAGAGACAAAGGAAAGGTGCGATGATAAAATAGCTAGTTGTAAACGAGAGAGATGGTGAGGTATTGTTAGGATGGTATTAGCTCTTGGAGGGTCCAGGAATTTGTGGGGCCACATAGAAGGTGGTTGGGTAGCTTGGGTCGTTCAGTAGAGGCGGGGTCACGGCTTGTGGACTTGGGGAGAGGTTCCTTGGGGCCAAGTAGTCATTCCCACTGTCGGGTGAGCTGATAGGAGTGTCGGGTGGCTTTTAAGTTCTGTGTTGTCGGGATTGGGGTTGCGGTATCTGGGTTGCATTGGTTAACATCTTCACGAAGGTTCCAGATCCACGAAACGAACTACAACACCGAACGTTTAGATTAGGAGAGGTTTTGTTTGGGGAATGGTGGAGGACATGGGAGTTGAAGCAATGGTGTGTATGGGCGAGGGGTTAGGTGCAGCGGAGATGTTTTGGAAAGATGCAGGAACTGGCGCCGCGTGTGCCGAAGGTTGGAACTAAGGTTTTCTAGGAGATGTAACGAATGAGTATCACACTATGATAGTAACGAAACATGCTAAGGTATCTGAATGTTTAGGAATGGAAAAGCGAGGAAAGGTCTGTAAGTAGATGAAACAGAGGTATGGGATTAAGGGACGAAATGTTTTGGATGGAGTTTGAGAGTGATGTTTGGAAGAAAGGAGAAGGTGATAGAATGGAAGTAGAGGGCTTGGACGAAGTTGAAGAAAGGTTTTCTTTGTAGTCAAGTTTTTGTATATATAGGACACCACTGGCGATATTGAAAGAACAAGGACTCCAATACACTCTCTACCGATCATAGCCTAATTTGAGGAGCATTTCCGCCACGCTCCTCCCAATCCAAAGTGGGTAGCGGGAGGGGCCCCTGCTGACTGTGGTCGGCTCCACCTAAACCGACATCACACCGCCGCTCTAGGGTCCTTACAACTGTAACACGCACTTTGGAAGAGCCAGTTGTGATGCGGCTGAGCAGTGTTCTCAGCCGTCTGGGGCCCCCGTAGGGCCCGGCGGGGGGACTGCCAAGACCCCCAGACGAGACGGGACGGCAAAATGTAGTCCGTCCTCGTCCTTTAATTCCCAGGACGGCCGTCATTAGCAAGGACGACGAGCCCCACGACCTGAGACAACTTCTGCCAGGGGACGGCAGGTAACTACATAGGACCGCCGGGGACGGCGGGGGACGGCGGAAAACAGCGGAAAGCATCGGAAAACAGCGGAAGACGGCGGGGGACGGCGGGGGACGACAGAGGACGACAGAGGACGACGGGGGACGGTGTGGGACGGTGGGGGACGACACAATACCGTCCGTCCTGGTCCTTGGCTCTTGCTTGTCGGGCAAGTTCAGGAAAAGACGGGACGGGACGACGAAATGTCGGCCGTCCTCGTCCTTGCCCAGGACGGACGGACTGCCCCGTTGCGAACACTGCGGCTGAGGACAGGAAAGTTATCAGTTAGAGGTGGTGGAAAAAGGCCAATTACAAACAGGCAGATCGTTCTTCAGCATTCCGGCATTGAGCCAGCGAGAGCAGCATATGGCCATAGTCGGTGTCTGACTGGTCGAGATTGATCTTCTCGCGTCCCAAAAGAATCTTTACAACCCCTTTATGCCCGCTCTCTGCCCCCCATAAGATTGGAGCCCGGCTAAATTTGATGTCTTCCCGGCAGGGATTGACGTCCCCGCATTCCAAAAGCATCATTACTACGCTCACATGTCCTTTCTCTGCCGCCCACGAGATTGGTGTTCGGCGATAGTCGGTGTCTGCCTGGTTGGGATTGAGGTCTCCCCGTCCTAAAAGCATCTTTACAACCCCCCCGTGCCCGCTCTCTGCTGCCCACAAGATTGGAGTTCGGCCATGTTTGGTATCGGCCCGGCCGGGATTGACGTCCTCTCGCTCCAAAAGCATCTTTACTACCCCACCATGCCCTTTCTCCGTGGCCCACGAGATTGGCGTTCGGCCATAGTAGGTGTCTGCCTGGTCGGGATCGACGTCCTCTCGTTCCAAAAGCATCTTTACTACCCCCTCATGTCCTTTCTCCGCCGCCCAAGAGATTGGCGTTCGGCCATAGTCAGTGTCTGCCTGGTCGGGATTGACGTCCTCTCGTTCCAAAAGCATCTTTACTATCCCCTCATGTCCTTTCTCCGCTGCCCAGAAGAGTGGCGTTCGGCCACAGTGGGTGTCTGCCTGATCGGGGTTGACGCCATCTCGTCCCAAAAGCATCTCTACAACCTCCTCGTGCCCATTTCTAGCAGCCCATGTGAGAGCAGTATTTCCCTTGCAATCGATTGCATTAATGTCCCATTCCTTCATCTCGAATAGAGTGGCAAGTATCTCTAGTGTCCCGAGAAATACTGCTCCGTGGAGTCCTGTAAATCCCGTTGATCTTGCTCTCCAATCAAAATAAAGCCTCCAGTGTTCACCTTTATTATGGTACAACAACAGTAGCCGAGAAGATATGTGCTCATCGAATCTGCCTAGAAGCCTCAGTGCAAGCATTTTGACCCTTTCCGCCATCCCCATTCTAGCGTGTTTCCCCCAGTACAAAGAGGCGTATTCTAGAAGGGGCATTATTGAGGGGGCCCAGTTGAGAGTTGGCGAAAGATCCCGGACACATCCAAAATTGAGGTATGTCAAGCAAACCTCAGCAATTGTTGAGTGGGGGCTAGGCAATAGGGTCGAATTGCTTAAGAGATGCTCTTGCAGCGTGAAGTGCACCAATCGGACCGTGGACGAGGGCACCTCGACAGTGACAAGACCCAGGCAAGATGATAGGAGCGTCCTTAGCGCGGGGATGTTTTTTTGATCCAGATCTCGAGATCCCATCTCAACTGCCAGGGCGTGACAGAGTTCCTCAGCCCGTAGCGGCCGTTGTGAATGCAGCACCCACTTTAGCACTTTCAATCCGAGTACTGATTTATTTCCCTTCTGTCCCTTTAGTCGGGCTAGAGTTGCCGTATAGGCATCGCTCAGTCCATTGCCTCGCACCATCTCTTCAAGTTTCTTTCTTCTTAGACCAATTGTCACTTCTCCGAGAATTGCCTCAATGTTTATCGAAACAAGAAGGAATCTGCACATAATCTTCCGTAAGTGCGCGTTATTGATGGGATGGAAAGGCCAAATGCTTATACGCACATATCAGACATCTTATCCAGAATAACCTTCACGATATCCGCCCGTAAATCATTGTCCATCGCCTCTGGATCGTCATCCCTGTCTAACTTCATCTGCAAGTAATTCATGATATCATCCGTATTAGGACTGACGGGTATCACGACGGCCTCGGTGAAATATCTCCGAATAGTTCCCTCGACATGGGGCCTTCCGGTGAGGAATATTCTCGTCTTTGGCGACCCCCGAACAATATCTCTTAGTGATTCAAGAAGCTCAGGTAGATGCTTCGGTAGGCATTCATCGAGCGCATCGATACAGATGAAGACTTGGGGTAATGAAGTGATAATCGTCCTTAACATTCCAATCATATCGGCAAGTAGCAGCCCCCTGCCACCAAACTCCTTTTTCCCTTTTTGAAACGCCTCGCGCACATCCTTCGGAGTATCCCCCCTACCTACTATTTGCTTCAGAATAGCTCCAATCATGCTGGTGATTGTCTGCTCTTGCTGAGCAAGGAAGTCGCAATAAAATCCTGCAACCGCGATATCTCTATCCCCCGCTTGATCGCATAGCCTATCGATCACCAAGGAACTAGTATTTCTCACCGTCAGCCGCACTCGCTTCTTCAAAAGAATCCGGCCACTTACTTTATGTAGGTCTTGCCCACTCCCGGATTCCCGGAGCAAAATAAGACGGCCTTATCGGCTCCGCCCTCACCCCCCCTCCATTCCCGAAACTCGCTTGTTTCTAAAAGCCAATCCCCCACGCCCCCGAATCGGTCGGTGCGCACACCCTGATGTCTATGATTTGGCTGTAATGGAGAGAGCCAGCGCATGATCTGGGTATCCTCATCGGATTTATAGACGGTGGTATGTGAGTTGAAACTATCTCTAATGTTGCCGCAGTTGGCATTGCCGTCGCCGAATTTTATCGAGTGCACGTTTGTAAAGTGGGCCATGATGCTTTGTCTGAATACTGATTGAATGTAGATATGGTACGGAAATTCGTACAGGTATTGGTATTGTGAGAGTTTGTAACCTTTGTGAGAGTAGAACTGATGAAAGCGGGGCGATGTGGCTGGTAAGTATTGCGGCAGTGCCTGGGTAGTAACTTATCCAGCCACCGCCACCCTTGTAGAATCCCTAACTAATATGCGAACATTGAGGGAAACACCATTGATTTGTATACCTAATTACAAGCTGGCTTCAGGGCAATGGCGACGGGGTCTGGAAATTTTTGAAGCTGCTGGGCTTATGAAAGGTTAATTGGTTAACTCACTAATTATTCTATCTCAATCTCGGAACTCGAATATATAGGCTGTTAGGCTGGCCCTTTTCAGTTCCGATAGCATTACCTACTGATGTATTGCATCCACACTCTACGGACTCGGGATCCGGGCGCGGGCCGCCTGATATGCCTCACACTCTTAGAATTCCGGAGGGTACTTCTACGATAGACATATACATCGTGAATGCCATCGACGTTAGTAATTTAAAATTTTTATAAAGGCCCCTAGGAAACGGGGTGGCCATGGATAAGCAATGAGTAAGCTCTATCCGATTTTGTTCCCTCCGGCCTATCTCCTGGACTGCTGAGACATTGCAAAATTTTGTGCCGCCCCTGTCAGTAGCTAAGACAGAGATGACTAAAATGCTGCCTCAGTATTCTCTAGCGATGATGTGCGTAGGTGCGATCACATAGCTAATATTAGCTATAGTCTGAAGTTTGCACATCTGCGAATTTGTAGTAACTAACAAAGAGTTGCTTATTGACCGGTGTCTCAGACACTGAAGGGGTGGCACAAAATTTTGCAATGTCTCAGCAGTCCAGGAGATAACTATCAGAGACTTTGCGGTGGATGTATCCAGCATCCTTGTATGCCAAGAGTGGGGGATTTGCAGCTGGATGCAGGTTTGACTTTGCGGTGGATGTGGCTAAAGAAACCAGGATGTCCGGCCAAGGAATCAAGTAACTCAAAGTTAGGTTGTGAAGTCAACACAGCTCATTCTGTAGCAACCATGGTTTTTGGATTTAATATTTCCTAGTGTTGAGAATAAAAGCTTCTTGGGTTTCAGGAAATCACAGAATTCTTTTAAAACGAAGTGGTATTGGTGGTATTGGGATAGGTCAAAGTTGTTGAGGTCAAATTCGCTGAATTTGCTCCTGTCGCAGAGTCAAATCAAGGTCTGGATGATAGAATGCTTGGCGTATGCATGCCGAGACGTGCCAAAAGACTCTGGATGTGTCCACCGCAAAGTCTCTAATCTCCTCCCATTCCGAACCTAAGGTCTCGCTAAAACCCGTCACTCGCTTTCGCGGGTGGTCCTCCTCGCAACTACTATGCTACTCTTAGATAAATTACCGTACAACGCGGCGGCTACGTCTGGAAGTGCGAAAGCCAGGAAGTGCTCATGTGAGCAACTTATCCTTCTATTTGTTACAGCGCGGCTAAAGACGGGAATGGGATATAAGCTTCCGAACTCTGCGAAAAAAGTGTTAAGCTCAAAGACTTTCCTCACCGCACCAAAAGCATATAATCTTCGCTCCCGCGCGAGGGGGGGGGGGCATCGACCATTGCCTGCCGTATTCGCCTGAGCTTTGTAGAGCTTTGTGGGCGTGAGGATTTTTTTATGGTAGAGGAGCGTCTGGAAGTCGTGGTTGTTGAAATTCCGTTATATTTCCTATGTGCATTTCATAACAGTGGTGAGGTCGGTTCGGTTATCCGAGACCATGCGGCGCTACTCCGGGAGAGCGAATTGGGTTTACTCGAGTATGGGTTACCAGTATTTCGCTGGTATTATACCGGAATTCGGAAAATGCCGTCGTAGTCAGATTTGTTTCTTTATAAGGTCTGCTCGGGTGGCAGTTGAGAGTGTTCATTATAGAAGTATCAGTGCTTTTCTTTTACTGTAACTGTGCCAAGGTTCCCGCCACTTTGAAAGACGCTAAGCCAGGTTCAAAGTTTGACCCACTCCAAGGGAGTGCCCCACAGCTCAACAAGACTTTTATTGTACATTAGTAGAAACATTGACAACTAAACGCCCAATACCACAAAAGATGAGTTTCTGAAGCCACTGTTTCTTACTCCTATCCTTAACTGCTATTCGCATTTGTTTTGAAATTTCCTTCTATTGTTTGTTGATCCTGGTTTCCACTACTTTTATCAAGATCACAAGTGAGCGCTGACTAGCTGCTGAGGCACCTCAAACTCTTGAGCGATGGCAGCCACATAGGATTTTTCGTCCATCAAGCCTTTAAATTACTTGTCGGATTCGGACTTCTATTGTAGAACTAGTTTTAGTAGATATCGAAAAGGTTGTAGTTGTACCATGAAGATTTACTGAGAAAAGTCTCGTTGAGCGGTCGGGCACTCCCTTGGAGTGCCGTCAAACTTTGAGCGTCTTTCAACGTGGCGGAAGCCTTGGCATGGTTATTTCCTCACCATATCTCATGGGAAGGGGAGAAGTAGCGGCGAAGACGACATCAACACCACCTGGATGGCAAGAAGCCGAAGAACCCGCCTACGACCGGAATTGATGGCTTTTCTCGTGTATGAACCCTGCTGAGTTTTGCGATATTTTGCCTACTCGAGTATGATAGAGAGATAGGTTGAAGTCCTCACATGAAAAAGACACAAATCTGGTATATGATACAACATAAATTTAGTTAGATAAGTATGATACATATCTGCAAGGTCGGAATTAGATATATAATTATGATATACAGACATCGAACAGGCATAATACATGGGGGTTAAGATCTGGCTGGCCCTAGGCACAGGGTGTTTGGTTTTATTTTTCTACCTTATTTACTGGAATGCCTGTAGTTGAACTTCCCTTTAGGACATTAAAATCGCAATTGCTCGTAAGGGCCGGCACCTGTTTTCTGTTTTTCGTCTCAAGCTCGGGCTTAGGCGGTCGGCTTCGGCAGTTCTCTCACCTCCCCTATCCCGTAGTGGGAATTTGGACGTCTTAACGCGAGGCTCAATTATTCCCGTAAATAGGAAATCATAGAAGGGAAAATTTGGGGATCCAATGACTATATTATAATAGACATTTCAGGATTTTGTGGGAGTGTGAAATAGGTTCCTAGAGAGATATTCGCAAAGTATAATAGGATACTAGGTAAAAATGGTCGGTCGTGCGGCTCACCAGTGAAACCCGTTCTCATTCGGAGAGGTCAAAAGAGAGTGTCGCGAAATACAGAGGCCTTTTTGAGTAGATAGTAGCCTTTAGGGGTAGGGTAGTAGCAAAGTATGTACTGTGGGCGTCGTTTTCGAGACACTTGTTATTTATGTAAAGGAAACAACTATGGCAGCTGTGAAGGCCTACTTTATGAAAAATCTGAACCCACCTTATTCCAACACCAAAAAGTGTCTCACCAGACCACACGGCACTTGGTTGACTAGTAGGGTTATCATGGAGCGGACTCTACTACGGTATTCTGAAAGCAACTGCAATTTGGTGCGGTCGCCGCTAATTGCGTCTTAGTCCTAGTTTGGCCTTCGAGTGTTTGCGCTGCATCCCACGCCCACTTGTATGTAGCTGGGGTAGGTAGTCTTGTAGTAGGTATAAGGGATATTGGGTAAGAGGAACTGGCGGTGGCCGCTTGGTGGTGTTGGGGAAGATTACTGGAACAGGTTGACCAGGAAGTTGCTTGCTAATATGTATAGGATTTCTGCAAGTTTAAGGTTGATTTCTAGGATACGTGTTAACTTATAATAGGGTGTAGAGATATTGCTATTTAAAAAACAGATGCCAAGTATTGAGTTAGAGGATAGGGGGGATGAAGATCAAGAGGGATGATATGGAGAAAGTTGAACTAAGGACTAGAACTTCAAGGAAAAGAAAAGAAAAAGCGGCTAAATAGAAAATTGCCGGCCAAAAAACAGAAACCCTTTATGGAAGTCTATTTATATATAAATCGATAGAGATCGCCTTTACCAACCCTATATTGGGTAATTATTTTATGGAATGAGAATATGTGAGGTAATAAGGAGACAGGATGCAAATGAGAAACTAAGAGACAAAGGAAAGATACGATGATAAAATAGCGGTCAGCTGTGAACGAGAGGGCTGTTCGGATGGGCATTAGCCCCCATTAGAGGGCACTGGAGTTTGTTTGGATACATGGAAGGTGGCTGAGGAGGTTTATTTGGTTCGGATGGTGTTCGGTCATGAGCTGTGGACTTGGGGAGAGGTTCCTTGGGGCCAAATAACCCTTTCCACTCAGCGGGGTCAGCTGATGGGGGTGCGGGCTGGCCGTTAAGGTCTGTGATTTCGGGATTGGAATTACAGCATCTGGGTTGCATCTCCGCCACCAACTCCTTCCCATGCGGGGTAGGCAGAGGGAGGGGCGCCTGGTCACTGTGATTGGCTATGCCCAAATTGGTATCGCCCTGCCTCGCTAGGGTCCTCCCAATTGCAGCACGCACTTTGGATAGAGGTAGTGGCGGTGCGGCTGAGCAGAGGAAGGTTGTCCTTCGGAGGCGGTGGAAGAGACCGGTAACGAACCGGCGCCTCATTCCTCGGCATTCCTGCGCCGGGCCAGCGAGAGTATCGTTTGGCCACAGCCGGTGTCGGCCTTGTGGGAATTGATCTTCTCGCATTCCAAAAGGATCTCTACAGCCCCCTCGTGCCCGTTCTCTGCCGCTCACATGATTGGAGTTCGGCCATAGGTGGTGTCAGCAGGGCCGGGATTGACGTCCTCACGTGTCAAAAGTATATTTACTACCTCTTCATGCCCATTCTTCGTCGCCAATGACATTGGCGTTTGGCCATACTTGGTGTTTGCCCGGTTGGGATCGACGTCGTCGCGTTCCAAAAGCATCTTTACCACTCCCGCATGCCCGTTCATCGCTGCTAACGAGATTGGCGTTTGGCTATCTTTAGTGTCTGCCTGGTCGGGATCGACGTCCTCTCGTTCTAAAAGCATCTTTACTACCCCTTCGTGCCCGTTCGCCGCTGCAAGCGAGAGTGCCGTATGGGCATATTTGGTATTCACCTGGCCTGGATTGGCATACTCACGTTGCAAAAGCATATCTACTACCCTCACATGCCCTCTCTCCGCTGCCAACGAGCTTAGCGTTTGGCGATGAAAGGTGTCTGTCTGATCGGGATTCACGTCCCCTCGTTCCAAAAGCAACTTTACTACGCCCACATGCCCTCCCTGAGCCGCCAACCAGATTGGTGTTCTGCCAAACAGGGGGTCTGCCCGGTTGGGATTAACATCCTCTTGCTCCAAAAGTAGCTTTACTACCTCCAAATGCCCGTTCTGCGCCGCCAACGAGATTGGCGTTTGGCGATGCAAGGTGTCTGCCTGGTCGGGATTTACGTCCTCTCGTCCCAAAAGCAGCTTTACTACGCCGACATGGCCTCCCTCCGCCGCCAACGAGATTAGTGTCTGGCCACCAATAGTCCCTGCGTAGGGATTGGCGTCCTCGTGCTCTGAAAGCGTCTGGGCTACCGCCACATGCCCGAGCCGAGCCGCCAACGAGATTGGTGATAGGTGAACCAGGCGATCTGCCTTGTCGGGATTGATTCCCTCGCGTTCGAAAAGGAGCTTTAGTACGCCCATATGCCCTCCCTCTGCCGCCAACGGGATTGGTGTCTGGCAACCAATGGTCCCTGCGTAATTGGGATTGACGTTCTCTTCTTCCAAAAGCGTCTTGATTGCCTCCACATACCCTCCCCGGGCCGCCGACGAGATTGGTGTTTGGTGAATTGGGTGGTCTGCCTTGCCGGGATTAACATCCTCACGCTCCAAAAGCACCTCTACTACCTCGACATGCCCATTCTTCGCCGCCAATGAGATTGGCGTTTGGCTATACTTGGTGTCTGCCCGGTTGGGATCGACGTCTTCTCGTTTCAAAAGCATCTTTACTACTCCCACATGCCCGTTCATCGCTGCCAACGAGATTGGCGTTCGGCCATCCCAGTGGACTACATGATTGGGATTGACGTCTTCTCGCTCCAAAAGCATCTTTACGACGCCCTCGTGCCCGTTCCCTGCTGCCCTCGAGATCGGCGTTTGGCCATACCAGGTGTCTGCCTGGTCGGGATTGATGTCCTCTTGTTCCAAAAGCTTCTTTACTACCCCCACATGTCCGTTCCCCGCCGCCAACGAAATTGGTGTTTGGCCATATTGGGTGTCTGCCTGGTTGGGATTGGCGCCCTCTCGTTCCAAAAGCATTTTTACAACCCCATCGTGCCCTTTTCCAGCCGCCCATGCGAGAGCAGTATTCCCGATGCAATCCATCGCATTAACATCCCATTTCTTCATCTCAAGTACAGCGGCAAGTATCTCCCCTATCCCAAAAAATGGTATTCCGTGGAGCCCTGTAAATCCCATAGATCGTTGTCTCCAGAGAGAATAAAGGCTCCAGTTTTCATCTTTATTAGAGTGCAACAGCAGTAGTCGAGAAGATATATGCTCATCGAATCTGTCCAGAAGCCTCAGTGCAAGTGTTTTGACATTTTCCGTCATTCCCATTCTCGCGTGCTTCCCCCAGTAAATAGAAGCATATTCTAGAAGGGGCGTAGTTGAGGGCGCCGTGTCGAGAGTTGGCTCAAGGTCCTGAACACATCCAAAATTGAGGTATGTCAAGCAAACCTCAGCAATTGTTGAGTGGGGGCTAGGGAATAGGGTCGGGCTACTTAAGAGATGCTCCTGTAACGTGAAGTGCACCAATCGGACTGTGGACGAAGACGCCTCGACGGTGACAAGACCCAGGCAAGATGATAGGAGTGGCCGTAATGCGGGGATATTTGTCAGATCCAGATCTTGAGAGCCCATGTCCACGGCCAAGGCATGACAGAGCTCATCCGCCCGTAATGGCCGTTCCGAATATAACACCCACTTTAGGACTTTCAATCCGAGTACCGATTTATTTCCCTTTTGCCCCGTCAGTCGGGTTAAAGTTGCCGTATAGGCATCGTTCAGTCCATTGCCTCGCGCCATCTCTTCAAGTTTCTTTCTTCTCAGACCGATTGTCACTTCTCCTAGAATAGACTCAATGTTTACCGAAACAAGAAGGAATCTGAAAATAATTTTCCGTAAGTATATATTATCCATAAAATGAAATGGTCAAGTGCTCCTACGCACATATCGGACATCTTGTCAAGAATAACTTTCACGATATCCGCCCGTAAATCGTTGTCCATCGCCTCTTCATCGTCATCTCTGTCTAGCCTCATCTCCAGGTAATTCCTGATATCATCCTTATTAGGACTGATGGGTATCACGACCGCATTGGCGAAATATTTTTGAATAGCTCCTCCGACCTGGGGCCTTCCGGTGAGGAATATCCTCGTCGTCGGCGACTCTCGCACAAGATCTCCCAGTGATCTAAGAAGGTCTGGCAGATGCTTCGGTAGGCATTCATCGAGCGCATCGATACAGATGAAAACCTTGGCCAACGAAGCGATAGCCGACCTCAACATTCGCATCAAATCTGCAAGCAGGAGCCCTCTGCCACCGATTGCCTTTTGCTTGTCTCGAAACTCTTCACGTATGTAAATCGGGATATCGCCTCCGCCTATCACCTGCTTCAGAATCCCACCATGCTGGTAACAGTCTGTTCTTGCTGAGTAGTGAAGTCGTAGTACAAGTATGCGACAGTAATATCTTTCTGGCTTGCCTGATCGCACAGGCTATCGATCACCAAGGAGCTAGTATTTCTCGCCGTCAGCCGTACTCGCCTTTCTCGAAGAATCCCACCACTTACCTCATATAGGTGTTGCCCACTCCCGGATTCCCGGAGCAAAATAAGATAGCAGTATCGGCTCCACCCTCACCCCTCCTCCACTCCCGAAACTCGGTTGTTTCTAAAAGCCAATCTCCCACACCCCCGTATCGGTCGGTACGCACACCCTGGTGCCTATGATTTGGCTCTAGTGGAGAGAGCCAACGGATAATCTTGGTGTCCTCGTCGAATTTATAGACGGTGGTGTGTGTGTTAAAGCTATCTGTTATGATGCCACAGTTGGCATTGCCGTCGCCGAATTTTATCGAATACATGCTTGTAGTGTGGGCTATGATGCTCTGTCCAAAATGCTTGTTGAATGTTGAAATGGTGTGGCAATTTGTGCAGGTATCGGTATTGTGAGAGCTGGCAGTCTTTCTGGGAGCAGAGCTGAAGAAAGAGGGGAGAAGTGGCTTGTGTTGCCACAATGCTTGAGTAGCATTCAGCCACATCCACGATCGTAAACCGCACGACCAATATTCGACATGGAAGGAAGTTCTAGTGTGGGTTTCCCTTCGAGAGCACGGTCATATACTCGAGTACCTTTTTACGGGATGCGCACAATAGCGAGAAGGACTAGGAACTATTGAGGCTGGTGGACTCGTGAAAGGTTAGTTGGTTAACTCACTAATTATGCTATCCAAATCTAGGAACTTGAATATAGAGGCCGTGGGGAAGGCTCTTTTCCTTTCGCTAGCATGGACTACCATTGTACCGTATTCATTCACACTCTGTGGACCTCGGGTTTAGAAACGAGCCACTTGATATGCCTCATACCTGGCATGTTGATAAGCGTCGGTATGATACGATAGGTACGGGTATGAGTCGTTCACCTTACAAAATTTGCTATCGCCGCTAGCATTTTGTTATTGATAAAGGGCACATGACATTGTGGAAAAAAATGATATGGAAGTGACAGATGAATCACATTCTCGCTTACAGACCTGGAAGCGATCATATATACCGGTATCTGTTGCATGTCCAGATATGCATGGGCTATTGGCTCTCCACTACGAGCTCATGGTGTCAGCCATGTCACCATCTCACCTAGCTAGGCTAGCTTTCTTGCTAAGTCCCTAGCCTCATTTCCACTCATCCCAAATAATCCGATACCATCATTACTGCAACTGGACTGCAGTTGCACCTAATGAACGCCAAGAATCAGTACTTCGGGCTGCGTTCACTAATTTTTACTATAGGGTGTGCACTATAGCAAGTTATTTTCCGGTGTAAATTAGCCTTCGTGCTCGCCGTCCCCATTAAACCGACAGTTCAAACCAGGATGGATAACGGCATATTTCGCGATTGGATAGATTGCCTATTTTTGGGACAAGTTGGGCGATTTCGCAACACACAGTTAGGGATGGCTATTTCTGTGACAACTATGTTTATTATGGCAACAAGCGAACTTGAAGAACAGGATTTCGCATGGCGTAATTTGGTTAGTTCTAATTTAATGCACCTATCGATATTTTCTAACTAACACTCGGAATCTTGTGACCACATTACACATCTCTAACGTGAGAGACTCATGGGCCACATTTGATAGAGCACTTGAGGTATAGGTCGCCCCCCCCCGCTCCATCGATACCGGTATTGAGTTCTGTTGGTATAATAGCGAGCTCATATCACCTCATTGATGTGCTAGCGTTTACTCGGTGGGAGTTGCCTCTCTAGTGATTCTAGCAGCCGGACTTCCATAAAACGACCAATATCGCTCCAGTAGTTGTCGCTATAGCATATGTACATTCAACACTCTTTGGACAAACCATGGAACCCCCACCATATACGGAAACCGAATCCGACCCAACACAACTCTTGCGGGCTGCCGAGCATGGGGATGAGGGAGTTGTAAAGTTACTATTGGAAAAGAATATCGATCCCAACGGGGTGGACACCAAATACGGTCGAACTCCACTCTTCTGGGCTGTTGAGCAGGGGCATGAGGGAGTGGTAGAGTTGCTATTGAAAAGAGAGGATATCGATCCCAACACCGCAGACACCGAATACGGCCAAACACCACTCGAGCGGGCGGCACTGCAAGGGCACCAGAGAATAGTGAAGCTGCTGTTAGGACAAGAGGATATCAATCTCAACACTCTGGGTCCTAAATCTCATGCGACGCCACTAGGGCAGGCTGTGTGGGCTGGGCATGAAAGAGTAGTAGAGTTGCTATTGCAACGAAAGGATATCAACCCCAACATACCAGGCAGAAAACAAAGCATGGGGCCACTCCATTGGGCAGTGCAACGAGGGCATGTTGGGGTGTTAAAGTTACTATTGGAACGAAACGATATCGATCCCAACACTACAGAGACCCGATATGGCCTAACACCACTCTTGTTGGCTGCCCTGAAAGGGCATCGGAGTGAGGTAGGGTTGCTACTGGAACGAGAGGATATTGATCCGAACGCCGTTGACAAAGTACACGGGAGGACGCCGCTCTGGTGGGTGGCAGATGATGGGTATGAGAGAGTGGCAGAGTTGCTATTGAAGCGAGAAGATGTTAATCCCAATACTGTGGACACCGAGTATAACTTAACACCACTGGGGCGGGCCGCCCAGAAAGGGTATATAGGAGTCGTGAAGGTGCTATTGGACCGAGTGGATACCAATCCCAACACAGCCGAAACCAAATATGGGCGAACGCCTCTCATATCGGCTGTGCACGGGGGGTATGCGGATATAGTAGAGTTACTATTAAAGCGAGAGGATATTAATCCGAACACCGCAGATACCGAATCTGGCCGAACGCCTCTCTTGTGGGCTGTGCAGCAGGGGTATAAGGGAGTAGCAGCGTTATTATTAAAGCGAGCGGATATTAATCCCAACATGGAGGACGCCCTGCATGGCGGGACACCAGTGTGGTGGGCAGCACTGTTCGGGTATGTGGGAATAGTAGAGTCACTATTGGAAAGCAAGGATCTGAATCCTGATATACGGGGCCCAACTGGCCAAACAGCCCTTGAGGTAGCTGCATCATGGAACCACGCAAGGGTTGTGAAAATACTCTCCCAATTTAAACACTCAGTTCCCCTCCCAGCGTCCAAGCCGTCAGACAGATATCAAGGCTCCCATGGGCTCTCCCGGTCGGGCTGCGGTGCACGGTCGGAGAAGGCTCCCCCCAGCGTGCGAGCCTGCAGTGCTTTTGAGATCATTTGGTATATTGGCCTTTTGGCTATTATTCTAGTCCTCATACTTTTCCCACCATCGAGGAATTGGAGGTGTGCCGAATAAAAATTTGAAAGTTTTGTAGTGGGAAAACCGAGGAAAAAAGCTGGGGGGCAGAGAGGACTAAGTTTGGTGTGCCTTTTTTTCCTCTTTTTTTTTCTGGTTTCTGGTTTCTGGTTTCTGGGTGCTTTTTCATTTTTTATTTTTATTTTTCATTTTTTCATTTTTGTTTTCATTTTGCTTAGTTTTACATTTTTTTAATAAGTACTAAAATACAAATTTTCAGGATAATAGTTAATTACAAATGCCCAAAAGGGAATCTGAGTTAAAAAATCCCTGGTGATCAGTCCATAGAGCAGTTTCCTTTGTCACATATTTTCGAGCGGGGAGGAGGCAGGGGTCTGCCTGGTCGTATACTATATATCAGGTTTCGTATAGATGGCCAGCGACAAATGTCAGAGGGTAAAGCGGAGCAGGCATCAGAGGTTAAAACAGACAAGAAATTGGACGGTGGAGCAGAGCAGGTATCGGAAGGAGCTTGTGATGGGTAGCAGAAGGATTTCCTGATTTTCGAATATTGAGGATGCTTCGCATCTTTTGTACTATATATATAGTTAGTTATAGAGCCTTGGGGCCCCGAAAAATACCGGCCCTCAACCGTTTTCCTTGCTCAATGGTCTCGGGCGGGTGCCATTTTTAGAATTTCCTGCCACTGTCCCCTGTCAGGCCCCCGCCCCACCCATCACCCAGACAGGTCCACTTAAAAATAGGTTGTGACAAACGGGCCCATCCAGGGAACGACTGCGGGTGGGCCACAAACAGGTTGCAGGAAGGAGATCAAACGAAGAATATCCTTCCCGGCCAGGGGTAAGAGTGGGACCTGGTGCGGGAAAACAAGCCCCACAAGACTCAGAATGTGCTCTAACGGTATCTACCCTCTGTATTGTCGAATAGAGGACGGCAAGAAAGATAGCCAGATACAAATTTACAGAACCCGCAGACTGCATCTTCTGGACCTTGTTGTCCTTTTTCATCTGCCTTGAGGGTTCCGCAGCCATCCAAATCTCATAATAAGAGGTTATGAACCTTGTTGGCATGGCTTGACAAGAAACCACTCTGCCTATTCTGAACCCTAATCCCCACACTCTTAAATGTCAACCCAGAATTCACAACTTGCGTTCAGACCTGTTATTCACCAGTCATATCAACATCATCATCCACCCAATCAGACTTACCTCGCATATATACCATGTGTACATGTTCTGATAAGGGTACACAGAAGAGGAGTACCGAATCTCCTATCTTTAGTTTGATTTATATTTGCTTGATTTCATTTGATTCCAGCTCCACCACTGGCTGTGAGTCAGATAGCATATGCCATCATAGGCCACCCCCAGTTCGTCTTGCATCCAGTTGATATAGAGAATTCCAGGTATGAAATAGTCATGAAACACTGGTGGAGGATGAGCTATGACTTGTTATTCATGTGGTATTACAAGATTGCAGTGGCGCGCATCTGCTAGTAATGATCTAGATTGCAAGAAGGTTATGACTTTAGTATTTTGTATTAAAACATGTCTCCTGGCTAACAGGACACAGCAAACTTCAACAAATCTTCAGTGTAACAATTCACTTGATTGAACGGCTGTAACAGATTTATTCCTGTCTAACGAAAATACAATAGGACCGGCGGTAGACCTGCTAGCGCTGCTGCTAAGGGAGGCTTCAAGGGACCGGAGGTAAGAGATGATAGTGGAAGGACAAATAGAACTCAAGGATTGCCGTTCAACCAAGTGTATTCTTAGACTGAAGGTCTGTCGAAGTCTGCTGTCTCCTGCTAGCCAGGAGACTGGTTTAAGTACAAAACCCAAGAGCGATAGCC
>Ga0307513_10001788_pt1 | contig 30541 bp, 43 predicted proteins | sample 15_EM_MG_FD_202174 | JGI IMG/M metagenome (GOLD analysis project Ga0307513, IMG submission 202174) | Populus trichocarpa ectomycorrhiza microbial communities from riparian zone in the Pacific Northwest, United States - 15_EM | ecosystem: Host-associated > Plants > Roots > Unclassified | place... | reverse complement strand
ATCACGACTGTGGAGGCGGATTTTCCAGCTCTAGCGTCGTCGGTAGTAAGCCATCTGGGCTGACCGGTGAGGGACAATCCAGTTTTGAAAGTGGTGAGCTCCGTAGCTATTTCTACTAGAGACTTCGAAGTGGGGATGCCGTGCACCAGGACATGTGATACAGGGGTATCCAGAAGAACGCTAACCGTCCCTGGTATCAGGTGAAGGAACGACCCCACCTTGCTGTTAAGCGAGGTGGACTTGATCGATTCCATCGTGGTGAGAGTGACCGTGTTTCCCCGGATGGAGACAGTCTGTACGTAGGTAGCAGCTAGCGCTAAGTTGATGTCGTCTCTTAGGTCTAGTGCAGAGGTGGGGAGTGGCTCGCCCTCTCGTTTGATGATAAGGGGGCGTTCTCTGGCTGTGAGGCCCTTTTTGAGGTGGGACCTGTTGTTGGGATTCGGTCTCGCTGGGGCTTGGGCAGCCCTAGCAGCCATGGTGGTTTTCTCTTTCCTACCTTTCCTAGCCACCGTTGCCCACGATTTGGGCGGGGCAGCCGCGGGGAGGGTCAAAGGGTTGGCGTCGGGGGCAGATGGTCGTGAAGGGGCCGTTGCCGGGAGTGTGAAGGGTATCGGGGTGGGGGTGTCAGGCCGGGGTGTAGCATGTTGAGTGTGCCAACTTCCTCGGTAAGGGCTTCGATCTGTTTGCTTAGCCCATCGATGGCCGTCCTGTAGTCTTTATGGATCTGATAGATCATCTCTATCATGACCACATTCTCTTTGCCGGCTGTGGTGGCCCCGATTTCCTGGTCCTGATTTATCTTGTAGAAAAGGTTCAGGAAGTAGGCGCGTGGAGGGGCGTTTCTCAAGTATCTCTCATCGATATGTGAGAGGCTTGTTATCGTGTTGCTTATGGGTCGCTTGAGCGAGGAGGGGCCTGCTGGCATAAAGATCGGGGACAGGGTCGGGGCGCCCTCCTGAGTGGAGGAGCTCCTAGCACCTGCCGGAGTTGGCGGGGGGTTGGTCTTTTTGCCTTTCCCTTTGTTTCGACGACTCGAACCACAAGGCGGGCCGGAGGGATCCATATGGTATTCGTGTAACCTGACAGGTCATGTTACGCGGAAATCTCGAGATAGTGTACGTGGTGTTTCTGAAAGTGCAAATTGCACTTGGAGGGAAAATAGGGGGGAGGAAGCATGGGGACAAGAGACCCGCACCCCAGCCTGAACAAGACCCGTATGACGCCGAGAACGACTAACAATTTAACCTATTCTCACAGGTCATGGCCAACGCCTTGGGACAACGAACAGGAGTCCCAGCGGAACCCCCTGCCATGTTTAGAAACGAGAAACACTAAGATATACGCATGTGGCTACTGACATGCACGGATTATTTTGGTCGAAAGAGTTGGCAATGGGAGAACGAGGCACAAAGAATCCGATACGCGATAAGCCCAATGGACGGGAAAGAAGTCGCAGCATTTGCGTTAAGCTACCGACGACAAATGACCGTAGAAATAGGTTATACGAGACAAGAAGGATACGAGTTGTGGCACGTCTTTGCAGAACACGCTCTGCGACGCTTCAGACCCACCGATGAAGCGGAAAAATCCCTACGAGAAATGGGATCGGTCAAATATCAGGTGTTGTCGCCAAATTCTTGATGGAAATGGAACATTTAAACATCCATGCAAGAGTCACCGGGATAGCCTGGAGGAAAATGATTGAAGACGAACTTGCGGTCGAAGCATTGCGACGACGCTCGCACAGAGAATATGTCGATAATAGGGAATGGTTGGAAGCAGTCAGGACCGTAACCCGAGCAGCAGAAGATTTCAAGGAACGAAAAGATCTCCGAGGGGGTGGCCCCTCCGCCGCAACACGCCGCGAGAAAAGAAAGTTCGAGGATTCAGAGCCAACGGTACCCGTAAAGCGTGTAAAAAAGCAATACACGGCTAAGGAAAAGGCAGATTACCCGAAGAGAATGGCTGGGGAAAGAAAGCTGAAGAAAGAAGGCTCTGTGGCACCGGCGGGGGAAATTAAACACAAGGTGTAGGCAGAGGCCCACCAGGGTGTCGATCAAAAGGTTGTCGATAGACGGAAATCTGTCAACAAATGCGCGTGATGCAGAATGAACAACCACGCTTGGAAATACTGTTGAAATCCGATACAAGTGTCAGTGGTATATTGAGGGCCATCGAAGCCCCAACGACAATCCGCATTCGCGCCAAAGCAACCCCCCCAGGTAGCCACTGTGGCCGTTGATGGCCAGGGAGAAAGCTCGAAACGAGCGGTGCAAAGGCCCCCAGCTTGGGCCTTTGAAGATGACGACATTTTATAAACAGTCATCCAGGTACCGACGACAACGGTGTATGGGTAGTGAGGTTGGCGCCTCGAATTGAAAGACCTGCGGCGTAGTCGGTGACGATATTCCACTGGAAGGCTAAAAGACCAAAGGATAGCGGTTGCCAATTTACGTCGAAAACAAATGGGTAGTCCATGCTCACCACGGGAGCCATAAAAAATTACAAGTGAAGAAAGCGGTCGACGAGACTAAAAGGGAAAGAGAACACTATCATTGATCAGAACGGGACTTGAGTAGCACGACCCGCGAACGGGAGTCGAAATCCAGGGTAACCTGACTTTCTCTCCGGGTAAAATGGCCGGGACAATAGAAGCTGGGGGCGCCTCCATTGTGTACAAGGTTCATGCCTGACGAATGATCTCGGAGGGGGTCTCAGGAGTAAGACCAAACTCGAAGGCCGAGGTACGGTGGATGCGTCGCAGGGGACAGGCACACAGGAGGGCTAAGTCGACCATAAAGGGCCGCTCACTCTAGTCGCGAACTTGAGTGGTACTCTAGTGAACCACAACTCCTGTAATATCGCAACTCCTCGGCAGGAGGTAAAGACCGCTAGTAGTGGGATGCCCGATATTCAAAAGCAGACACTTATTGTAAAGGTTTGTATCAGGAGGCTTTAACAGCCGAAACTGCGCAGGCACGGCAAGAAACCCCCACACTATATGTAACTGCGACGATGAAGAGATTTCATCAAAACCAGAGCGAAGGCTCAAGACCGGTTAAAAAACCTAACCATTAAGCCTGCCTACAAGGAAAGGCTTTTATTGAAGTAAAAGGACAAAAACACATGATAAACATACATTTAGATTCTGGTTCAAACATCTTTCTCTTGAACCAAGATACCGCACGATGGCTGGAGATCTCTATTAAAGCTAGGGGGTCACCGGTAAAAATCACAACATTCGATGGCCAAACAGCGCCTACGGGAGGAATATTCTATACCGATCCTATTCTCCTGGAAATCGGTGCCAACGGCCACGGAAGCATGATATCCTGCGAAATTGCGAACGCAGGAAGATATGATTTAATCATACCCTTTGGGTGGTGGCATGACGAACACCCCCTGAAAAATATAGCAGACCCAAGAACATGGGTTTTCGAAGAAGCAAAGTGTCACGCTCATATAGAAGATGAAGCAGTGGCGGATTTGTTTGACTGGGATGAAACTGTGGCTTATGACGAGGAAGCACAGTACGTGAGACGGATAGAAGGAGAGGAAGAAGGGGGAGTAGAGTTGGAAACGCTGCCAAAACCATATTGGCAGTATAAGGAGCTTTGTGAAGAGAAAATAGCTAAAATGTTGGCACCTCGGAGAACCTTCGATCAAGCCATCAATCTTAAGGACGGGGCTGAGCCCCCTTGGGGCCCAATTTATCCGATGTCGGCACACCTGTTGAACATGCTGGATAAATACCTCAAGACAATGTTGGAGGAGGGAAAAATAGCTGACAGCGAATCACCTTACCGTGCTCTAATACTCTTCGTTCCGAAAGCTGATGGAAGTCTACGACTATGCGTAGATTATATGAACCTCAATAAACTGACAATCCTGAACAAATACCCCTTACCACTCATGGATGAACTACGAGACCGCATTGCAGGGGCAAAAGTATTTACGAAGATCGATCTAAAGGATGGGTACGATCTTATTCGAAGGAGGGAAAGCGATGAACACAAAACAGCCTTTCATACACGATACGGACAGTACGAATACAAAGTCATGCCTTTTGGGCTCGTTAATGCCACTGCGACGTTTCGGACAATGATGCACAAAATCCTAATGGAATTTTTGAACCACGGAGTATTCGTCTCTTTAGCCGATATCCTGATATACTGCGAAAATATAGAGGACTATATTAAGTTAGTCCAAAAAGTCCTTGATCGGCTCGAACAACATGACTGAGCAGTCTGGTTTAGGAAGTCGGTATTTCACCAGGAAGAAGTCGAATTCCTGGGATACATTGTCAAGACGAGCGGCGTCACCATGAGTGATAGAAAAGTGACAAGCGTTCAAAACCGGGCACACCCGAGATCGGTTAAGGAAGTACAAACTTTCATTGGATTTGCAAACTTTTACCGACGATTCATCAAAGATTTCTCAAAAGTATGCAAACCAATAACCGCGATGTTGAAGGGAAACCCAAAGGATTTTCACAGGGGAAGAGAGCAGGAAGAGGCATTTGAGGAGTTGAAAAAGAGGTTTACAACGGCACCAATTTTATCAAATTTCTACCCAGGAAGAAGAACAGTGGTTGAAACAGATGCTAGCGACTTTGCACTTGGTTGCGTACTATCTCAGTACCAGTGCAGACGGCTTTACCGAGTAGCTTTCCATTCTCGAAAACTACACAGCGCTGAGAGAAATTACGAGATACATGACAAAGAACTACTCGCGATAATGGAGGCGTTTAAAGAATGGAAACGTTACCTCTGGGGCGACGAGGAGCGAGTAACGGTATATACCGACCACCAAAATCTACAGTCTTTTTTGATGAAAAAAGTCTGGAACCAGCGGCAAATTCGATAGGCACAGGAGTTCACGAATTATAACTTCAAAATAGGCTATCGACCAGGAAGCAGAGGTGGGAAACCCGACGCATTCAGTAGAAGGCCGGAGTACCGTCTTGAGGAGTGAGCTCGTCATAGCGAACAGTCAATTTTGAAAAACAAACATTTTCAAATTTCGATAATTCATCACAAGCGAAGGGCGGAGACGGCCCTCACCCCAGAAAAACGCGAACCACCAAGCCTACGAATAATGAAGCTTTCGGACAAGGCAATAATCCTGACAAAAGGATCAAGGGTTGCGGCTGGTCATGACATGTATGCCCTAACAGACGGACTGGTACTGGCAAAAGGACAGACAATGGTTGACCCAGGTATTGCGATAGGATTGCCGGAGGGAACCTACGGACGGCTAGCCATGAGAAGTGGTATAGCTGGCAAAATGGGAATAGCAGTTGGCGGTGGTGTAATAGGTGCGGATCACACAGGGGAAGTTAAGGTCATACTTCGTAATCAGGGCGAGGCAGACTGCATATTGAAGGCAGGAGATGGATAGTGCAACTCATAATAGAAAAGGGTGCCAACGCCGACACAATGGGGGTAGACGAGCTGGAAACAACCGAGCGAGCGAAATCGGGTTTTGGGTTAAGTGATCTAAACCCCAAGCGATCAATTACAGCTAAAGAAGAAGGAGTCAAAATATGTTTCCTTCACCCAGACACAGACAATAACGAATTCTTTAGCGCGGCGGACATCCGCTATCACCCTCGGTTGACGAAAGAAAGAGAAATGTTATCCAGCGCTCAGGTCAATGCAGGCCTGATGCGAACAATGAACGATGCATTTCTAGACATGATTAGGATGGCTGGAAAGGAGGAGGAGAAGTGGCAGAACCGAGGCCGTGAACTGGTTATGTTAAGAGAAGCCGGAAAAAAGATCCCGGACGATTGGATAGAAAAGGACGGGTTACTATATTACAAAAATCGTTTGTCCATCCCCGAGAACGAAGCCCTCCAAAGTGAGATAGCCCAAGGCGGTCACGACTCATTAATAGCGGGGCACTTCGCACAGGAAAAGACGATTGAGATAGTACAAAGGGACTTTTACCGGAAAGGACTCGCAGATTGGATCAGAGATTATGTACGATCCTGCGACGAATGTCAACACAGTAAATCCCCGCGTCATGCTAAGTACGGGTTACGTCAACCTTTAGAAGTACCCTCTGCTGCCTGGTCCTCCATATCGACGGACTTCATCACCCAACTACTGGAATCACAGGGAAAGACCCAAATCATGGTAGTCGTAGACCGGTTTACAAAAATGGCTCCCTTCATCCGGCTCCACGAAAGCGGTACCGCAAAAGAGGTTCCGGACAGCTTCCTTCTAGAAATCTGGAAACATCACGGATTGCCGACCGAGAACATATTGGACATGGACGGGAAGTTGTCCGGAGAATTCTGGAATCATTGTGCAAAATTCTTGGAGTTAAACGACGCATCTTGACGGCGTACCACCCTCAAACGGACGGACAAACTGAAAGAACCAACCAAGTGCTGGAAGGTTACTTACGGACGTTTGTCAATTATGATCAGAACGATTGGTACCACTTATTGCCGTTAGTATAACACCCCTATAACAACACGGCAACCAATGCACACAAGATGGCCCCCTTCTTCGCCAACTACTGTTTTTATCCACAAACGGAGTGAATGAAAGAGAGAGAAGCTAATAACCCCGGGGCGACAATGTATGCTCATTGGATGCAGGACATACATCGACAGGCGAAACAAACCCTAGAGAATACACAGGAATGGATGAAAAAATATATTGACCTAAAAGGGACAGAACAACCCAGCATCGAGGTCGGCGAATTCGGAATGTTGAATGCGAAAAACATACGTACCAAACGACCATCGAAGAAGCCGAGTCCGAACCCGTATGGCCCTTTCAAAGGGTTAGAGAAGACGGGAAGCAGGGCATAAAAGCCAGAAATATCGCGGCGGTGGAAAATTCATCCTGTGTTTCATGTTTCGCTGTGGGAACCCTACCGAGCCTCGAACCGACCAAATCGCGAACAACCCCCACGAGACCCCGAAGAGAGCGAGGGAGATTTAGAGTGGGAGGTAGAAAGGATTGTCAAGTGTGAGATCATTTCCTACACGGGAAAGGTTCGAGGAAGGAATAAACCCATGAAAGTGCTTCGGTATTTTGTAAAATGGAAAGGCTGCGCTGAGGACGAGAATACTGGGGAGCGACCTGGAGGTATGAGGAAGGCGCAGGAAGAGGTGGAAAGGTTTCATGGCGAGAACCCCGAGATGCCGGGCCCAGGAGAGGTCGTGTAACATAAGAAAAGTTTTCCATCGGTGGACAAGTTAAATGCCGCTGGTTTTTACCCCAACTATGTGGAGCTCGAGATGGAAGATAGTCTGTATAATAGACATAGAGTATTCGGGACGAACACTTCGAAGAGGGAAGCTCGAGTGAGGCGCGCGGACTGTCAGCAAGGATTTACAGGGCAAAGTTACCCTACCTTGACGCACGAACTAGCGCAGTCGGAATAACACGGGACTACTTTCAGAAGGTCCCGAGTTCGACTCACACCACCGTCACAGTTATTACAACTACACAACGGATCGTTATCAGTCTCTACGCAAGCGCATGAGCCATGCAACCGAGTGGTTTTCGCCGCTTAGTATAGAAGAAATACTTCTCTATCAGTAAGGAGTTGAATGGCGAGGAGCCAACAGTTGGATAAGAAGTGATGGCCCTTTAAAGATAAGCCTACTGGTATATGTAGTCTGATATGTAAGACGGAGGCATATGATTACCCGGAATGAGAAATGTTGATCACAACATGACCGGAAGGAACGACTGCTATGATAGCGAGCCAGGCTGCATATACAGACCAAGTTCATATGGCATAAGAATCGAGAATTACTAATTGGACGCAATTTCTTGGGCAATGATTACAGCCAAAGTGGTGTGCGAGAACTCAGGGTCAAATGGTGTTCGCACATTCACGGAAACTAGGAGAAGTTGGAAAAGATACTGCGCTAGTATGATAGTAAGATGTACCCCGGGAAAGGGTATAAGAGGCGCGCAAGAACCCGGTGTAGATAGAGATAAGCAAGCACGGAGAAGAGATCTTATCAATATAATAAGTTATCTACACTTTTATATCGTTATCAATACTTCATCTATTAATACCGAAGCGAATTATTCTATCTAGCCTACATTACTTGAGGCTTCTTAACGAGTTCTCCTATATGATTACGATTAAGGTCCTAGCTGTCGGAATACCTCACGCCGAAGCTACCACCTAACAGCACGCAAGTTAGTCCCCTCGTGTCTACAAAGACGTGTAGAGTATGACGGAGGTAACTATGCCCAGTAAGTAGATGGGGTGCATCCACAAAGGACCAGTTGGTACAAGAGGGAGTCCTAGGGGAAAAGCTCATAGGTACGATCCCGACGACAAGTCGTGTAATGCCCGAAGACTATAATACGACATGCCGGCGCATGCCGAATTCTCGACGGAACGAACCAAAGAAGATTGGCAATTTTCTGTCCCGCGAATGCAGACTACCCTCGGTGAGCACGAGGGCAAGATAATTCGTAACCATTGCTGTCAACGGATAAACGGATGAGCTGACACCTGACGTGGTCTCCACACTATTAGGAATAACAGAAGCGCAGACTGATAAGTTGGCCATGCCAGCAAAAGGCGTGGTAGAGAGTTTTCAGCGTCTAGGAGTGTTCGCACTCAGGCGAGGTTCGCAGGAATGTGAACAAGATACTTAGTTAGTATAGAGATAGCATGTATACTGAAATTGCTCAGGTGCAGAATATAAATATCGAACCATCTTCGCTGCTACTAAAAAACAACACGCATGGAGAAGAAATCTTATCAATATACTAAGTTTTTATCTTATCATTACCAACACTTCAACGATCTATACCGAAGTAACCTTTATATCTGGCCTACATTTCTCGTCTGTTGTTAACAAGTTCTCCGATATAATAACGACTCAGCTCCTAGCGCTCAGAATACGTCACGCCGCAGCTACCACCTAACAAAATGCAAGATATGGACAACGATGAGGACGACGACAGGGAGGACGACGGGGAGGACAATGGCGAGGATGATCTTACCGAGAGCGAACGCTCATCTCTGATGCCCCAGCAGTGGCGGACAATTGTTATCGACATAAGTGTATTGTATTTCAGCTATCTGGAAGAATACCAGACTCAATAACTGAACTGCCTGAATAGGACAACAATCCAGGCGCCCCTGGCCCCTCTAGGCAATCCGGCGCCACGAGGCTTGTCATATAGGATCTGGTGGACGAGGCATCTGGCTCTAATCCGATCGTGCCTGTCTCGCTCTCGAAGCGGTCGGCGCTGTCAGATTCCGAGCGGCAGCGAACCGTTCTACAGCCTATTCACGGCATGCCTTGGAAGGCTGGGTGGCTGAGAAATCCCCACTGTAGAGGAAGCGACTGTGATGCATACGATAGCGCCCCGGATAGTCCTCCTGCTACACTCTCTGGGACGCTTGATCAGGGTCCGATCAGGGCTGCCACCCCCGTCAGCCGAACACTTGCGCCACATCCCAGGATCACCAATGCCGAGACAATTCCGCTGGCTTCCATCATACCAAATGATGAGTTTATGCCAATGGCTCTCAGTACACCAAATGCAGAGACTGTTCCACCGGCACCGCAATCCCCGGCCCCGCCCTGGATCAGGATATCATGACCTTCCCTGGGCCCCCTACATCCCCGGCTCCTAACACTCATGATGCCCCTACCGCCGGGGGCCAACTCACCCAAACGCCGTCAAAGGGCATTGACGAAGCAGCAGGGTGGCTGGCAACTGATTCTTTGCTCTGTGGATTTTCTTTCCTTTTTCATTACCTGTCTGATTGTGCAAGCTTCGTAGTTTAGATGTTGAATTTTCACCCTGAGATTTCTTAGCTAGTATAGGATATTAATCATACCATTGAGCGCCCTTGCGTTAGCATCTTGTATGACTAGGTATTTCAATCTCTTGTACCTGATCGCCATTTTTCCCTTGCATCTCAGACTCCCAGCCTCACTTTAGCTGAAGTTTAACCTTTACTCGATTCGGCCCACATCGCTTTATCAAACCAGAACTGTCCAGGCGCTGGGGGCGGTCATCAAGCGACTACAGTCCGTTCTACATTCATGTGTGTTGATTGGTCTGCTGGAGATGAGATTCCTTATTTATCGTCCGCTTTAGGTGTGGCCGATGTCTCACTAGAATTATTGTTGCTAACTGATCCCTTTTGTGGCTAGTACACGGCCTTAGAAATGCACCCATTTCGTCCAAATTTTGAAGCCTGGCCTCTTGAAGTCTCGGAGTGCTGAAAGTAGCAGGATCACGGACACAATGTTCAATATTCAGAAAACAATTTTGCGCAAGAGCATATATGCGTTCAATACCGAGTGATAGTATATGATGCACCCCCCCCCCCAAGTCCTAGCGTATAAGACCTAACGTGTCCTATCGAAAATAAGAAAACCACACAAACTCCTCCTCTTTACAAGACTCGATATAGGTTGAACTATTGTCTTCGCTCCCAAAAATCAGAGGGATATTTTGGCTAACATCTGATTATCCAGTGTTTAGCGATGCATCAGCAACGACAGACAAATTCAGGCAGTCAGCCGACCAATGGAGAAGGCAATCGGATCAAGCGTAGACGCGACGTCGTACCAGAAACCATGAGATCCAGTCAGCCAACACCTTGAGTTTGTAATCTGAATGGTGATAGACGCGACGTTGTACCACATACCATGGCATCCAGTCAGCCAACACCTCGAGTTGGCAACTTGAATATGAACGGGCGTAGGCGCGATAATGTACCTGATGCTATTGGATCTGGATCAGGATGCAGGTGGACGAATCTGGCAGCTCCCAGATGCTCTTAACCGACCAGCTGTCGCGTCGGAGCCAATCCCCCGGTCTGGGTGAGACCAGAGTTCTAGCAAGACTGCCCAAGCTTCTGCGAAGAATGACAATACAAACTAGTGCGAATATCGAACTCGAGATGGAGCCCGACGGGCAAGGCCATTTGGACACTGTTCATTTAAGTGATGATAGCTGTGATGAATACCAAAACCCATCCAATCCAGATGAAACTGGATTGGAGACTGAGATCAATGCTGACTACTCTGACATTTCTGAGGGAACAACATCCGGATGGCATCATACGTTGCAGGCGTCTCGCAACAGGGAAATGGTCAGCGACCTGTGGTGCGAATCTCAAACACCTCGGGATCACAGGAGGTACCTATCATTAGACGGAACCAGAAAATCGTTGACACATAATCCGTGGTAGAGCCTAAAGTCCGCTCACATTTGTGTCATCAAGGCTAGGATATTCGTCTCCGCTAGCGACCCATAGTCGTACTACATCTGGTGTCAGATCCTGTAGTCCAGTAGGTGAAGTGGGAATCCCACGAGCGGGTGAAGCCGGCCGGCAACAGATTCACGGCGAAATATCGTTACACCGGCTGCGGGGACCATATTAGAGCAGGCGAGGGCACTGATGCTCCAGTACACAGTCTTGGATAACGCACTGCCGAACCGGCTTGCTTTAACATGTCAGATATTCACGGTATGGGGCAAGGCGCTGGGCACGATATCGGATGCTGGGAATATTGAGCCATCGAAGGAGAGTCAGAAGCAGGTAGGTTGACTCAGCCGGAGGTGATTTGACCTAGAGACGGTCACTGACTGTGACAGCTCCGTCAAAAACATACAGCAGTGAGAGTGCAATTCTTGTATCATGTGAAGCATAATATCAGACAGCTATACGATCTGCCGCCAGATAATCCTACCACCATGGCGCGCAGGGTTCATTATCTGCTAGAACTGGACAGGCTCATGTACCCACCCCATCGATATGAGGTTGGTCCAAGCCATTGGACTTGGGTGGACATGACTAATCGCGGAACGAATGTAGAACTTAACCTTCAGGTTCCTTGCCCCCTAGATTGCGGACGCTATATACGGCAAGTATTTCGACAGAATCAAAATGCAAGACATCCTGGACCCTGTGTTTCTCAAGCGCATAAACAGTACCATGGTCTGTCTGACATGTACAATCCTGTGCCATTCACTACGGGCATTGCGAAAGGGGGTATATAAGAAACCCCCGAACTTCAAACCTGAAGTAGTTGCAGGTGGGAGAGTCTGAATCATTGCCTTTTTGTTGATCACCAAGTCTACTAATCGTGAAAAACGCAAGATTTGTATATCCGGCAGAAGAACACGTAGCGGGGGTTTGCCCGGGCGACGCAGGACATGTTTATATTAAATCTTCGTCAGAAGATCGCACAGAGGCTCGAGAAATCACATAGCATCCGGCAGGAGCAGAGACAGGGCTTCACGGACGATAACGAAGACGTTTATGCAGAACTGAAGCGTCAGCTAGGTAACCAGACTCTCGGAGACCCTGCCCTACCGAGACAGACACCGATTACCACCCATGTCAGTGGCATGCGGGGGCTCGAAGATAGTCAAAATTCGTCGCAAGATACCAAAACATCACTAGATCTCAGTCAAACGTCCATTGACTGGGAGCTAACGTTTCTAGATTTGGATCCTAGGTCGCCTCATGCGAGTCATGACAACGCAGGGGGAGCCGTCCACTCTCAAATGAGCAATTGCTTATCGCTCAGCCTGGATGATTCTCAGAGCTGTGAAGCGGGGCCAGGGGTGCTGGAGGAAACCAGTGGACAGCAGGATGTGCGAATACCACGGAGGGTACTTAAGGGGAGGTAGTACATGTAGATACATTTAATTAGTTTTCTAGTGATGAGACGCGCAGAAGCGGGGGTAATAAAGGTCATATGCAATAGTCACATAGTATCATAGTAGATACAGTAGTATAGGGCGTCAGGATGATGGTAGTAAATTATGAACAATATCACGATAATTTTAGGAAAACGAACTTTCGTCTAGAACATGGGAGAGTGTGAGGAAGAGGTCCAGAATAGTGGCTATGTGATCTGCGTGTCCGGATGGAGTGCGGGAGTATCATAACTCTGGAAGGCGCGACAAGAAGTAACTGGTGTTGGGAAGGATCAGGCAAATAGTCCAGAGGTTAGGACAAAGAGAGGAAGTGTAGAGCTAGAGGGACAGGGAAGGCGCAGACAACAGACCCTAGGATGGCATCAGGACACGATGGCCTAGTGTTGGAAGGTGTCAGGACACGATGGCCTAGTGTCGGAAGGCGTCAGGACATGATACGCAAGTGTCGGAAGACGTCAGGACATGATAGGCTAGCATTCGAACGTGGCAGGACTCACAGGACGTAGGGTGCGTTTCAGGCCGTTGTCAGGACGCAACGGGACGTTTAGCGAATCTTCCGGTGGCCGCGTCGCATCCCGAATGGGAGTTTATGTCCTGTGCGTCCTGTGCGTCTGACGGACAGGAAGACGCATAGATTCTTTGCTGATGAATGCAGTACTTCTTGGAGATAGTCGAAGTATTGGTGGCATATGGTAGTAAACTTAGTATATTGATAAGATCTGTTCTCCATGCTTGTTGTTCTTAATAGCGGCCAAGATGGTTGGATATTTATATTCGGCATCTGAGCAATCGCGGTATACATGCTAACTCTATACTAACTGAGTACATCGCTACTAACACTGCGAACACGTTTGTGCGAACACCCGTAGACCTGAACACGCTCTTCCCTACCTTCTTGCTCCTAGCGTCAACTTATCGGTCTGCGCTTCCTTTTCTCCTGATTATGTGGAGACTACGTCAGGTGTCAGCTCAGCCGGTTATCCGTTGACAGAAGTGATAACGAATGATCTTGCGCTAGTGGTTCTCAGAGGGAGTCAAACTCGCTAGATAGAGGATGGCCAGCCCTCTATTTTGGTTCCATAGAGAATTTAGCATGTGACCACATGTCGTATTATTGTCCACCGGCCTTACATGACTTCTCCTCAGGATTGCCCCTGTGGGTTTTTTCTGTAGGACTCCCTCTTTTACCAACATAGCCTTTGTGGATTCACCCGATCCACTTACTTGGTATTGTTTCCTCCTGCGTAAACTTTCTGTCTTTGTAGGTAAGGGCGGTCTAATTTGTATGCAAAACGTCCGGTTACCATCAACCCACTCTTCCCAAGGTCTTGCTTCGAGAGTCTGTAACCTTATGCGGCTCTGTCCGATTCACCTGTCCCCACCGGGATACGGTGCCCGAACCTCTCCCATCCTATACCCTGCTAACAGGTTCCTGTCGGATGGACGCCCGCAATGTATACCGTGTTATAAGAGGTGTTCCAAAGATAGCTTTCTTTGGTGTTGGGACGAAACAACGCATGCATCTGCCGGCGACCCGCTGCCCCACCACAGGGGGTAGAGGGGGGTCTTATCTTTATGCTTCAAAGTTTGCGCACGTCAAGTTAGGGTAACTGTGCCTCATAAATCCTAACCGGGAGTCCATGCGCCTAACACGAGCTTCCCGCTCCCCTCTTTGCAGTGTTCATTTCGAATACTCCATGTCTTTTACAAAATCTAATTCCCTTTTCAATCTCAACCTAGTAGGGCTAAAAACCACCGGCATTTACTTGTCCACAGATGGAAAACCTTTCTGGTTGCTCGACGTCTGCAGGGCCTAGCATCTCCGGGCTCTCTCTATGAAACTGGTCCACCTCTTCCTGCCCATTTTTGCTATATTCGGGAGGTTCCCAAGTCTGTTCATCCTCCCCGCAGCCTTTCCACTGCACCATGTAGCGAAGCTCCTTTATTTCCTTATTCCCTCCCTGACCCTTTCGCCTATTGGGGATGATCTCACTCTTGAGGTTCCTCTCTATTGCCCATTCTAAGTTCTCTCTATAGCTTCCGGATTTTGTGGTGGTTGTTCGCGATTCAGTCGCCTTGAGAATCAATAAGGTTCCCATAGGGAGACCTGGAACACTTGCAGGGGATGAATTTTCCACCATGGGGATATTTCTGACTTATAGGCCCGGCTTGCTTGCTTTGCCAGAATCTTGAAAGGGCCATCTAGTTTCGTACTCAACTTCTTTGATGGTCGTTTGGTGTGTATTCTTTTTGCATTCCACATTACCAAGTCAACAACCTCCATGGTGGGTTGCGCCGTCACCTTGCGGTTGTAATATTTCTTCATCGATTCCGGCCTATTCTCTAACCTCTGTTTTGCTTGTTGATATATGTCCTGCATCCAGTGAGCATACATCGTCGCCCGGGGGATTTCAGCTTGCCATTCTTGCATACACTCTGTTTGTGGGTAAACGCCGTAGTTGGCAAACGAACCGGTTATCTTGTGCCCTTTGGTTGCCTAATTATTGTATCGATGTTCTGCTAACGGCAATAGTTAGTACCAGTCATTCTGATCGTAGTGGACAAAGGTTTGTAAGTAACATTCCAGTACTTGGTTCGTTCTTTCCCTTCGTCCACGAGTTTGTGGGTCATACGTCATTGACATGGGTCGCTTAACTCCCAATATTTCACACAGTGATTCCCAGAATTCTCTAGAAAGCTTGGCCTCCATATTCGATATTATCTCAGTCAGTAATGCCTGAAGTTTCAAACTTCCCAAAGGAAGATAATCGCAACATCTGTTGCGGTCGTGTTCTTGGGGAGGACAATGAAAAGGGCCATCATTGTAAACCGGTCTACTTCAACTATTATTTGAGTCTTACCCTGAGATTCAGGTAGCTATGTGATGAAATCCATTGAAATGGAGGTTCAGGTGGCATAGGGTACTTCCAAGGGTTGAAGTAGTCCATATTTTGCATGCCGCAGGAATTTACTGTGCTGACATTCGTCACATGACCATACATAGTCCATGATCCAGTCTGCTAGTCCTCTCCATTAAAACTCCCTAGTTACTATTTCGATTGTCTTTCCTTCGCCGAAGTGTCCTCCAAGTCGAGAGTCGTGACAGCTTTGGGCTATCACCCTCTGTCGGGGTTCGCTTTCGGGGATGAACAATTGATTGTTGTGGTATAGTAATGCGCTGGCTTTACACCATTCCTTCGCTATGTTTTTCTCTCTGTCTCTGCACCTGACCAGTTCACGGCCCCGTTCCTACCATTTTTCATCCACCTTCCCAGCCACTCTAATCTGCTTCAGAAATGTATCGTCTAATGTTCGTGTTAGGGCGACATTGACATGAGCGCTTGATTGTATATCTCTCTCCTGGGTGAACCGAGGGCGATTTCTTATATCCATCGTGCTAAAGAGTTCATTGTCGTTGATTTGTGCTTGAAGGAAGCTGTGAGGTGGTAGCATCGGTGGTGAGGTATTCCGACAGCTAGGACCTGAGTCGTTATTATATCGGAGAACTCGTTAAGAAGACACGAGTCCTGTAGCCTAGATATAATGGTTGTACTTCAATGTAGATAGTCGAAGTATTGGTAACGAGAAAAGTAGAAACCCATTATATTGATAAGATCCCTTCTCCGTGCATGTTGTGTCTAATAGCAGCGAAGATGCTTCGATATTTATATTCCGCATCTGAGCAATCGCGGTATACATGCTAACTCTATACTACCGAAGTATCTTGCTCACAATTCTGCGAACTTCACCTGAGTGTGAACACTCATAGACCCTGAAAACTCTCTACCATACATTTTGCTCCCATGACCAACTTATCGGTCTGCGGTTCTGTTATTCCGGATAGTGTGGAGACAACGTCAGGTGTCAGCTCACACGTTTATCCTTGACAGCAATAATTACGAATTATCTTGCCCTCCTGCTCACTGCGGGTAGTCTTAACTCGCTGGACAGAAAATGGCCAATCTTCTTTGGTTGGTTCCGTCGAGAATTCGGCATGCCCCTGCATATCGTATTCTGGTCTTCCGGCATTACACAACCTGTTCTCGGCATCGTACCTATGAGCTTATTCCCTTGGACTCTATCGTGTACCAACTTGTCCTTTGTGGATGCACCCAATCCACTTACTGGGCATAGTTACCTGCTTCATACTCTACACGTCTTTGTAGGCACGAGGGGACTAACTTCCGTGCAAAATGTCCTGTTACTTTAGACCCAATCTTCCGACTGTCTCTCTTCAAGTGTCTGTAACATTATGCGCCGTCGTCCGATTCACCTGCCTCCACATGCATAAGGTGCCCGAAGGTCTGCCCTCATATATCCTGCGAACAGGATCCGGTTGGACGGACTGCTGTGACGTATACAGTATTATAAGATGTGTTCCATTGATAGTGGTCTTTGGTGTTGGGACGGAACTACCCAGGCGGCCAGTGATGACGCGCCGTTCCAACGCCGGGGCTGGAGGGCGGTGTTATCTTTTTCCTTCAAAGTTCGCGTGTGTCAAGGTAGACTAACCTTGCCCTGTAGATCCTTAAGGGGAGTCCGTGCGCCTAACAGAAACATATGCTGCTTCCTTCTTCCCTACTTGTCATCAATATCTCCGGGTTTAAGTTGCTTGATCCAAACCCCTTTTCTTCTCATTCAGATATTCCTAACTTGTCTACTTCCATCGCATCGGCATCGGCAATTCGCTCCACTATTAGTTGTGCAATCTGATCTCCTGCTTGAAACAGGCAGTCTGCTTTACCCTGATTTCCAAGTATGACTTTTTCTTCTCCAGTGTAATCTCCCTCTACTAGACCTCTGCCCACTGCTATTACCATCTTGCTAGCCATACCACTTCTTTCAGCTAGCCTTCGACATTTTCCTTTCGGCAATCCTATCGCAATACCTGTTCCTACCATTACCAGTCCCTTTGCTGTTATAAGTCCCGCTGTCAGAGCAGATATGTCATGTCCGGCCGCGAATGGTCATTCATTTGTTGCAATTATTGACTTGCTTGAGAGTTTCATTATTCTCAGGCTTGGTGACTCATGGTTTTTGGGAGAGAGGGCTGTCTCTGCGCTATGCATTTGATGAATTACTGAAGTTTGAAAATGTTCAGCTTTCAAAATTGACTGTTCACTGTGATGAGCTCCCTCCTCAGGACAGTACTCTGGCCGTCTGCTTAGTGCACCTGGCCTTCTCCCCCAGCTTCACTGTCGGTATACTATTTTGAAGTTGTAATTGGTTAACTCCTGTGCCCATCGAATCTCTCGCTAATGCAAGACCTTTTGGTCAAAACGGACAGTAGGTTTTGGTGGTCAGTGTATACCATCACCAGTTCCTCTTCGCCCATGAGGTATTCCCTCCCATTCTCTAAACACCTCCATTATTGTAAGTAACTCTTTACCATGTATCTCGGAATTCCTCTTACCGCTATTCAATTTTCAAGAATCAAATGCCACTGAGGGAAGTCATCTTTGTTAGTATTGAGACAATACACATCCGAGTGCGAAATCGCTGGCGTGTCTCTCGACCGCCATCTTCCTTCCTGGGTCAAAATACAATAAAATTGGTGCCATCATAGACCTCTTTTTCAACACTTCAAACACCTTCTCCTGTTCTCTTCTCCAGTAAAAATGTTAGGGTTCCCCTTTACCCATTCAGTGATAGGTTTGCAAACTTTGGCGACATGGTTTATAAATCGCTGATAAAGGTTTGCGAAACCAATGAAGATTTGGACTTCTTTCACCCATCTCGGGTGGGCATAGTCTGGGATGCTCTTTACTTTTCTATCACTCATGGTCACTACGCTTGTCTTAACAATGTACTCTAGGAATTCCACCTCTTCCTGATGAAACACCAACTTCCTTAACAAGACTGGTAAGTCGTGTTGTTCAAGTCGGTCTAGGACCTGTTGGACCAGTTTGATATGGTCTTCCATATTCTCGGAGTATATAAGGATGTTATCTAGGGAGACGACTATTCCCTGGTTCAAGAATTGCTTTAGGATTTTGTTCATCATTGTCTGAAAGGTTGCAGAAGCATTTGCAAGCCTGAAAGGCATTATCTTGTATTAGTAGTGTCCGTATCTTGTTCGAAAGGCTGTCTTATGTTCATCATAATTTCTCATTCGAATCAGAGGATATCAGTGTTTCAGTTCAAGTTTTGTAAACACTGTGGGTCTGGCAACGCGGTCTTGGAGTTGGTCCATGAGGGGTAGAGGGTACCTGTTCGCGATTGTTAGCTTGTTGAGATTCCCATAGTCCACGTGTAGTAGTAGACTTCCATTCAGTTTTGGAACGAAAAGGATTGGTGCCCCATATGGGGATTTGCTACCCCCGACTTTGCCCTGTACCAGCATTTTCTTTATATATTTGTCCAGGTCATTCGGCTGGTGTGCCGACATCTGGTAAATTGGTTCCCAGGGAGGTTCGACGCCTTTCTTGAGATTGATGGCGTGGTCAAAGGTTTATCGAGGTGCCAACATATCAGCTTTTTTCTCTTTAACACGCTCCTTATACTGCCAGTACGGTTTTGGCAGGTCTTCCAACTATATTCCCCCCTCCTCTTCACACTCCATTTTTCCCACGTACTGAACTTCTTCATCGTAAGCCACAGTCTTGTCCTTCTTGAATCGATTGGCCACTGCTTCATCTTCTCCATCAGCCTCGCATTTCGTATCTTCAAATACCAACTTCTTTAGGTTCCCTATATTATCCAGGGGGTGCTCATCATGCCACCCCCTGAACGGAATAATGAATTCATATTTTCCTGCCATGGCAATTTCACAGGATATCAGGCTTCGGTGACCATTGGCACCAATTTCCAGCAGAAAACGATGGGTATACAAGGTACCTTCAGTAGGCGCTGTTTCAACATCGAAAGTTGTAATTCTTAACGGAGAATTCCTAGCTTTAGCCTGAATTTCTAGCTGTTGTACGTTTCTTAGTTCAACAGAAAGATGTTTGAACCAAAGTCCAAAAGGACTTTAATCAGCTGTTTTCGTCCTTGGATCTTGATAAATGCACTGCCTCCCGGGCAGGCATCTTGATTAGCCTTTCTGGTAGGGCTTGTGCTCTCACCAGTTTCTTGATGAAATGATTTCTTCGTGGTTGGCTTTGGGTAATCTGGGGGTTTGTTACCGCGGGTGGGCGCACGGACTCCCCGAAAGGATTTAGGAGGCACAGTTCCTGTACCTTAATGTGCACGAACTTTGAAGAATAAAGATAACACCCTGCTCCTGCCCCACCATTGGGACGGCGTGTCGCCTGCAGGCACCTGGTTATTTCGTCCGAACGCGAAAGAGCGCTATGATTGGAACGAGTCTTATAGCACCATATACGTCGTGGCAGTCAGCCCGAAAGGAACCTGTTCACAGGATATATGAGGGGAGACCGTCGGGCTTCATATGCAAGTGGAATGAGGTGAATAGGGGGGAGCCGCATATAGTTACAGACACTTGAAGACAGACAGTCAGGAGAGTGGGTTGAAGGTAACGGGACCATTTGCGGGCAAGTTAGTCCCCTCTTACCTACAAAGACACGTAGGGTATCAAGGAGGTTACTATGCGCAGTAAGTGGATCAGGTGAATCCACAAAGAATATGTTGGTAGAAGATGGAGTCTGAGGGAAACAGCCCATAGCAGCGATCCCGTTGACAAGTCATGTGATACCGGTGAACGAGAATATGACTTGCGGTCGCAAGTTAAATTCTCTACGGAACCATCGAAAGAGCAGTAGCCCATTTCTGTCTCATCAGTTAGACAACCTCCCAGAACCACAAGGGCAAGATAATTTGTAACCACTACAGTCAACAGATAAACGGATGAGCTGACACCTGACGTGGTCTCCACACAATCAGGAGAAATTGAAGCTCAGACCGATAAGTTGACCATGGGAGCAAGAAGGTGTGGTAGAAAGTTTTCAGGATCTACGGGTGTTCACACCCACGTGATGTTCGCAGCATGCTTAGTCAGATACTGAGTTAGTATAGAGTTAGCATGCATACCGGGATTGCTCAGACGCGGAATATATATATCCAAGCATCTTAGCTGATATTAAAGAACAAGCAGTGAGAAAAGATCTTACCAATATAATAAGTTTTCTACCATATGGTTACCAATACTTCGATGATCTACAACAAGTACTCCTTTATATCTTGTCTACATTACTCGTGTCCTCTAAATAGGTTCTACCATATAACAATGATTACAGTTCCAGCTGTCAGAATTCCTCACCCTGAAGCTACCACCTAGCACTATATTCATATTTGTCATCCCTAATGAGACAGAGGTTTGGCAGAGACACTTATACTCCCAAACCCGAGACACTCTTTCAACCAAGACCCCTACAAACCCAAACAATAGCACAAGTTTACCAACCTACCTACATAGGACAATTAGGGACAGAAGAACCCTATCACAAAACCTACACTTTCTGGACAAACCCAGAACACGTTATTACAACTGAAAACCTTGCCACCTTCTATTGTTATTGTGATGGCAAAGACTTTATAGGCTACAAACATTATGAGGAAATAGGGCTGATCTGATACGTCGGGTACTATAGCGACGGAATACGTTCAAGCCCAGACTTTGAGATACCACACCTGTGGGGAGGAAATAAAAGATAAGTCTCCCACCAAAAGAAGTCTTGAGAAATGGCTTCTAACCCCAACGCGCTGGAGTTGTTGGAATACTAGCAAGAGGAAGGGCTAAGTTGTCCCAGTCTACGGCCCCAGGGTGGAATCAACCCATACCCAACAGGCCAGGTCGCAATTGGCCAACCTAGCAGTACTCTCCCCTGGCCTCCCGTCGGGGTTTCTGGCAAAGCAACAAACCAGACGAGTAGGGGCAAGAACCCCGGAACCTATTCCCACTCCTATCATGCGTATGGCGATTGAACACCTAGAGAAGATCTTCTGACCATGTGACACCCAGCTCTTAGAAAGACAAATGATCAGCACCTCGCCCTTAGTTCCTTACCAGCCGAAGTAATACAAATGGCCCAGGAGCTCCTTAAAGTCAAGACACAATTGAAATCTGGACCGCAGATTGTATGCTTGGAACTGCACTGAATAGACGATCAAATTGGGATTTAGGAGAAGAATCCCACAAGGTTCAGGAGAGGTTCACCTCCCATGTCGCCAAACCACTGTGAGCAACCGATCATAGGCAGCCTAGACATGAGGCTGTCATATCCCAGCTCCACAAGAGAGTACAAGGGACAGGTGTGCAATCGATGCACTGGGACCATCAGCTGGACCAAGAAATAGCTCGATTGAAGGCCCAAACCAGCGAGAACTTGCTCAACATGAAATAAGTTTCAACCTTATGAAGCAAGAGCTGCAAGAGCACTGGGAAATTCAACAGGCCCAAGATGGTGAGATCTCAGAGCTCAAAGCCATGATACAAACGTTGATAGAACATGTAAAGGGAAAGGGAATGGTGTCATCTCCGATGCCAGCAGCCTCAGGAGCAGGTGGAGGGAACCTACCACCACCATCATGGAGACTTGCAGCAGGGCACCAAGCAGAGGAGGAGACCCCAATGATAAATGGGAAGGGCCTGGGAGGAAGGAAGGAAAGAGTCCGAAAGGAAGACGAGGTAAGAGACCAGCACCTGGGCCACAAGCCGACAATGAGGCAGGGGATGCCGAATAGTTTACAATCATATCACGAGTCATGGCCGACCCCATGGGACAACGGTCAAGAGTACCAGCGGAACCCCCTGCCCTATTTAAGAATGAGAAGTACCAAGATATTGGCATATGCCTATTATCATGCGAATATTACTACAACTGAAATCAGTGGTAGTAGTAGCAGGAGGCCCAATGAATCCAATACGCCCTAGGCCGAATGGATGGAAAGGGGGTTGCCCCGTTTGGGCTAACCTATCAGCAACAAATGACTGGAGAATTAGGTTACACCAAGCAACAGGGGTACAAGATGAGGTTTCGGCCACATCAGGAAAAATTAATCCTGCGTTTGAGGCAGGGGCGCCGCGTCCAGACGCATCCGAGGTCGTTTTTCCGTCCTCTGGGTCCCCAGCGTCCAGCCTCCATTCCCAACACCGGTTGCGTCCTGACGTGACGTCGGACCTTACTCACACTCTGCGGCCACCCCACATCTCCTGCTCTTCTCCCTCTTCTTATCTCGCGTCCTGACGTCTCTTTTCCTGCCTCGCAGCTCCGGAGCATCCGGACGCCTCCGCAAGGTACCCCCGTTTCCTTCTGCTTCCGGGCATGGTGATAAAAACTTGCCGCCGATATCACCGTAGTCATTCCTGTGGGTGTGCCTCCTACTACTACTATCGTGGATAATTGGTTTGTTTCTAGATGATTCTATTCCTCAATGTCTATATCTCTACTATATACGTGTCTATTATACACGTTTATCGTCTAGTCATGATCGTGACGCTACATCTCCGTCAGGGAGCAATGTAGCCTTCATGTCGGCTACGTCGCTCCCCGAGTCTATTTTATTATACAAGCCCCCTCTGTGATCCTAATAGATCTCATTAAACGTGCGTAAATTGATCCCACTGTTGACAAGCCAGCGCGGCTCTGACTCCGGTATCAGATGGGCCAGGCCTATGATCGTCCCGATATCCACAATTGTGAGCTGTCGGGTAACCTGTCTGAGGTGAACCGTTACCAGACCGTGTACGTCCGACGGTCGTCCGGAGTCTACCAGGCTCATGAATTGAACCCCGGCGAGGCGATAGACCGTATCCTGGGGCATATAGCCCGACCGGATTTTGAACAGAGCTATGAGCCTTGCCGGGAGACGACCCCTGAGCGCACCATACACATTCTCCCCACCAGGCTGTGTCCAAACGCAATCGTTCCGACAGGTCTGGTTACGGAAGAGTAAAGCACCCGTGCATCGGGCCCTGTGTAGGTCGTAAGCTCCCGACTCCTGGAACGGAAGAACCGGGATCTCCAGTTGCGTCAGTAGTTCCAGCGGCAAAGGTCAAAGTATCGCCGGATTTTCCGGCAGTCGGCGCTCGTGAGGCAGGCTCAGTCGGCTATATCGTATCAATTCTCGACAAATCATCTCCGGGGATATATCGCATTCTCTGCCAAAATTAACGACGTCGTGGATATTATCACGACGTGCCTTAAGAATCCTCCGATGGGCTGGTGGGGTTGGCACGGGCCTGGTCTTCTCTAAATGTTCTACTACCTCAGTTGGTAAATCAGCTCTAGCACGTTGAAGGAATTCCAAGTTCAAAATTCTCATGTGGATCACATGTTGTCAACAGTAGCTGCTTAGTATCGGTCGTGGTGCGTCGATTTTATTTGAGCGTCGCCATTCATCCTTGATTTGCTCCTTATATGTGAATTCTCCATACACGGAAGAAGACATGGGAATATTGCCGAACATGTAGCTGTGATCGCGAAAGTGACTTATGCGATGCATCCTAACAAAGTTGAAATTAGATTCGGAATGTATCAATTCCATACGTTGGTCGTTCTCTTCTTCATAATTGTCGTCATGGATCCGGCGCCGTTGGGATGGGGGCACTCGCTCCCTCATCTGGGCTCTCTGACGACGCAGCTCCTTGTGCAACTCATTAGCCTTCTCTTGCGTCCATTTGGATATGCGAAACTCCAAGAAGATGTCCTTCATCTCGTCGAACTGCGTCGCATATTCTTCCATATAAGATATTGTCTTGGGTGTGTGCCTTCGGTATTGAGCGATCATGGTCAAGTCAAGCAGTGACCTGACACAGGTGAGCGCACGTCTGAAGGGTTGCACCGGCGTACTATCAGGCTGTCTCAATGCCACAGCGAGAACTCCCAACAAACAACGCCCGAGATTCTACATCTCTTTTCCTTGCCACTGTGTAACCTCCCTGTAGGCCGTTTTGGGGACAAAGAATCCCGGGTAAGGAGGCCAAGCTTTCCAGAGCTCGTCGAAGGCCTGCTGTCGCGCATGTTTTTTGAGAAATCCCTGAATCCAGTCCATCATGTGGTTGAAGAGTCTTAGATATATTGTATGGAGCAGATCTGGCTTGTGCAGATCAGGCGTCGAAACTCTCACGAGTCCTTGAAAAATGTTTTGCCCCCTCTTGATACCATGAGTTTCATTCGTGTAGCGAGCGTGAGCAGCGTCGTGGGTCTCGGAATCTAGGGATGGGTTATCGCGTTCGTAGCGTTGGTATCTTGCATAATCTCTAGCACGATGGTGGTCGGCTGGGCTTCCTAATTCTTCTGGAGGCACCTCACATTTAGGACAGGCGTTGGATTTGATCCCGTGTAGGGTAACGTTTTCCATATGGTCCGCAATCCACCCTGACATTATCGGGAAGCCTCTCCAGATCTTGCTGTCAGCACAATCAATAGGGGCGCCCTCCCGCGCTGCACCGTTCAACGGCGCAAAAATGAGTTCACACAGGCCACGGAGTGAGTGGGCATTTATCAGTCTCTGGAGTTTGTCAGCCCTAGAGGACTTTGCGAGCTTGGGCGCAATGGGCAATAGCCCAAGAAGCAGAATCGCCATTGATCCAGGTCTGTTACGTATTGTCGACGGAAGATTTCCGATCGTCATTTAAAGCGGCCTTGCTTTCTTGTCTCCGGAGAAGTTCGTTAGATTCGTCTGATCTGACATCCCAATGATTGGAATCACAGTCGCCCCTTCCGGGAGTGTTTCCTGTAATCTATTATTATGCTTTCACATAAAAGAGACTACGCAGCAGTACTTGGACGTCCCACCACCAGTCAGCCGTATGCATTTCGGCATAAATTCTCTGTCCGCTCTGGTCGTCTTCACGGCGTGGCGCATAGACCAAGTCTTCATGATAGGCTATCTGGCAAAGAAGATATCTCACGCAGTCGAGGACGTTGCGATAGAAGAATGGTAATGTTGTCTGACCGTCCTCGACATGTCCCTCCAACCATTGCAGATACGGGCTATACGGATCCTAGTGTCGGAGAAGAGTCTCGAACGTATGCATAGAGCTATAGCCGACCGATGTCGAGTTTCCGATACCATTCGAAAAGTAATCGTTAATCCGCGTCTTTGAGACTTTGCTCCCAATGAACCAAGATGCAGGTATGAAACCTTGTGCAGAAGCAAACGGAGCCCATGGGTTCTCTCGCACAAATCCCTGCATTCGTCTGTATACTCTTTAACCTCTCCAATGGCTTCCATAGCGCCCGGATAATCCTCCTGTTCCGCAGCGAGTGGGTACGTGTTGTCCTCCAGTACTTCTGTTTCAGGTTCCCGCCTAAGCGTATCATCAGGTGCTTCGCGCTCACTACTGGCTTTATCTCCAGCAGGATCTGGTTCATAGTCTGAATCGGAGTGTTCGATGGGTTCGTTGGCGTCAGATAGGGCGGGCCCCCGGTCGGTAAGGACGTCCGCAGGCTGATTCCGCATGGTGGATGCGACTACGATATGGAGATTTGCATAGCGTTCGTTACAGGGCCCTGTTTCTGACAAACGGGGCGCCAAGAGCAGGTTATTAACTGCAGATTAAAGAAATAATCGTCCAAATCGGACCAACACTGAGTGAGATAGGGTTCTTTGAAGTTGTCTAACTTCAAAGAGCTCTATCTCTGTCAGTTCTGGTCCGATTTGGATGATTCTTTCGGCCAGTTAATCAGAATAACCTATGTTACTTTGTCCCCGCTCCTCGGAAACGGGGCTCCGTAACGAAGCCTAGATTTGCATGCGCACTTCGCAAGTGTGTCTCGTATGGGCCTGCACGCTTGTATCTTTTGCGACAAAATGAACATTGAACCAGCATAATGGAATTCGGCGCCACCGATTTCAGGAGTCCAGTCTGCGTGATAGTCATGTGATGTTGTCGTCGTCTCGATGTTCACGCATGCGGATGACTGAAGATGCTGGGCATAGCGCTATGCACACTGATCTATCACCAGCCGTCGCACAGGTTTAGCGTTGTGTGTTGCGACGTCATGTGGTATCAGCTGGTTATCATCTTGCGTTGACAGGAAACGACTAAAACACTAATGGACGCCGAAGGTGTAAGTTTTTCATCCATCTTAATTCTTGAAAACAATTCAAACAATTGATGATTCTTTCAAACCATGTTGAATGTCTGAGAGTTGTATTTATATTGTGGGTTGATCATGACAGCAGCTAGTTCATACCAAGGATGATCCGACATCCACAACATCCACAACATCCACAAAATCCTCTATATTCACAAGAGTACAATCTCCAAATCAACTATCAATATAAACAAACCCTCAACGGATATGGCGCAAAATATCAACATGCCGTACGTATTCATGCAAAATGCCGGAGTCCTTGCGCAGGGACAGAGAGAACAACTCCCACCTAGTTCACTTCAAGGGGCAATCAGCATGCATCGCACCAACCCAGGCAGTCGAGCGATTAGCGATCATAAGATAAACATGGCCTTCACACAAGTCCAGGCTCAAAAGCAAATGTACACAGAGTGGCCGAACTGTGCGAAGGATCAGATAATAGCAAGGGACTTTGCGCCAGCAGGGCGAACAGCCAAAAGCTTCCCGGACGCTGACTTCCTGCCAATATGCACAGGCATGAGGACCTTGCGTCCTGCCTGCGATCTCATCGTCTCTGCAGTGGCAGCGAATGATATGCATCGTCTAGAGGATATCGAGGAGGCAGTCGTGGAACTGGTTAAGGACAGTTGCCGGAAGTTGAATGACCCAAATAACAAAGGCAAAATGATAGTGCCAAGTCCTGTAATCCTACCTGAGCAGGACGTCGTGCACGCATCGTTACTACCGCCAGGGGCCCCAACTCAGTGGGGGGCTGCGACGACTATAGGGAACGCAGGTCAACTTCCTCCAAATCCGCCCCCAGCCTATGTCCCGGCAGGCAGACAACCGGGACAGGCTCCTCCTGGTGCGGCTGGTCCAAACGTACCTGCTGCACAAGGCAACATCCCTGCTGCCGGACAACTTGGACAGGCTCCTCCGGGTGCGGCTGGTCCAAACGTACGGGCTGAACAAGTCAACGTCCCTTCTGCCGGACAAGTCAGACAGGCTCCTCCGGGTGCGGCTGATCCAAACGTACCTGCTGCATAGGTCAACGTCCCTGCAGCCGGACAACTCGGACAGCCTCCTCCAGGGGCGGCTGGTCCAAACGTCGCTGCTGCCGGACCACTCGGACTGGCTCTCCCGGGTGCGGCTGGTCCAAACGTACCAGCTGCACAAGTCAACCTCCCTGCTGGTGGACAACACGGACAGACTCGTGCAGGTGCGGCTGGTCCAAATGTACCTGCTGGACAAGTGAACCTCCATGCTGCCGGACAACTCGGACAAGCCCCTCCACGTGCGGCTGGTCCAAACGTACTAGCTGCACAAGTCAACGTCACTGCTGCCGGACAACGCGGACAGACTCCTCCCGGTACGGCTGGTCCAAACGTACCGCCTGAACAAGTCAACGTCCCTGCTGCCGGACAACTCGGAGAGGCTCCCCCGGGTGCGGCTGGTCCAATTGTACTGGCTGCACAAGTCAACGTCCCTCCTGCTGGACAACTCGGACAGGCTCCTCCAGGTGCGGCTGGTCCAACCGTACCTGCTGCACAAGTCAACGTCCGTGCTGCCGGACAACCCGGACAGGCTCCCCCAGGTGTGGCTGTTCCAAACGTACTGGCTGCACAGGTCAACGTCGCTGCTGCCGGACAACACAGACAGGCTCCTCCGGGTGCCGCTCGTCCAAACCTACCGGCTGTACAAGTCAACATCCCTGCTGCCAGACAGCTCGGACAGGCTCCCCCAGGGGATGTTCCTGCGGCGGGTCTGGATGTACCTGTTCAACCTGGTAAAGATCCTATGTACCCACAAATGGTACGTGATTCCTGTTCACCAGATAATGACCCTGCGCCAGCCCAAATGTTACCTGATCCACCGCATAATGGCCCCGCGGCAGTCCAAAACCAACCAGTTGCCGGGGGTTTTCGCCCTGCACCGAACCGTAGGCCCACAGGTTACTCACTTCCTAAATTATCAGCCTGTTTCAGGTTTTTACTTACTGACTTATGAGATACAGATTGGAGCGCTCTACTTGGGCATCCGCACACCGTGGGTATCGTTTATGTCCTGCCGTCGCGACGTGGTCTGGCACGATCCCAGTTTGAAAGGAATCAGGTAAATGTCGCCTAAAACTATAACTTACTCAATTGGAGTCCCGCTCATGTCAATGTGGTAGTCTTTGCCGAGTTGGATTCCTATGACATGCGTGGAATGTCAGCAATGATTTACAGATCCGTACCTCCCCACCGAATCCGCTACATACTTGGCGCTATAGGCGCAGGGCGTAGAAGGTTACGTAGGTCTCCTATGCGATAGTTGGATAGCATGGATTATGTCTTCATCGACAACAATGAAACCGTAAGAGCTTGGCTCCTTTCAAATCCCGTGCACGATGACCCGCTGGATCTCATGGGTACTGTTACCGTGATCGGGGTTCAGACCGGCAAGATACCCCGGCACTGAGGAGAGTCGACTATCTCAATGAAAATGCCGGCCGAAACTGGGCCCATGATCAGGCGCAACGTATAGGCGAGATGAATTCCCCAGAATTATTCGACGACACACCTGCTGATCTGGAGGGTAGTGATACGGACGACGCGCGTGAGGATGATAACTCTCATTTATCTGAGTCGTCTTCGGGCCTCTCAGACTCTGCGCATGGAAGTGAGCTCCTCTTTACAATATTGCCACGTCCGCCTGTAGGACACTCTAAATGGCCGGCGAATCGTATCCCCCTTCTTGCCAAATCGTGGAGCCAGCAGAATCGACAGCTACCATTAAACGTCCTCCATCGCCCGGCTCAAGGCGAACATGACCCCATGCATGGCATACAGTTCGATGAGGATTATCGCATGGAGGATACGCCCGAAGAAAGCCGGTGTAATTACTGTATCCAGGAGTGTCGGAGAGCGGAGGAGACGCGGAAATGTCGTGCTGGTTTCGATGCCCTGAGCACAGAGGACCCTAAGTCTAAGAGAGTGCGTACAGGTGCTGGTCAGGAGAACTTGACAGGAGAACTGATGGATTCGATGGCGTGCCGACTATCGGTGATGTCTACCTAGATGAGCCGTGGATTAGTTGTCTGGACTGTCATTTCAATGGGTCATTGATTGTGTCCTTTCCTTTTTTCGCTTGATGATTGTGTGTGTAGCTCAAGCGATGTTTAGTCTCGTTCTTTCTAGATTGTGTTCCTGTCCCGTATACGTGCAGAATGTCATGTTCCGGTAAACAGTCGACGTTTGTGCGCCAAGACTTCTGCCATTGACGATGCGGCTCTTATTGCGGCTCAAACCCTTGTGTGATCGCCAGGGGGGGGGATCATGCCGATTGACGACAGACCACATCGTACCCCATAGGGCTATCACAGAACGAACCTCACACACACAAACGCCTGGCGAAATTCCGACAGTCCGACACGCCCACAGCGCGGCACATGTTGTTGTCTACAGGCAGTATAACAAGGCCACCCACCGCCCATCCTTCCCCTGTACACCAATCGTCTACCGTTCACTTCCACACATCTTCTCACCTCGTCCGTATATCAAATGGCTCCATTGAGAAAAAGGCATGCCGCGGGGAAAGGTCAAAGTAAGGACTATCTCTTCATCAATTTAAGAGCGCATTACGTTAACGTTTCTGTTATTCCCAGACGCCAAACAATCCAGCCCCCACGGGTTGACGCCACTAGCGCAAAACGCCGAAAAGCCCATCCTCGTGCAGCTGCCATTGCCGGTGAGGCGTCAAGGACATAAGAAATCTTCTCTGTTTAGCATGATCACACATTCCAGAACGTCCAGATATGATCTAACTTTTTAACTTCAATAGTCGTTCATTGACGTCCGGTGCAAGACCACCCTTTGAGCCAGCCGTGGAGGA
>Ga0307513_10001787_pt1 | contig 30544 bp, 26 predicted proteins | sample 15_EM_MG_FD_202174 | JGI IMG/M metagenome (GOLD analysis project Ga0307513, IMG submission 202174) | Populus trichocarpa ectomycorrhiza microbial communities from riparian zone in the Pacific Northwest, United States - 15_EM | ecosystem: Host-associated > Plants > Roots > Unclassified | place... | reverse complement strand
GTGTTCGTTACGGGGCCCCGTTTCTGACAAACGGGGCGCCAAGAGCAGGTTATTAACTGCAGATTAAAAAAGGAATCGTCCAAATCGGACCAAAACTGAGTGAGATAGGGTTCTTTGAAGTTGTCTAACTTCAAAGAGCTTTATCTCTGTCAGTTCTGGTCCGATTTGGATGATTCTTTCGGCCAGTTAATCAGAATAACCTAGGTTATTTTGTCCCCGCTCCTCGGAAACGGGGCCCCGTAACGAAGCCTATTTCGTGCCCTACGAAGCGACCCTATGAACATATAAGAGCCCCACTATAGTGGGATAACTTCCCCTTAAGTCCGCAGATGACTTTGTCGGTGAAGGAAGGGTAACTGGGGTACCTCAGTAGGGTAACCGGGTCCCTAAGGTAGGGTAATCATGTTTCCAAGGTAGGGTAACTTCACTCTGTTATGCCTTTGGTCCCTTCGGGAGTTCACGCGACCACATATAACGTTACCCTGGAGACCCGTGCAACGTTTACTATGTTTCCTTAACTTTACTTGAACATGTCCTCCGAAGGTTACCCTGCCTAGCAGGGTAACTTTGACCTACCTAGGTTACCCTGTCTAACCCGATGTCATCAAGTCACTTTGTAAACACTTGTACCAACTCATGTCTACCGGTAGTATACTAAGTATACTGGTCTATCCTCAATCTGGTTACCTCTTGGTATACCATATGGGCTTGAGTTTAGTCCACTGTAGCTACCTATCTATAGGGTCGTTACAGGGCATTATGTGTATTGAGATGCATATAAGCCAATATTATGATAATTGTTTTAAGAAGGTAAAGTTGACCTGTCAGGTTACTTTAGATAAGATCTGCCATCTTGACTAGTATCTACTTTAGGTATAATACCTATGTGATGAGCACGCAACATGCTTGGCAAAAAACTGTATAAACCCAGATACTAATATTATGGTAATAACAAAAACTGCAAACCTGAAGTATCTAGTATTATTTATAATATTTTAATTAACTTTAAGCAAAAAGTACATAAAAGAGCCTTTGCTCTTAAGAATTTAGGCCCAGTTTGGCAGGCCAACTTTTGTAAGGTAACACCTTGCAGCTTGCCGTTTGTAAGGTTTCCCAAACTGCATTTTGTAAGGTGTGCCAAGCCGTAGTTTGTAAGATATAGTTTGCCAAACAAGAGAAGGAACTTTTATAAGGTAGACGCTATACATGTGTGGCTACTCGGGCTCAACCCTAAACAGGAGTGGAGAAAATAACATTATTAGAGTAGTAAATCGAGTTTATTAGGGCAAACCCCCATATTTACCAGTCACCAGGCTGTTTTCAAAACTCTCTTAAACCCTAAACTCCGCTGCTTCCAAACCAAAGTTCATAAGGTTCCAAACTCTACCTCTCAAACAATGTGCCACCAAACACGGTTTACCTTACAAACTGCATTTTATAAGGTAAACCTTACAAACTGCATTTTATAAGGTAAACCTTACAAACCGCAATTTGTAAGGTGTTACCTTACAAAAGTTGGCCTGCCAAACAGGGCCTTAACCTTCTACTATTATTACTTAAAGGGGAAAAATAGAATTGCTTATTATAATTTAACTAGAAAATATTTGAGATAAGTTATCAGGACTAATAAGTACTTGTTCAATCTCTTTTTCCCACTAGATCACTCATTTTATTTATATTCTTTATACTGAAAATAGAATTTCTATAATATAATGGCAAACACTGGACAACAAACAATTTTCATATTTTCACTTTTTTATTGTTATATAAAATTTAATTATATCTACTCTATTCTTTATTCCCACCTGCTTCGCAAGTACCGACTACTCTTATTGGCCCTTCTCACCCCGCTGCTAACCTCCTGCAGCGCCCACACATCCTCCCTGTCCCGGGTTCTTATAGCCTACCACAAATACTTCTCCCTCTGACAAATCTCCAGACGCATCACAATTATTACCCCCCCTTGGCACGAAACCGTCCCCAGACTTTCCAGATCGCCAAGTACTCCTATACACCCATCTTCAAGCACCGTGCCCCCAGATATACGACCCTATTCCATTAATCCCTGTGCCCGCATATATACTTCTCGCACGCAACTGTACCAGGATTCCATTCCCATGCCAAATCAAACCTTTTTCACTAACGATCTCGAGGGCGTCATGCTCGAACCAGCACCGTACCACTTTCCTCCTCCTCCTCCTCCACCCCTGCATCGACCAATTAGGTACTTCGAAAGGAGCAAGTCCCCCTCGATCCCGCCCGATAGCCGAGACTGGAGAAAAAAGAGTGTGGTAACTTATGGCCGAGTGGCTGCTGACAACACGCTGTTGTCACAAGTTGTTAAGGTTCCACGACGCGGCTGAACTCTATTTAGCACAGTAGAAAAAGATAGACGATAAGTTCAGTCCGGAATTGAGCTCTGCCATTCCCGAAGCTGAATTCACTCGTTTCACTCACCTCATTTCCACACGCCCGAGTCAGTGAAACAAAACAGAAAAACCAAATAAATAATTGGGGTGGACGGGCAGACAAACAAATACCACCACTCCCGATCACTCGGATTCCTATTTTTATTATTCCATTTCTATATTTCCTCTTTTCACCAACCCCCCCGCGTCGATCGATTAAAGTAAACACCGACATCTATGCACACAGACGCGGACACACTACGCACAAGAGCCGAGTGGGGAGTACGAGAACTGCATATAGCGTGCCCGCGCGCGCGTACTGTACATTGCATGCGTTCTCTCGAACACTACCTTACATATCGGTAATGCACTGGACACCGACCCTAGGAGGTCTACGATAATAGCGCCCGGGGTGGTTCTCGTACCTGCATATAGTATTCCAAGGCAAACCGACACCGCAGTATAACGAGAATGCCCATACAAATAATCCCTGTCGTGTAAGGGTTCTATTGGCCTTCTCTCCTTGCTGTGTTCCTGCTTCGCCGTGAGTTGCTGCATGCATGTTACTGTGTTGGGTTGCCGCGCGAACAAATTGCTTCTCCCCAATTCATATATGGTCACTCGGCTGCTGTTTTCGAAATCCTGCAGAGAGGGAGCGGCTAGGATTGCGGGTGGCTTTTTGAGGGAGAAGGGGGTTACCATATGAAGGGTGGGGGGAAGCTGGGTTTTGGGATGGGTTTGGGCTGCGTTTGTGTGTGTGCTAACTAGCTAAAGTGCTGGCATGTTTTGCCTAGGATGCGCTCTTTTTATTTTCCTTCACCACCCCTCTCGGGGTTCCTAACGTCTGTAAGGTTGCATGATAGGGCATCGGCCGTTTTAATATTCGTAAAGAGAGTACGATAGGAAATCTGATAGAGAAATCGGGAAGCAAGGAATAAGGAAAGAAGTAGATATGGCACAACTGATATCCTGAATACGAGTGACGTGTCATGACCCCTACAGGTTCCTCAAGAAACCCAGAAACTGGAAAAAAGGAAAGCAAGAACGATTCAAATATGAAAAAGAGCGGATGCAATAGGAAAGAATGGGTATGGGTGATAACCTAGGTAACAATTCTTCTAAGAGGTGAGGAAAGGAATCGGAGACAGCAGCCTGGTATCCGATCCAAACTAGCGATCATAAAGATCGTATGACCTAATGGTAGTATCTCCTCGATAGTCTATCTCATCCTCCCCAAGATCAAGAAACTTCTCCGCAATGCTATCACATTCCTCTGCCAACAATCTTCAAGTGATCCTCTCGTTCGAGGACCTTACTAAGCCTGATTATTACATCTTTTGTAGAATCAAAACTTATACAATTACTGAGATACGCGGGGCCGCCTATGCTGTCAGAGATGGGATCCTTTGACTAATGGTCATTAGCAAATTCCCGTTCAAATTATAACACCAACGAGGAGAGGGATTGCGCACGTTCAATGCTTGGGCGGGGGACATGCAGGAGAGATAGGATTGTTGTAAGAAGAGTGGTTTATTTGGGTAGAGTTGGCCATATACACTTTTCTTTCCCAGCTGGAAGCTGTGCGCATGATAGGGAAACGGCGGCGGACCGGGGTAGAGAGTTTTTGGTGGGACTTTGTGACCGCCGTTTGCGCTGGGGACGTTGTTGCGCTGAGGGGGTCCAGCAGGGTCTTTTTCTCACGGTGGACAAGGGAGGCGAGACCCTAGTCTCTGGTGGGTAGGAAATTTCCGATGTCTCATAGTCTGGATACGGTAGGTCTTCTAGGGGCACTTGTTCTATGGCCGGTGAAATTTGGGATTGGGCGATCCCTCCGGAGGTGCGCTTGGGGTGGCGGGTCTTTTCTTTGGCCTTTTGGGACCTGAGGCTTCTTTCCAGGTCCTTTTCAAGCGGCATTTGGCCTTCTGGGTCTTCACTGTGTTTGATTACTTTTTCCTCTTCCACTGTCTTCGGTTTCCTCGCTGTTTCCCGCCTGAGATGTTCCGTTTTAGCCCTCTCCTGCCCTCTTTCTATTTCCCACTCATGTTCTCTGCGTCTCTGCTCGCCTCTCTCTTGTCTTTTCCTCTCCAATTCTCTCTCGGCCTCACGCTGGAGCTTCCTCTGTTGCTCCATCTTATCTCCTCTTCTAACGCCCTTTGCCGGTCGATTGGCCTCGCAAGACCGGCCATCAGATAAGTAGGAAGCACTTCCACCATCCTTTTAAATACTATTTTCTGCGCCATAATGATATTTTTTTTTTGGATAATTTGACTTGTCTAACTTGAAGAACGGGATTTGCGTAGCGATAACTCGAATTTCCTCCGATAATTTCATGACAAGATCCAATGCCTCTTCATGGGCCTTTGCCACCATGTAGAGTTTTAAGAGCTTGCTATTATCCCCATTAGAACTTGTGTTGCGAGATACTAAAAAAAGTCTTCCCATGAAGCTTTTAGTGAAACAATGTCTTTCAAGGTCGCTTCCTCAATGCATTTCTTCACATATTCTTGCCGGCTTGGTTTTGACTGCGGTAAGATAGGTGGAGACCGTGTCGCAGGAGGAGTTTATTGAATACCGGTCAGGGGATCCTGGACAAGGTTGGTAATATCATTGTTTTTGGCAGTTCGTGGCTGCAACAGTAGTACCGGTGTTGTATGAAGACTCTAGTATCAAAACTCAAATAAGAGGAAAGAAACTGAGGGGTCTAGATAAGGCATGTCCCCTACATAAGCTGTCAAATTGTAAGTGGATACAGATAATAAGATGATTTAGGCCAGCCAAATATCAAAGCTAAAGCATCAGGTACAGCGATATAATAATTATTAGAACTAGAGGAAAAAGTGGGAAAGATCACAAACACCCCCCCCCCCCCCCCGGACAAGAAGAATATATGGAGTGGTCCTCTCTGACTTGCGTAAAAGAGGGCTTTCCCTGGGTTACTAGTGGCTTGTGTCGTCAAGGAAACATTCCGGTGGACTCGGTGATATTTTCACTAATGGAGGGGGAATATGGCTCTCGGTCTCACTGTCGGGGGGTTGGAGGCATAAAATATCTTCACAGACAGATAGTAAAAACAACAGCATTGTCTCTCCTATTCAAAAGGGTTCAATTTTGATTCCAGAATATCTGACTTTTATTGAGATAATGTAACACCCAATAGAAGAGGTACAGTAACTGCACCCAAGCAGGGTTGCTAATGCGTGAAATCTGGTCCTCACCTAGATGTTGGGTTTTATATGGAAGAAATATAATACAAGTGATCAAGGGAATCCTGTGGAACAGGTATGATAGGCTGCACGGCTGTAATTGAGGCTTTGTCATACTCTAATTTGTAGTGTCAAGTGTTTTCGCTTTTGCGATTAAGCAGTAAACATTGAGGATTACCGTATAATTTCAAATAATTGAACCATGTGCATATTATGTCGTTGGAGCTGCCTGCGCTAGCAAGGTCCAGTGCTTTCTTTTGTTTTTTTATATCTCTCGGGGGGCTGAGCAGCTCTTTTTTTGCGGTAGTTTTTGCTCCTTTTCTAAAGTAGGTAATTCTCAACTACATAGCACACGGTTCAATTATTTGAAATTATACGGTAAATTATGTTGATTTGTTCCCGTATTTGGACATCACTCGGTCCCCAAACTTCAAAGCAAGGACGCATGACAATACCCTGACCGAAATACAAACTCCACTTTAAAGACTCGCATGAGCAGGGGAAACGGGGAAACCAGCCGTACGTCAAGCTTTGCAGCCAAAAAGAAACTACTCACTACAGAACTTCAAGGGCTCCCAGTAAGACAAGAGCAAAAATAGCAAACCTGAACACCCTGTGGACATGGAAGGAAAAGAAAGGTAACTCAAACCCGGGAGTAGGACCTAGTGTGAATGTTTGGGGAAGGAATAAGAGTGAGAACGCTGAGTCTGGCATCCATCGCTAGAAGCGTCCGTGTCCCACGGGCTTACTGCCGACGTGATGAAGAAACCACTTCGTTTGGTTTAAGCTTACGTCTCAGAATACCGGTAGGAGGGCGCAACCTTCGTCTCCCCATTTCCGACCGAGTTCGAGTGTTGTACAAAATATTCCGACCTCCGATTTGATCACTCACCCATTACCTCCGCAACCAGCCCAATATCCCATACCCGTAGGATGGCCGTGTCATCAAAAATACCCCTCTACTGTGTTCACCTTCTGGAGCAGCCATATGGCTTCCGTCTGTGGCAACTCTGACGGCAACAGCCCCTTCGTCTCTTTCATTCCCTTGGTTGTATTCAGGTGGATTATTTCCTGCCTCCGCTCCTCCAGAAGGCTCACCACGCTCGAGGTCCCTCATATCTGCCGGTGGCTGTGCCTCCTTGATGACACTACTATACTTTGGCGGCGGTGCTTCGTAAACTGGTAAAGGTTCAATGGCGATCTCTTCATTGGTATTTGGATGGACGTGAACTGGTGGATGTCTGGTGTTGTACAGATAAACCGGCGCAGGCCTGACACAGCATAGACAGCCGTCAGTTGAATTTGCCTTCCTGTCGGTCGAAGAAATGCTAACCTCATTATGGAATCTACACGAGTTTCCCCCAGCCGCCGCCCAGTCGGCACCCTTCGTTCGGCCTGCCTGAGTGCCTCTGCAATCCGCTCCTGTCGAGCCCTACGCGACAGCGCCGGGCGGGTACACATGAGGGCTAGGCTTATTGCGGTCACGATCGCGAGACTTCGCAGCCAGGAAACTTTAGTTCTGATGGCGTGGCTCGCGAGGCGAGGGGGAGGCAATAACCGTACATGAAAATTACATCTTGTCCCATACTTCCTTTGTCTGGCTATGCTCGGCTTTGTGAGTGGTATCGGGGTGAGGCTGATACGACTTGCCGGCCCGGTAGTCTGTCGCTAACGGTAGGAAGAAGGATCTGATCTCTTGTCCGTCAAGTGAGGCGTTGAGTATGGGGTGGGGAGCGCGATGAGCGGGGTATATTGGGAGCTTATTATCCAGGTTACTGGTCTAATAGAAACTGATGAGATTTGCTAAGCCCGCTCTAGCATTCCCTCTCTGAGCCAGTAGGAGTGAGGCTCGGCACTCTGCTTGGCAGAGTGATGCTCGATGAATATACCTCACCTCGGCGAAGCAGTGGGATAACATGACCACCCTTGGGTTTGGGGGTTCTTTGTACCACATCCGTAAACTTCTCATACGTTTACCTCTCCTGGTACCTCTCCTGGTGCCTCAAGAACAGTACCTATTAGCAACAAAACAGTGAGAGTCTTTAGACAACTGCTTTCGGATATGCCTCTAGTGACACCGTAAGATTTTGTCACAATCTGTTTTATTGAATAGTGGGAAGAGAGGGTAAGCGGTGCGTTTCAAAGAGTTGGTAGTATAGATGTACCCAGCTATAACGCGCCGCTTATAAGGTAAACCTCGCTATTACGGATGAACCCACCGGATATTTGCACCTACGCTCCCATAAAAATTACCCTCGCTATAAGGGATTTCTTCCAAAGCCTCGCTATAACGAACAAAAGTCCCGAATTTTGGTGTTCGTTATAGCGGGGTGCGGCTGTATACCCTAAGCAGGGAATTGCTGATAAACCAACCAGGTCTTAGTTCACTCCACCCAATAACTAATCTACTGTACTTCGCCGGCAAGTATTCCGTGGGGGTGTCTTCGCTAAAAGGTGGGGTATCTGTTGGGAGTTTCAAAGTAAACATTGGAGTTTTTACAGACCTCCAGCACAGCCTTTATATCGCTGACGCTTCATCATCAGTTGAAGATTGTGAAGCTCGGACATCTATGGGCTCGTGGCTTTATTCATGAGAACTGACCCTCTCAGAGGTCTGATGCCACTTCTGGCACGCGGGGTGAATCGACCCCATGGTAGTGGGGGGACAAACATATTCCTGGTCATGAGTCTGCCGGTGAGGTATCACAAAAGCTGCTTGCTCTTCTTGTCTCCATTTATAGGACTGATTTCTGCTAGATTCTTTCTGTACACCCGGGCGTAAGCCATCTAAAGCCTGATGGCCATGTGGCCATCGAGCCCAATATCCCATTCCATTCCTGCGAGCCCTGTTCGACTGGTCGGTATAACGGATGCGACCACGTTCTTTTCTTATCAACTCCACCTGTCCCAGCCCTCCTCCGCCGCTGCGTCACCCATCCGGCAAACCGGTGCCACAAGCTTCCACCAAACATGTCCCACGAGCACGGCGCTCTCCCGGAGCCTCTGTCGGTGGCACTCGCCGCAGTCGATCGCTCAAAGCTTAGGCTGGGCGATTTAGTAATTATCTGTGGCGGAGGGTCAATTAGCCTAATCACTCACCTTTGCACAAAGGCTGCTGGCGCTGAACCGATTCTCATCACAGATATTGATCAAGGTCGCCTTAAGTTTGCCCAGACACTCGTCGCAAACTCACCAGGTATTCTACGCACCTACCTTGCATAGCACGGGAAACTCAAATAGGAATTAGCGGCAGGAACGAAGGAAGCATTGGGGATGGAACCCGACGTTGTCCTAGAATGCACAGGTACCGAAAGTTCCATCGCTGCAAGCATTCATGCAATCCGCTTTGGTGGAACAACTGTATTCGTCGTTGGCGTCGAGGAGAACGAGATGAAGCTCCCGCTCATGAGACTAAGCACCCGGGAGGTTTGCCTAAAGTTCCAGTACCCGGTATTGCAACACATGTCTCAGGGCGATCAGGCTCGTAGATAGAGGGATCCTATCAAATGTCCGCAAGCTTGTCACACAGGTTTGCTATTGAGGATGTGATGGAGGCCTTTAACACGAATATATATATTAAGAGTGGGGCTATGATCCGGCTATCAAAGATTACAAACAAGGATCAGATTGTTGGCGGTGCTATGGGTGCATGCGCCTCTATTCCGTTTTAATCCGATATTGGGATCTATGTTAGAGTGACTTATTCGTACAAGGCACAGGGGGGATGTTCCCGCAGGAGAGAGGGATTGTTTCGCGGGCTGACCTAAATTAACAGTTCATTAACTTTCCAGTGGTGCTCGTATCTTCAACTTAATCTTCTGTGCATCTAGTTATGGGTGAAATTTTATGCAAACACTGTGACCTTGTCGATGAGCATAATGAATGGTTCCGATCAACTTATGCCCTTCCTCACTCCCACACTGCCATACTCTACCATAACAACCGGGGCTCAGGCCGTAGTAACCCCGTCAAACGACTAAAAGCCCGCAATACATCACTCAATGCGGCAATTGTGGATAAATATATAGGTTAAATTACACTATTTTGCCATCCTAGAGTGCACCACCCATGCTCTATAAACTACAAAACCTTCCCCACTTACATCACGCCGCGTAGGCCATAGACTCTCCGCAATCTTCTCCCCAAGAACTTATGCACCGGCTATGTGGGGTGCAAGCTGTTCAACTAGGAATATCCACCAAGCCTAACGCCAAGCCCGTGGTAGTAGGCGCCCAATGTCGGTGTTCCGTTGCGCTTGATACCGACAATCCAGAAGCCTATGGAGGAAGAAGCGCAAGGCGAGGGTGGGGGTGGATTCACACGTTCCATTCTGCTCATAGTATGCCGCTGTCTTCCTGATACCATACCGTTTCAGCCTATCCAGAACACTGGTAAATACCTTAGCAGCATCAAAAAACCCCGTAAACATCCTTATGCCCCCTCTTAAACCTATGCAATCTTCCCTTGGAAGATCCGCCAAAGCCCATCAAGTGGCAGTGATAGAACCAACGCAGGAGAAGAAAAGGTGCTTCAGTTTATCCCACCCCGGATAACCTGTTTATCGTTCTTCTCCCTAAGTATGGCCGCACTGCACAACGCGGCTGCCAAAGCCAATGGTGGACGGAGTAGAAAGCGTAGCGGGCCGTATCTTAACGGTGTGGTATCCTTTCCAGAGCTTGAGACCTTCAGGTCTACTGGTACTCACATCTCCCCAGTCCCCTACCCCGAGTATTTTTCTTTCCTCAGGGACTTTCACTAAACACATCCGCAGACATGTCGGGAAGAACAGAAACCTCATCTTGCTAGCACTAAGTCTTCTATTGTCCGGAACAACCAATCTTATCAGTGCAATACAGTCGCCTATCGGCCCTTCAGGGAAAGGCGCCAAGCCCCTCTTTCCAGGTTCCGTGGGCGGAACGACATAATTAGCTGACTAAAGAACTAATCCCTTTTGCCGAGGATAACGTTAAAAGAATCAAGAACCCAGTGGACGGGGATTGAGCCGTTGGAAGAACACCGGTAGCCGGCGAACAGCGAGCTTTTTTTGTCTTTTTTTTAAGGTGAAAATCATAGCCAAAATGACCTGCCTTTCTTCGCTTAAAGTGCTGTTTTCAAGCTCGTAGTAAGAGCGGCGATGGCGTAATGGCGTACCGTAAAAAAACTTGAGTAATTGAAACATGTGCCAGTGTGCTATGAAGTCCAAAATTCCCTTCTCTGGAAGGGGGGGCGAAAAACACAAGCAAAAACACAGCCTCCTTCTCCCTTCCGAGACGGAAAAAAACAAAAATTTGTTGACCTTACTTAGAGAGGAAAGCCCAACGACATAACTTAGCACAGTTCAATTATTCGGGTTTCCGCGGTAACGTCTCCGACGGGGAAGCTGGCCACGACGGGGAAGCTGGCCGCCTGCAACCACCAAAAGTCCCGGCTGACAGCAAAAACCAATTGCTCAACTACTCCACAACCAGGTGGGAAGAGGTGGAAAAAAAATAGGTGAAGCTTCAATGAGCCTCAGATAATTCATCCATGCTAAAAGGAATTCTAAAATGCTTGTTTTTGGATCTACCAAGTCATGTTTAGGTAGTACATTTGAAGAGATTACAAAATCTACCATTTCTTGACAACCTCAGGACCTTGGGAGCTGAATATCTGACAGGCTGTCCTCTTGTATCTTGACAATCTATACCTTAAGTAGTAAAGTTATAGATTTACTAGTAGGTCAGTCTCAGGAGTAGATTCTGCTCTGTCTGCTACTTTACCAGTAGGGAGCTTATTTCTGGACCATTTACTATCTAACACCTACCATAGTTCAACTGACCCTTGGAGACTCAGAATATGAAGCCTTCCTCTCTTACAAGACAATTCCTCAATCACAAAAGGAGTCTGTCATGAATACTATCAAAATAATCAGGTCTTGGCACTAGATTTGTATGGGACAATCAAGTAGGAGTGATAACCTGCTCTTGGTAGATTCCAATTATTTAGTTACAGTTATCATTTTTAAGGGCTTGTTACCTGATGTTGTGTTCTCTATTAATTTTTCAATCTCATTTTTTAAAGACATAGTTACTGAGATATAGTCTGGTCAAATTTGGAACCTTGTGTGTAAATGGCTGCCAGCTTCCCGGTCGTGGCCAGCTTCCCGGTCGGGAACGTTAATGACCTTGGAGGCGCGGAGGAGGCGTGGAACGCAGGAAAGGTGTGAGAATGGAGGAAAAACGTTTCGCGGACCGGTATATTTTGGAACAGTTTGTGGCTGGACGGAAGTGCAGATTGCTGGGCGATTTTAGATCTTGAGAGGGTGAGAGGTCGTTGGTGCTTCGCCACTCTAGGGCCCGACCGAGCCCTATGCTCGGCGGATCATGGAATTTTGCCACGTTGTTAATGGGCAGCCGGGCTATGTAGAGTCGGAATCATGAAACGCCAGCAAGATATTATGCAGAATTTAAAATCATTTACGAGCTGTGTCAACTGAGGTGCTCTTTTCTTCATGAATTAATTGGTCGGATGTACTATAGAAACATAACCATGAACGAGATTAAGTAGTTTTAGCGCCGGTTGCCAGTTAAAGTAGGTTAAGAAATCTATGAGAAGAAGAGGAAAAAGGTAAACAAAGACCCAGCCCTGACATTAGAGGTTCTCGTGCTTTGGCAGGCGTACCACAGTCGCCGAGCTTATCATCAATATCCCTTCCGAGGGCCGCCAAAAAGTGGTAAAAAATAAAATAAAAAAGGCGGCAGAAAGATGGACCAAGCTACCGTATTAACTGGAGGCACTGGAGGTGGAGCAGGGAGGTGTGGCCCGGTGACCGCCTAGGTTTGCAGGCGAGTTGCTTCTTGTATATATCATAGTTGGAATTTTGTAGCGACCTGCACAGGGCGCTGCTTCCGCTGGAGCCCCCACCTCTCCAACGGAGCTTCACATAAAGGTAGCTTCATTCGTGCATCAAGCCACACTTCGTTTGATTGATTTATGAAAGCTCCATTTCCAGTGTCGCCAGTTGCCGTAATTACCGTAATTCGGTAGGGTCAATAAAACATGCCGGCATTGGACAAGAAAAAAGTAAAAACAAAACAGAAAACAATGAGTCAACTAGCCCCGCCTCCTATCCAGCCGTTTGTCCACAGCACCCATAACAACCTTCAGGATACCATCAGCCGTAAGCCCATTCCCCTCATTCATTTTTTTCCAGCTGATAGTGTCAATCATGTCGCGAACGCCGTGCTCCTCCACAAGTGCATTGTCAAGCTCTTCTAAGCTTTCGGTAGCCGCTTCGTCGCTCCCGACCTGGAAGAATTGAACGCCGATTTGTCTATCGTTTGCACCCATAGCATCTAGTTCCCTCGCGCACCTGACAATGTTCTTCTCAAGCCTGTCCGGATCCGTAGGTTCTCCGTCGGTAATGACGATGACGTTGAGCGGCTTGATCTTCTTATTTTTCTTGTATCGCATCAAGTATTCGTCTAGTATGAAGCCGAGCCTCCGCCCAGTAGGTGTGACCCCTCGCGGGGACACGGAGGCAAAGATGCGCTGCAATTGATCTGCGCTGGACACATTCGTGTGCGACTTGTTGTGATTTAGGAAGTGGATGTCCACGCCATCCGAGTCTTGTGTCGTACAGATCGGCACGATAGCGGCTAACGCCGATGCGGTTTGTGCCCAGTTAGAACCAGCCATGGAACCGCTGTCGTCTATCAGGAAGACCGTATCGAATTTCTTGAGTCCCGAGTATTGTTCGGCGGTCGGCGAGGTATCGGAGAAGGTCCCGCGTCTGATAGCAGGCGCTGGGGCTACCAGTGCAGATTCATAGCTTGGCGGTGGAGCGATATTTGAATTGCCTGAGGGTGGAGGCCTTCGTGTAGGGGGAGATAATCCAGCAGATGGGAACTGTACAACAGGGTCTTTGAATGGGTCCGACTTCCCATCATCTATGAAGTTCCTGCTAACGGGTGGTTGTCCCGGTTGATTGCGGTGAAACTTTTTTTTCAAGTAATCCATGTGAGAGGTTATGAAATTGATCGTTAGAGGTGTGGTTTGCGATGTTAAGTCAGGGGTGCGGTCTGTTTTATAGTCACCACAGGGGGATGGCGAAAGGCAAAAGTGGATTAGTCAAGGTTTGAGTTACACAAATGAATCCCGGATGATTGATCCCTGCCCCCATCCACCAAGTTCTGCCATGCCGGGTGGGTGCCAAGGTGAGACACCCAATCGCGGGGCTCCCAAAATCCGCCTTGTTCCAAAAACTCCGCCCCAATGAGAACCCCCTCCATTGGAAAAAAAGAGCGATCCGACTATCAAAATATAAACCGGGGCACCGCATCGCCTGATACTGTGCCGATATAGTGTTCTAAAGAGAATTGGTGCTTCTCCAGCATTGGTGCCTTTGCGCCTTTGCTCACCCCCGGCGAGATGGACATGCACCAAGCACTTAATGTTGCAAAAGGGACCCGAGACACTTGACACCTTCTACCGGTAGGTGAACTGCAAGGCTTATTTAAGAATGTTGGGACCAGACAAAGAAGATGTCATGGCACTCGAACCTGTTGAACATTGCAAGGTCTCTCAGAAGAGCGGGGGCCGATAGAAATAAGGTGGAGAGTGCTTGAGTACCCTGCATGAATACAAACTCTCGTGTTCAGGGCCAACCCCGCTTTACTCCCATAATATTCGACAAACAGTATTATTCACAGCTTAGTTATCCTTAGAGAGCAGTATGGTTTGGTTCTGGCACTTTTTGAGGGACTAGACCCCCACCTTGACATAGTGGTGATTTTAAACCAACATCTAGTTTTACTACTAACATCCAACAATACTATAGTTCGTATAAAATACTAGAATAGTGATTCAGCTCTTAGGGCGTTCTGCTATCAATAACCCACTAGCTATCCTACTTCTTCCGTATCTCTGTATCATCCTAGCAGCCATGCGTTGATAAGCCATTGATGTGTTGGCATGTCGAGCAAGTGTATTATACTATGCTACTCAACTCTGCTTCTAGGTTCATCTGATATTCCAATCTATTCCTCGGTATCATATCAAATCTTCTTAATAGCTCCACTCGTCGCTAAATATGCAGGGCCGTTAGTGGAGCTCTGAAACAGACCTTATCCCCCCCCCTATGTGCAGTGCTCATAACTCTTTTTTTTAGAAATCCTTCGCAAGGTGCCATCCTAGGCTCACTCCGAACAACACACTCACCGTGGGGTTATGATCTAGGGTCTCCCCTTGAAATGGCTAACTATCATACTAAATGTCTTAAGAGTTGGCCGGGGCCGTATCCCGGTAGAAACCCAACCACCCCGACATCTGTGGTTCAAAGGGTTCAAAGGGTTCAAAGGGTTCAAAGGTAGGGGGCCTAATCGGAGGAAATTCTGTAGATGCATAACAACCCTTTGGGCTGTCTATAGGGGTGTAGAAAGAGCAAATATAGATGCCCTTCGGTGAATCATATGAACTTTATAAGCCCTAACCCGCTAACTTAGGGGCAGAGGGCATGTATATTTATCAACAGTGACCTTAACAAGGAGAGATTCAGACGTTCAACAATGGTTTTTGGTATGATAGGATCCTAAGTAGTGGTACTGTGCTCATGCCCCTAAGATTTAGCTGCTCCAGTGCTTGTACTAACTACTAGATTCGTATCATAGTCTACCAGCCACAGCTTATCCAAATTTGGCGCCAAGTACTTCTGAAAGCCCCATCGGATTCATCGTGCAGCATATCATTCATCACATCTGAGTGGCCAAGCTGTCATATTAGGCAACCAATCGGCTAGCGGCAAAGTGCGAAGCCAAAGAGTCAGGGAGTAGGAATCTTAGACCCTACGTGTAAAGGTATGAGTTGTTTAGTGGTAGCTGGTTCTAGAACATAGGAGACCTTTTCGCTGGCCATTACTACTCGAGTACACGTTATAGAAATGAGCACTGGGAGCTGTGTCGTTCACTTCCAGCTCAGCTAGTGTGTTCCAGAAAGTGAAAGTACCAGTGCACCGCTTAGCAATATTGGCCCGAAAGCATGAAATGATACTGCCGCGGCCTTCAATAATTTAGCCGCACCGTAGTCATTTCCGTGCTTTGAACTCAAGCCTCAATACTTTCGAACTTGCCTTAGCTGAATAAGCCACAGACTACAAGGGGTGGCAAAGGCCTAAAACAGTGAGGCACATGCCGGTATCCGAAGAGTCTTAAGTTATGTGGCGTAATCCCAGCCTTTGACTACGGTCGATCAGCAGTTTCATGGAAAAGGCTATTAAAATCATGAGATCATCGAGTGTTTCGCCGACCATCCGTAAAGGCGGGGGACCGAGCCTTGAGAACTTTTTTTTCGCTCGCAAATGTGAGTTTTTTCTCTTGTAAAATTGTGCCACATGGTTGGTTGGGCTGCTCAGCCCCGAGGCAGAGCCAGTGAGTAATGGTGGGCGAGCGCGGCGCAGCGCATCAACGGACCTGGGCGCTTTTCGCAACTATCACGTGAACTGACCTTAAGAACTTTAAGGCTTTTGCACACGGTGGTGTTAACCGGTGGACGGAGAACTTATGTCCCCATCCGCTTTATCTCCCGCACCCATCGCGGCATCGCATTAGACTATCTCGCTATCAGATACGATGGCCGACTCAGCCCTAAGGCACCACGCTTCTGCGAGACTCTTAAAAGGGGCGGTATCCCCCTCCCCAGAACGAGAACTGAATACTCGAGCAGTTGGATTGAACCTCGGATTTCGCCTCGCGATGGATCATGAGATTGCGGTGGGGCAATGTTTCTACCCTAAGGCGCTTTACTAATGGGCTTGGGATGTCATGGGATGGGGAATTAGTTGCGTGATTCTGATAAAACATCCGCGAGATTTCCGCTCTAGGCGTGCGGAAAGTGGGGTGAATTGGCTTACGGAAATCTTGCTGTTTAGCGTACTAACGCGCTACTGCAAATGGTACTTGTTTCCGAAGTTAGCACAAAGGATCACTCGTCCCAAGAAGCTGACTTGGAGCTCCCACCTTCAGTCAGCCGTAACCAAGATTAGAGGCAAAGGGCACGGCATAGCGCAAATTTTCCACAACCATTAATACTTTCCTTACTTCGTGGCGAGGATGATATCAACTCATTATTGAACGCCTTTACGCCGCGGTTCGCGCCTGCGTCGAGACTTGCACCAAAGCGCACACATTATGCACACCCAATCACCAACCCGTGGTTCCGTACGGTAGTCAAGACCGCAGCAAAGAAGGCCGTCGGGCGAGGCGCGATGCCCAACCAATGATTATAAAAAACCTCTTCCGGAATTATGGGGGTAGTGCCGGTGGCACGGGTGCGAGGTCCGGCAATGCAACAACATTCCGATTCTCGCATTCAAGCTCCTCAAATCCGCCTTCGCCTAAAGTGCAATCATAAGTCCCGTATACAAGTACTAATGTTGGTGCAACGCGAAGTCCTAAGCGTTTGTAGCACAACCAAGTTTGAGGTCGGTGCAAACTCCTATTTTTGAATATAGGGCATGGGGCTCTGCCGTACGAGTACAGGAGGTCAGATGGGTTTTTGTGAGAATAAGCCTGATATCAGGAGTGCTTGCAAGAGTTTGATTGTTTAGTGAAAATGTAGGCGCTCTGTGAAACAGATATTTGTTTAGTTGGTGGAGGGAAGAAGCCGGTTCTCTGGGGTTGGTGGAGGAAACGAGAGTTCCATGATACGGGTTTTACGGTGCTCTGTGAAAGCTCATTCGTCAAAAAATGATGGGTGCAATATCCGTGGAGATTGGTGCGACGGCTGTGCCAAAATTCCCGGTGAAAGGTAAATCATTCACATTAAATTTTTATAAGGCAGACTGGGAACGGAAAGGGGGGAAGATAGGAAAGAAGGAACTCTGGAATGCCCAACAATGATAGGGGTAGAGCCCACAGTGCGATAAGGTGGTAGCGAGAAATTAGGTGTAGTTTATAACCACCTATTACAACTTTACTCCCAATGTCGTGACATTTTTAAAACGGACTACTACTGCATACTACCAAAATTCCGGGTCTTGGCCAATTTTCGGCTGTATACAATAGCAGTCCGCTTTACAAGCGTCACGACATTGCGAGTATAGAGATTGGGTCAAGAGATTCGTGATAAATTGCTATAATATCAAGATGCTAGCGCTGAGTGGAGGTTAGGACCCCCCCCTACCTATCATAAATTACTTGCAAGAGAAGAGAAAAGTAAACAAAATCTAGAGAAATGAACCTACGATATAATACGCCTTGAAAACAATGGGCAGGACAATATGCAATAATGACATCGACGTTATGTCCAATCACAGCAACACCAATTGCTATTAAGGACTTGTGAAACCCTGAAAAGATACTACGCCAGCTATACTAAATTCGATGGCTGTAGCTCTTCGATATCCCATCAAAGTACCACGAACAGACCACCGCCCTCCACCACTCATAACCACCTAGCACTATCGCGAACCCACGACCCGAATTAAACCCCTTTGCTGGCATGACCAGCCCGAAAGTTAAAACTAGTCGCCCTCCAAGACCAGGTGGAGTTCGGGGGCAATTACCCGAGCGGTGAGTAAAGAGTCTTTGGAGAAGCCCTTCGCCATCCAGGCATCTTTGAGCATAAGACGGAAGGAGAACTACCTCTTCGTATTGCGAGCGATACATGGGTTCGGAAATGAGTCCTGTCAAACAAGTAATTTGCTTAGCATTCCAAAGAGCTGATCTCCGACGCAAGGCAAGTGCTCTAGTATATCCTCAATCGGGCCTGCATAGCCTTGGTGGTAGAGTAATTTCAGCTAACAGGGTACTTAGTAACCCCCAGAGAAGCTTTATGAAGGAACAAGGAAACAGCTAGAGTAAAAGGTAGCACGCAGTAGGTATCCAGGTAGGGATAGACGAGCCAAAAGCTGACCTGAAGGCCCGTTCGCAAACAGCTGATGAAGTGACCCTCGGGCAAAACCTACCGGGGCCATGTCTGCTTACACCATAGAACTGGAATCTCTCCGAACAGTGTGCATAGTCTACATAATCAGTTTCATACTCTTTTCAGAACCTGGCCAGAAACCGCTTACAAAGTTTACCTACCTTTTATTGTTGAAATTGCCTGTCTTCGAAGTTGTTAATACCTACCATCATGCCAATTTTGTTCCAAAATGGAGCATCTCTTGACCAATTTCGAGATTCTGAGACCGCATAAAATTTCCTATTTGGCCAAAGTGAGTAGAATGCATATCAGAGCGAGTATGGAGAGGCTATAATAATCAAAACCTAATACCCCGGTCGGAATATCTGGTATTCTATAAACTGCAAGTGGTTAAAATTCACTGGTTTTGGTGAAGAGTGGCTATCTTGCCAGCACTTTTGCTCATGGGCTGTGCTGTACTCTACCGGTTCCGTACTAGTGCTGTATCTTGAAGCAAGATAACAAGGCAGCGTATGCTGAAGAGCAAAGTTAGTCCAAACCACAACCCACATATGTCGGCACATATATAGCCTGGCCAATACTACCCGAGTAGGATTACCATGACATGGCAGGCATGGCGATTATCCAGGGCCTGTGGTTGAGTGGCTCGGGACAAGGGAGGTGATTCCGAATTCAGGAATCGGTCCAGACCTATTTATTACACCGCTACCCTCAACAAGACATTTCTTGTTGAGGGGCACATCTCCTACAACACGAAAGGACGTGTCAACGAGCCAGCAGTCCTGGGCAGCAGTATCATGCTAACATACAGCTACTCGAGTACCAATGCGATACCCAAAATAAAGACACCTGTAGCCAAAGCTCCCAGATCCTCAGCCCCTAATTTGGCCCCCACGCAACTCTTTTCTATACGGTCATTCTACCTTTTCCCCGAATAAATATTAAGCTTTTTCTTATTGCGAGGATAATGCGCAGGCAACGGTCAACCGGTCGAACTAGACTAGGGCAAAACTAAAAGGGTACTGGGGAGAATCAAAAACTTCATTCGCTCGTCGTCCTCCAAAACTAACTAACCAAACATAAGTCTATATAAGAAAAACTCTCTCAATCAATCTATCGTCTGCCACACCTATCAATCTCTCCTTCATGCGTAATCCCCTTCTGCCTGTCGATCTCCGTACTCTGAACAAAGAAAAGACATAACCAAAAACCATTCTGTCTATCCTTCCGTCTAGAACAAATGAAACAACTAAAACTACTACCCCATCTATCCTTCCGTCTAGAACAAAGGAAACAACTATCCGCTTCTGTGACCTCTAACATTTCTATGCATGCAACAGCACGTGTCATATACTAAAGTGCAACTCTATTAGACTAGGCCAGCAGTAATCCCTATTAGCAAGGAATAGTCGATACTGGGACCCTACACTCTGAACTGCCGTCAAGCCAGAGGGAAATGCAAGCTCCCTGGGAATGGCACGGAAAAACACGGCAGTCGACATCGCTCTTGATATACCCTCTACAGATGAAAATATATATCTATGATTGATATTCACATGGTTGTTCCTGCCATTCCATTGCATTCAAATTTCCGCGTTATCATCAAATATACTCCTTCCTCGGTGGCTTGTTCAACACCGTCACCGCATAGAACCACTAGTCTTCCCGGGTTGCCCAGGTTACTACAGTATGTTGGCTAGGGAAGGAATACCCTTGGAAATCGTTATTACTGAGTTTCCGCGGGAGATCATACGAAGTTCTTGCCCCGGGCGGGGGGAATTTTGGTGTTCGTTCCCATCGGTATTGATGTCGAGGAGCAAACTATGCACATGTAATAGAACTTGGCATTGCGGGGCTTGTTCCCAATACTTTTATTTCTTTAGTACTCCGAGAGCTGTGGAATCTACTGGGGAAGGCAGGGTGTGCTTTTGCTTAAGTTGTCTCTGCGGAGGGAAAAAGGCGCAATCCCGTCCTTTCTTCCTCAATACGTGAGTAAAAAATCAGCATCCTAGGTTGCTAAGGATGCTAACTGTGGTTAAAGTTGGTATTGCGGCGATAGCGTTGGCCGCACCAGATGAGAAAGGTGTCCTCGCGAGAGAGCGTTTAAGATCGCGCGAAAGCCAAGCTCGATGGTTCGGAAAGCGTTCTCCGTTAGGGATGTTCGCGCGAGCTACTGCCATCTGGTACAGAAGAGTGCCGAAATGTTTCATAAAGTAGCTTAATAACCTCGTGAGATCATGTGTATCGGGTATCATATTAAACCCCGCAATCAGGGACATCCTCCTTTATACATCCCTTCCATCCGCAAGCAATTCAGAGATACATATACCGCCCCCGCCCCCGCCCCCTGCCCCCTACTCCTTCCCCTTAAACTCCTCGTTCTTCGCGCACCACCCATCCAACCTCTCAGCTGCCTTCTTCTTCACCACCCCATCCAGCATCCCCACAAGCTTCAAGGCACTTCCCATAATCCCCAAGCTCTGCTTCGCCCAAGTCGCCAAGGGGAACTCATCCACCTGCCTCCAGATCTTCCCATCCTTGACCTCAATAGTCGCTCTAATTTCGTTGTGCACGGGTGCGGCCCCGTAGAGGTAGTCGCAAGTGTATGTCGTGACATACGTGTTCTCCTCCGGACCGGGTATGGCGGCGGTGGTGTGCGTGACGACCATCTTGCTCTTGTCGCGGTTCGTTATGAACATGTGGAACATGGCACGGCTACGGAGGGTATTCAAGTCCGGGAAGGCCGGATCGGCGAAGGTGTACTCGGGGTGCCAGAGGTTGGCCATTTTTTCGTAGTCCCTAGGATAGGCGTTAGTTTTTGGTCGATTGTTTAAAAAAAGAAAAGAAAAGCTGGGTTTGTAGAGCTGTGCCACGCGGGCGAGGGGTATGCGGGGACAAGTAATACATATCCCTATAAGCCGCAATATACTCATTCACCAATTCGGCCATGATGTTTTATTTGCGTTCTAATTTCTTGTTGCTGCGATACCGGTAGTTCTGCTGTCTGCGCCGAGAGTTGATTTTCGGAGGTGGACGGGGAAGGGGAAAACTTAAAAAGGGGGGGAGGTTGTATTTAAGCTTTTTTCTTCCGGTGCGGAAGAATATTTTCGTGCAACCGAGGCGAACGAGATACCACCCAGTACAAGTGAGCAATTGGCTACAGTGTTGTGGAGGTGCCGTATGGTGCCTCATTAACCACTTCGGGGTTTTGGGGATTTTCAGCTGGATCGAGGAGGCTTTCTGGTTTCGATAGTGGGCGTTTGCCTAACTCATGCATCATAATAAGTTAGGTCCTACAGTAAGTCACATGCAACCTACTTTGGTTGAGGTAACGGCAAGATTGCCGAGTTCGCAATGCTAGTACAAGTATAGCAGACCATTCGGGGGTTGCTCTTACTGGATCCGTTTATCTGTAGGGAATTTGGCTTTGCTCAGATATCAAACGTCCCCGTGAGTTGTCTCGTGTATCTAATCAGAGAAGCCGCATCATGGATTCTCACAATGTGGGCGGTTGTTGGTGCGGCTCAAAACAATCCTCATTGAAAGGCCCAAGGTCTGTTAGAATCCCGAGATAGGCCCTTTGTCTAATTAGATGAGTAATCAATGCACAATATGTATATGTTTGAATTACCAGTATCATACTATTCACAGCGGGTTTGCTTGGGGAGGGAACTCTCTTTTTACTAAAGGAAAGAACCACGGGAACGGTAGCGGAGAATAGCTGCCGCTCTAGTGACTGAGCATCATGAGCAAGTGCTCACCAACGGAAGTCGACACAGAATAGCTAGAAAATATGGCATACCCAAGGGATCACGTTTTCACCGGGGAGGGAGGAGAAGTGTCGGTTGGGCCCCTAGATTATTTGACTTAAATCCGGCCGAGTAAATACCAGACTTACTCGAGTGGATAGACCCCCGACCGTTTTTAATCCCCCTTTCACTCTCCCATATTCCACCAGAATATCCATCCAGGGAGACTCCCAACTTCGAAACGCTCCCGGAAACATCACTCTCCGCTACAAACTCATCTAAAACTCTTTACTCAAGCAAATATCTAAGCGGGGGACCCACCACACCCACTCCGTCCTTGCTCCGAGCAGTCGCCGCTCCCCTCGGAAATCTCATGCCACCTCTCCCCACCCCCGGTGCCCCAAGAGAGCAAGTGATCACATCGGTCCAACACCTTCTGCGCAGCGGCCTTGACCAAACCCCTGTCCTGACAGTTTTTATGGCATAGCTGCTGGTGCTGCAAACTCTGATAGAGGACTATAGGGCACTATTCTCGACACTGGGGGTGTATGTGAGGTGTCGCAGGTCAACGGGAGGACTCAGAGACCGTCAATTGCCATTGTGCACTCGGCGAAGGAGGGAACGCTTTCAGTCTCTCCTCAGGTTTCATTGAAGGCAGCAGAGGCTAGAGTGTGTTAGCTACATTTTGAAGAGGTGGAAGGGGCAGGGGGGGTGGTTCAGTCGCTAGAACTGTAGTGGTAAGAATAGATGTACAAACCCCTTTTCCAATGTGCGATAAGAGAGCAGCGTAATGGGTTAATGTTTGCTGATGATGGGAAGAGGAGGATGCTAAGGCAGAAGGCCGTGGGGTTTATACCATTAATCCCCAAAACCCTCGGGAGATTCTAGTGCAGCATAGGAACGAAATCAATATGACAAAGGACGCAACAGACTAAAATCGGGGTCCTCTGGAACGTTCTAGACCCCAGCTCTCAGAGCAATTCTTGGGCAAGTGCACACTCGAAAGAATATATGGTTTCTCAAAAACTATACCACATACATCCGTCGGTTGCAATGCACCTCAATACAAAAGCACTATCTTCGCTGATTCCCTAAAGCTCTTGAGATAGTTTTCCTTATCACTTCAGTGGAGGGGGTGGGGGGGGATCCCAAGCATCTTCCGCGAAGCTTGAACGTCCTAAAAAGCATCCAGAGTTCTTGTTTCATTCTTTGGTCGCATTTACTGCGGTGCTAGCAGGTGATTGGCATAGCATCTTGAAACCCCCATTTTTGGCGTGATTGGCGTTTGGCACATCGCCTGTACTTGGCAATTCATAAAGTATTCGGATGGGTTGGCGCCAAGATGTCATAACATCCACCTAAAAGCCGAATCTTGGCGCCAATTCATCCGAATACTTTATGAATCATCAAGTATTATACTCGCACTGGAAAAGCCACGGCTCCCGTACTTTTGCCGAAACCCGAGTGATGAGCCAGGATTCCTAGTCCCACGAGTCGCTTTGGCCCGCGCCGCTTTGACCCCCTTTCGCTAATGCAAAAAATAGCCTAGGGCGAACGGAACCTTAACTCAAAGCTTGTTTTTGCCCCCCTACCGTATGCTAGTGCTTCCACCTTGCTGGAATGCTGGAATTGTGCGGCATGATGTCCGACGACGAGAGCAATAATCGCCGACAACAGGTGGACGAACCAGATCTCATCCAGGACACGCTTCCTCCTCCCGAATTCCATTGGGAGAGTGAGTTAGAAGCGAAGTTAGCAGGATACGGAAGGGAATAGCCGTAAGAGGAGAGGAGAACGGAGCGGAGGGAATGCGAATATGAGTGTATCCAGGAAAGAAAAAGGTCCACAATCCCTTATTTAAATCCCTGACGGTATGTTGAGTTATGAAGTACGCATTCACTAAAATACCAACCCCACAAGCAAACTTTCTGTGCCCTTCATTTCGCACTCGAAGGAATGCATCCGTCCACCCACCCAGTAGAAGTGTTCCCTCAATGCGATGAGAAGATACCCAATGCCACAAGGAGCGAGTTAAGGTGGAGGGTGAACGAAGGATTCAACCCCCCCCCCGGAAGGGGGCTAACTCTAACCTTCCCAGTAGATTATACCCAAGCCAACACGTCTTCTTCTAAGCAGGCATGCGTACTTGTAGACATGCCCCCAACATAGGCCATGGGCATCTTCATTTCCTCCCTAAAGAGAGAACAGCGTCACGGAAGATGGCATCCAGGGCTTAGGAGACACTCCAGGAATTGTCCGCGCACTACTACGACTTCACCACCTACTGTCCACACAAAAGAGGAAGAAGGCCGTAACCCGGACTAGGCCATTACGGTTGTCGGGATACTCAAGACCCAGACACCCCGGGACGCTGTTTATCCAAGGCGAGAAGAAGAGTAAATTTCTCAACCCAGCGTTCCTCCCACGCTCACTTGGCTAATCCCAAGGTTGTTAAGCTAACCCTTCACACCAAACCGAAGGGGCCGGGGCGGAGTGACTTAAGCCCGAGATAAGTACCGTTCCTCCGAGGCAGTTGGTATTGCTGCCCTGCGCGAGGGCAGAGGAGATGGAGGGGCTTAGGGATACCAGTATTAGGGAAAGGGTAGAGAGGGTTGGAGAGTACGTATTCCACGGCATAGAGACAGCCCACTATCTATAACAGGGCTGCAGAGAGCTAGATAACCACCAACTCAGCAGCCATTTGGAGTCCACCACTAACCCTTCTGCTACCTCGCCTGCGAATTTCAATCTTTACCGGCTGCATACCGGTATCTCTCACGGGGAAAATAGCAACAAAGAGAGCTTAAAAGATTACAAGCACCTTGGTAAGTAAGGTCACCGCCGGGGATATGGCGAAACTAGGCGGTTGGCGAACAGGGGTGTTTCTGGGCAAAACGGATTCGTTGAGCTGAGGATTACAAAAAACTACTAGCGATCAATCCCTGTTCGGCACTCGCCCAGTTTCGCTATCCCCGGTGGTGGCTGTGTACTCGGGTACCGGTGGGATCCTCGAGTGCCATAATTGAGGGGCATCTCAGATACCGATCTAACAGCTACCTTATCTTAAACTGGCTGTCACATGCCGCCGGAAACCACCAACCCCTTCCCCTGCCTAGATGGAACCTCACATTCAAGCAATCACGGACCTCCACGCCTCCTCCTCCTTATGCCGTAATCCCACCGGTAGCTTAATGCAACAAGTTACTAACCAACCTCCTCCCATGACAAACCAGGCCAACTACATCCCCTACCCCTATTCCCAACCCCTTGTTAGTATCGTACAAGTATTTACCCTCCACTCATCCGAAGCTTCCCTACACGCTAGCTCAATGGTTATCCTATATCTCTCCTATCCCGCAGAGCCAAGATTCAAAGAATTATTTTACGCCCCCAAACAAATCAAGTCTAGACTTAACCTACGGTAACTCACTTCCTAACCTTTTATTTACATCCCATTATCCGTAGATCTACCCAGGGATATGGCACCAGGGCAATAGGGAGGAAGTGTGCAACCAACCCCCCCTCGGTCACAGGGCGGCCTGCGTGCAAATATTCAGTCCGCTGTAGTTCTAAAGTTCTAAAGTTCTAAAGAGTCTAGTTGACAGCCTTCTGCCAATTGAAAAATCGAGGTCGGGGGGTTACACACTTCCCTTCCACGGTTTCTAACTCCATACAGGACATTACGAGTACATCACACAAGCACCATCGCAACCAACAAGAACTCAAATACTGGTATATTTAGCAAACCTCCTTTGTACGAGTAACAGGCCATCCCACCCGTCCCTCCCGTTGCTGGCCCGAGCCCGAATTCCGGTGAAGGCATTCTCCTCCCCCCCGCTACCACCCACTTCGTAGCCCGAATATATCACATACGGTAGTAGACTACTAATATGGAAGTGCCTAGCAAGCTTGCCCACGGAAAGAAAGTATCATAAGCTACCAGCACTGATGACTGATCCAGAATTCCGAATCGTGGCCACTGCCGTACCTGTTTGTTCAAAGGTTGTGGGGCCTGTGGCACCCGTGCTGTATGGAATAATATCCAAGGGAAAAGAGTCTGGATATTGGAGAGAGAGGATGGGGTTGAGCAGTGAGAAGGGGCAGAAGCTGGCAAATGTATGTTGCCCTGCCGTGTATACCGTACTGCTCAGTATTGCATGTAAATTGTGGGATCCACAGCTCCATGCAGCTTAGAATGATTTATCACACCACTCAGCAAGCTATCAAGCTCCCAGAGCAAATACAGGAAGTACAAGTAAAAGAAAGGAGATGAATCCCAACAGTTCCGGAAATCCCTGCCCTACAACACTCCCTTCATCATACAGTCGCGTTCCAAAAGTTCTGGAACCCAGGTTGGCACCGTAACACAAAGGGCTATAATACGTCCGCTATAAAATTTTGTCACAGTACCAGCCCAGGTTCCAGAACTTTGGGAATGAGGCTGCGCACTAATTACCTACTGCCGAGTACACCATGCGTGGATCGTCGGTAAGTTGTAATGCCAACACAAACACGATGGAGCGGGCGCTCAGAAGGAAAGAGAGCTACCGTAAAAACTCGTAAAATCCACTATCTCCGTCCGAACTCTAATCTCCACTAATCCCTGCATCAGCCCATGATAGGTTAAGTCTGACAGGTTAACGTAATTGCGAATTCCAGTTAACAAGATCCAACACATGTTGTAGGTAGATCTTATACTGTGTTAGGAAAACACCGATCCCTCTCAGGAGATTTTTGACTGGGAATCTGGAGATTACAGGCCTTACGGAGATAGTGGGCTTCGCGGGTTTTTAAGGTATTGACTTGGAGCCACGAATATTGCCGGCTGCGTGATGCATCATTGTTGGATTACCGTACTACAGATGCTTATCGACTACAATCGCGGAACGGGCAAATAAAAACCCCGTCCAAATAAACAGTTCGCCACTAATTGGTCAGGCCTCAGTAATCCTGGCCTACGAGCCAATCAATAGGGACCCCGCATTTGTGCGAGGCGTATATTTGTTTCTCCATAGTACAGGCGGACAGAGACGAGAAAGAACCCAGCTACCGGTAATTACCAAACAACTTAGGGAAATTTACTAAGCACAGTTCCCCCGCCACAAAACCTTAGTCAAGGGTGAGCAAAGCAACAACGGGAGCCTGAAATGTTGAGATAAGCCTCTCAAAGACGTCCGTGATTCGTAACCCCACCTCCCCCGCCCGCTTCCAGTATTAGCACAGTAAGACTACCGCACGGTACAACACAGTTTCTACCCCAGCACCGTGATTACTCGTGCCTCCCTGCCAAGAATTGTACTTTCCCATCTGTAGTAGTGAGTATCGGTCGGCTCATTTCTTCCAGGGAGATACCGGTAATGTATCTGTAGTGCCTGGCAAGTGCGCAACTAGTATCGGGAAGATTGAGGTTCCGTGAATATGTCGCAAGAAAAATTCAATCCACGATGCCTCATGAAAGAGTCTTTCCAAGTCGACGACTACCCTCAATGTTGTGACATTTGTAAAACTGACTGTCGCCGTATTGCATGCAGCTAAGAATTGGCTAAGCCTTAGAAATTTTGGTAGTACTGTATGCAATAGCACTCCGTTTTAAAAAATGACGCGACACTGCGAGTAAAGCAGGTAGGTATTGTTGCCCTTCATGTGTGCCAGGATCGCCTCTGCCAAGCTGTCAGTCTGCCTACCGGTCAAGAAATAGGCAGTTGGGCGAATCTTCGAGAGGATTGAGGTGGGTACAAATTACTAGTAATTATTAGGTCTTGTAATCAAAAGACTACGGCGCATCTATTCGAGTGCTCACAATCCCCTAGATAGTTAGACCCAACTACCCATGCACTAATACACTGTGCTTCTTCTGCGGAAAAGAACTGGCCGACACCTGCTACCACAAACGGGAAGGCAAATCTTGGCTGAGAGGCACGCATACACTACGCAAGGGTTTACTGGCCTAGAAAAGTTATTAATCATCGATTCAAGCACTGTCCTCATGCGGCAATAGTGGCAGTGATCCAATTCTATTCAACCCCTTGAGGTCGGGATAGCATTATGATTAGACTGCAGGCAATGCTGCTCAATTGAGGGCAGTTGCATACAGGGAACCAAAGGAGATGGTGTACACGCACGGCCGGGTTGAAGCCGGACACCGAAGGCGGCGAATCTCGTGCGAAGCGCCCAGCTTCAATTCGGCCGCACGAGTAGGCGATGCTTTATAGAACTACCGGTACCAATACTTTTATATAAATACTTGCTCATCCGCAACCATGGAGAGACCATCCAGCTCCTCGCTCTTCAGACAACACGCAGTCAAACTTTTCCATTGAGCAAGATATCCGAAAAACAAGAACAAGCAAAAACAAGAACAAGCAAAATGCACTTCTCAATCTCAGTTCCCACTCTTCTCACGGCCCTAGCTTTGTCACTCACTGCCCAAGGTATGTACCTGAGACCTCTCACTCTGCCTTAGGAAAGGAAGCTATACTGACAACATATAGCGGACAGCCAAATCTTTTCTCGGCTCAGGAAGAACGACACTGCTTTCCTTATTGTTGATCACCAGGTGGGTTTGTTCCAACTCGTTCGGGACTTCGCACCAGACCAATTCAGGAACAACATTCTCGCACATGCCGCGCTCCCGAAGATATTCAACATTCCGACCATCCTGACCACGAGTGCCGAGACTGGGCCCAATGGGCCGCTTCCGCGGGAGATCGCTGAGATGCATCAAGGGGCCGCCTTCATCAAGCGTAATGGTGAAGTCAATGCTTGGGATAATCCCGATTTCCGCGCTGCTGTCAGAGCTACGGGGAAAAAACAATTCGTTATTGGCGGTATCACAACCGACGTCAGTTCCCTAGTCCAACCATTTTGGTTTCAAGCCTAGTATTTTTGCTTACGGTATTTCTCGAAATAGGTGTGCACCGCTTTCCTCGCCCTCTCTATGAGAGCTGAGGGATATGAAGTTTGGGCCAACTCGGATGCAAGCGGAACCTTCGACCAACGGGTCGCAAGTGAAGCCAACGACCGTATGAGAGCCGCCGGTGTTACCGTCATGGGAATATTCCCAATTGCGGCCGATCTCATGAGAGACTGGAGAAGCACCCCCGGAGTTGCTGAGCTTTTGCCATACTTCGATAAGTAAGTTTCCTCCCTTACGGTAATCCCAGGCCCATAATGATAAACTTACTAACTATTCTCTATTAGATACCTCGCCGCATATGCGTTCGTGGCAAGAGCTCACGGAGCTGCCGTCACCAATGGAACCCTCTCGCCCTCCGAACAAACAAGTTAAGTGCCAGAACTAGTCAGCCACTTACATGGGAACCGCGGAGGTCCAGCAACCACTTCTCTAAACCCCCTGTCTCTCTTTTCTTTGTCAATTTGTAGCCAAGCCCAAATCCTGTGATCAGATTATTTGTACCTGCCCTCCCAATATACTATAGCCCCCTATAATCAGATATGTTATAAACTCTTCCTACAACTAAGAACTACAAACTACGTGCAAAATGAACAAAAGCCTACCACCAATCCAAATCCCGAACCACCTCAGCAACCCCCAGGACCGCCCTACCAGCGATTAAGACCCAACAGCAGGAGGTTTCCCCCCAAGATCCCCGCGGTGGTAGCGGGACCCGGCACATGTGATCATCCGAATCACCAGTCCCAGAAGGATAAGCCTCATAAAACCCATGGTAGGTCAACGGCGGTCACCCCAAATCGCACCAAGCCGACGGCATCCTGTGATGATAGGAGGTACCAGCGTTCGGAAATCCCACATGAGGTTCTTCAAACTAGGTGGGAGACTAGGCGGTGACTTCGCAATGAGAGCCGATACCCAATACTGCACTGGAATACCTCCGCCGACACAGCTTCGCGTGAATCACCCGCGGTGCGTCATCAATTCGTCAACTACCGTAAGTTATTTTTAACCCGACAAACATAAGGTAGTTGGATACCCCGACCGCCTTCCACTCGGTGGGTCCGAGATAGGCAGGTAGGTAGATAGCTTGTCATTCCGTCCGGGACCGTTGTCAATATCCCATAGTCAATCACTGCTCCCAAGAGATCGTTGTGATGAGACCCCAGCCTGTTCTTTCCGAAACTCGAGTAACCTATTACCAACCAAGGAAGATGCCTTCCAGCTCTCCTAATTTTCCCAAACAATAGGGGGTCTCACGTCAACCGGTTTTGATCGTTTTCGCCGGTTTTGTGGTGTACTGAAAATGCCAAAATGGTTGAAACTGGGGAAACAGCAAACTGGAAAAAAAGGCGGTTTGCAGGTTTCATT
>Ga0307513_10001786_pt1 | contig 30546 bp, 35 predicted proteins | sample 15_EM_MG_FD_202174 | JGI IMG/M metagenome (GOLD analysis project Ga0307513, IMG submission 202174) | Populus trichocarpa ectomycorrhiza microbial communities from riparian zone in the Pacific Northwest, United States - 15_EM | ecosystem: Host-associated > Plants > Roots > Unclassified | place... | reverse complement strand
CCCTGGTCAGGTGTCGTGGTCTGCCGTCGATGACGCAACGGATTTTTGGCAAATAAGGCTTGTTCTCTCCATCCACGCCATCAGCCATTATGCGAGTCTTCACGGATCTGTGGACCTTCACACCACGACGCATCACCCGATGGTACACCTTTCGGCCTTTTCCGCGGTTCCAGCTAACAACCGACATGATCAATGACGCTGCCCGTCGTCGGTGATAGGTCAGGGAATGGGGGACTTACATGAATTTGTAGGCCCAGATGTCGTCCTCCAACTCGGCGCTCTGCTTTTTAATGATCCCTTTAGGCGCCACATGAGCTCATTGCCGCAGATGCAGACGAGTTGGGGAGAGAGGAAACTTACAAGGAATCCATTCCATAATCTTCCAATGAGTATGTTTCTCGAGTTGATCATAAATCGGAGACATTGCATCATCGAGTTCCTCTTTAGCTTCGCCTTTGAAGATGAACCTCTCTTGTTCGAGGGTGAACGGGACTTGCGGGGAGTGATGCAAGCGAAGGTGTGACATCTTGCCCCAGACCCAGCGGAATGGGGCACCGAGACCGGAAACGATGGTAACTGGGACACGCAGCAAGGAGAAACCCTCAAGCTCAGCGCCTTCACGCCTAACCAATTGAATGGTAGCGGGTAAGAGCGGCTCTGGCGCCGCTTTAATGGAATCGGTGTCCAGTCCAACCTCGTGCTTGAGCATGTGCGCGTCGAAAATGATTCCAACCTCAACTTTGAAACACTCTCTGATCATCCACCGAAGGGGGATGCGGGCGAGACTGTTACGTTGGCCGTTCTTCACAGATCCGCCTCCGACATCTGAGAGGGTATCCGTGAGTAACGAGTCCACCGTGCGCAGGAGAACCGGAACGTACCGCAATGGGCACCAGCGAAGAATACCTCTTCAACGTCGGTCTCTGACCCAGTCATGGCATTGACGTGGAGCTCATACTCGTAAGATTTGCCAGACCTCTGTCGTCTTTCCATCTTGTTATGACTGTTAACACTAGCTCCATCGTCGTGTTCGGAAGCCTTGGTGTCTTGCTTCTGTGGCTTGGGTTTACCACCGGTGCAAAAGGAGGGGATGAACTTGACACGGTGCTCGTCGAGAGCCAGGGCATGACGGAAGTGCACAATGGCATTGTTCGAGCCGGAGAACGGCAAGTGTTTTGGAATCAATCCGACAGACTGCACGGTGTCCCTATGCGGAGGTATGAGACGAGAGTAATTGATTGGCAGGTTGGATGACATACCAGACGCCAAGGAACTGGATCCTTACGTCGATGGAAAAGGTTCGCTTGAACTGCAAGCTCAACTTGAGACCCTCGTCGTCATCCCTCGCATACATGGAATATGCGAACGGCAGCTGCTCTAGATTGCATGGAGGGAGAAGTCCAACTTTCTGAAGCATGCCGGCGAGGGCGCGAGCTGTGAAAGCCCCACGGGAAAAACCAAAAATACAGATATGATCTCCGACGCGATCTAATTGAATATGGTAAGCTTCCCCGAGAGAGAATGAATTGAATGGGACTGACAGTTCTGCATCAAAAAGAGATATCCATCTGGAAATGGTCGGTCAGGCACGATTGTGGGAGGCAAGGGGGGAATGAAAGACCTTTAATGTGGTCGGGGAGGTTCCAAGCAATCATCTCGTCCAATATTTTGGACATGCCCGTAGCGAACGGCGTCCGGATGACATCGCTTGTGTAAGTGCCGATTCCGGCCTGATAGATAAGACATGAGGACGCGGATTCTACGTAGGATTGGATTGAATGGGATTACCTGATAATAAACGAGCTGCTTGGTGGGGTCGTCTTTCTTCAGCATCGCCAGGAATTGCACGACGTTGGAATTCTGTGGGTGTCGTGTTCAACGGCCTGAGATAAGAGGGATCCGAGAGAGCCGGCTCACATCCTGGTCGAACGAGTCTCCAGTACCATCGAAGCACAGGACCAAGGTACGGTGCCTGCCAGGCGTATCAGGGTCGGGTCTCCATTCGCGGGGATGCTCGTATGGAGGAGTGCAAGTGAAGCATGCGTTCACTTCTGGGTTGAAGGTGCCGCCTTCGATGGAGATGGGGCTTGGGCCGAGGAGAGGGATGGTAGCCATTGTGGGGATGGAGAAGAGACGAACGGAGGCTTATAAGGCCCCCAGGAGCAGTGACAGCGCCCATTGCCGATGCTGAGAACCTGTGAGATTGGGCAGGTTCATGGATGGTTGAAAGTCACCTCGATTGATCCGTCACAGCTATTCGGGTAACTCGCTCATCTTCCCTCCCGAAGACAGAACATGGATCAGAACGGCGGTCCTCCGCTTGGAAAATTCCTCGTGTCCACAGGTGTGCTCTTTCCTCCTTCTTGGCCCCCTCTGTGCTTACTTTTGCGAAGAAAAGGCGACGAGGGACAAGGCCGTGAGACATCTCGTCCAGTTCCTCTCCGCTGGTGGCGCCCTGTCCGATGACCTCGAACTGGCCAAGCTGTGGAAGGGAATCTTTTACTGTACGCCGCGCCTCTCTACCGCCCGCCAAGGTACTAATTGTTCTTTGGAAGAAGGCTACTGGATGTCCGACAAGCCTCTCGTGCAGCAGGCCCTGGCCACAGAACTCGCGGACATCCTGCTCAAGATCCCTGACCCATCCTCCTCCCTCCTCTTCCTCAAGGGCTTCTGGCATACCATCGTCCGTGAATGGCACGGCATTGACCGTCTCAGGTGGGCTAACCACGAGTTGAATCTATCTTTGCTATTGACATCGCACGCAGGATGGACAAGTATTACCTGTTGATTCGGCGTTTTACTAACGCCTGCTTTGGTCTGCTGATCAAGAATGACTGGGCTCCACTCCTCTGTGAAGAACACAACGCAATCCTCCGCTCTACCAACGGCCCTCTATGGTGAGCCGCTAGCCCTTCTTCGCTTCGCTCAATAGCCGGAAGCGCCGACTAACCCCCGAGCTTTACTTCGCCGATACAGTCCCTCGGATCCCGGGGTCCCACCAGGCCTAGCATATCACCTTAGTGAGATATGGCTCACAGAACTCGACAAAGCCTGTGCTTCTCCATCACCGTCCGCGGGTCACATCTCCCGGAAACCCGTTCCCCTCAAACTCGTTCTCGCACCGCTCATGACGCTCGCCGCCGAAACCCCAAATAAGGTGACGTACAAGCAGATTCAGACCAACCTCATGGAGCCTTTGCTTGCCGCGCTCTCCGTCCTACCGGAGTCGGAGGAGCGAACGCAGCCGAAGCGGGCAGATCCAAGCGATGTCAAGAATAGCTTCCCCAATTTGTTGGCCAACTCGTGTTTATCCCCGTCGGATGAACCATCAGATAGAGGCCGGTTACGGAAGGGCGTGCTGGAGTACATATTTGAGGTGGCGAGCCGGGAGGATTCAAGGGGCTCGAACCGGAGAAAACTGTACGCGATCTGCAACGAAAATCTCGACGAGGATGACGACCCCTAGGGGTTCCTCGACTCGGCATTCCCGTTCTCGCACTCGAAAAACGTTATGCGACATGTTGTATGTGCCGTCGAATCCGAAATATTACATAATGGTACGGGTCACTCGGCCAGCAACACTTTCTGATAGAGTGACGAACTTACATCGGCTGGCGAACGTTTCTCCGCCGCCTCTTGATGGGGCCGGCAGGCACCCATGCTCGAAAACGCATTACATATCAAACCGGAGGCGATCCGGTGGTAAGCGGGCTATTGAAACACTTTCGGTTATCCTCCCCGCAGGTGGCAGTGTCAACCTCGACGGTTGTGTCGGATGTTCCGGAACGCGCCCTACCTGTGACGGGTGCCTACCAACTGTTCCTGTTGGGTGTCCGACGGACAGCAGAGGCTTTCCGTCCTGAAAATATGGAGTGTTTGTTACCAGGAGAATGTCAAGTCGTCAAAGCGAACGGTGAAGGTGAGGTTACTGTCATCACGTCATTACAGGGCTTCCGATACGCTTGGACAGGTTGACGTCTAATGGTGTGCCTTTGACTCCTCGGAGTCGCCGCCGGTAAGTATCCCGACCCAACCGTAGGCTGGGTGATCGCGAGAGTCAGCGTCGTGTACCAGTACTTAGGTGTTTGGCTCGGCGCGAGCCTCTAGGCTTGGTTGGGCGGCCGCTCTACCCCAGGGTACCCACCCGTTGGAACTGCACCCGAATCTCGATTTGGCTGGTTTGTGAATATGTTTCATTGATTATGACCCTCTCGTTGCAGCGCTGAGGTTTGATCACAGTGCTACTCAAGAGATTGCTGAGCCAGTTACACGGCAAGAACTCCTGCGAAAACACCTAAGTATCCCTTAACTCTCCGCCGACCTTACAGGTCCCTCAACGGCGTTGCAACCGTGGAGTATCAATACACATGTGTAGGGTTATGCAAGAGAGGGTGGGGCGAGCCTGGAAGCCGGACCATTCAACCAATACCAGAGGACATGCAAACATCGGCGGACCTATGATGAGAAAATGCGAGAGCTACGAGCGGGGGCGGCAGCACGACGACCCAAGAAGCGGCGAAAACCTTTGCTCAAGAAGGTATAGTACCTTCACCATTTCGTTCGTTGGGCCTGTCCGAGTGATTCGTGAGCAGGGTTTGACGAACAGACAAACGGGTGAGTTACTGCGACTGATTTGGAACGCCGTATCGACCCGGATGTTATCTCAAAACGATACTCAAAACCTCCCCCCCTCGTAAACCGTTGCTCCAGATCATCCTTCTCATGTCGGAGGACTCGTGAACCCGCGAACCATGGGTGCAGATCGAGAGGTCATCAGTTGCACGTACGACTGGGGGATACCGTCCGGGTGTGACGAGCATGCTGCGGGCTTGCGTGAAATCAAGAGTGATTCAAAGAGAAAGAAGAAGGGTCCCGGGAATTGCTTGTTGATTCCATATTGAGGGTGACACCCGAATACAATCGTCGCTGTACAGGTAGATGCTTAAATTTTTACTTCATCTTCGTCAGTTTCATGTAACCGTTGATAGCTTTAAGCATCAGGAAGTACCCGGAGGACTAGTCTCTTCCATGTTGTCGGTAGAAAGAAACGAGGACGCTCTTGGGCACTTGCAAGATAACGCATATTGCGCCCGCATCGAGTACCGGCGTAGAATCGGCAAGTTCTGGGGACCCTTTCAGGCTCCCGCCGCAGATGGGAACGAGTAGGACTGGAAGTGTGCAAATGTACGCGGGGCTGTAATCGTGTGTAGACGACATGTATAGGCGAATATTCGGGGACTCTGAGGGAAGACGCAGAGATCCGACCGCAAACTCGATCGCGTCCATCTCAAAATGAGCCAACCACGAATATTTCATCGAATGGCTCTGTTCGCACGAGGCGCGCCATAAGGGACGGTCGCCTATTTCCATCACGCCTCGGGCACCTCAACTCACAGCCTGTGCGCCTCACCGCTTTCTCGTTGCCGCCTTGGGTCTCGACCATGCAAACTGAGTCTCAACGGCCGAAGACGAGGGATGGAGTAATCTCATCGCTGAATATCGCCATCGAAGGACTGAATCTCGCGAAGGAGGTCGCGAACATCACCCCAGCAAAGGCCGTTTTTGGTTCCGCCAGCGCCCTCCTCACGCTGATCAAGGTGTGTTTCCTCTTCTGCGATGAGGTGGCCCAAATTCATACGCGGCCAGGACACCATGATCAACAAACGGGACTATGTTGACCTCGGGTTAGCCTGCGCGGATGTATGTGGAGCCCTCGACCGTGGGGTGGGCGGAAAACGATTGGACGAGCTCAGCCGATCCGTGTGCGAGGCGATTGGACAATTGACAACGTGAGTTCCACCGACGATCCATGATGTACGTGCTTTTCTCACTGTGCTCTTGATCTCAGAACCATGGCAGAAATCCAGGGCCGGATCGTCGAGAAAAGGGAACGGGGTCTATTCTCCCGGCTTGCGCACGCGAAAAATGACAAGGAGACCATCGCGACCTGGAAGATGGACCTCATTAGGATCCTTCAAGTCTTCAACGTATGTTCAGCCGGTCCCGGTCGACTATCGCTGATCGCCTCCTTCCAGACCGAGTTGGCTCTGAATACCCATACAATAGTTTCCGACATCCGCCAGGATATGTTGAAAGGTTCCGAGGATAACGGGGGTAAAGATGAGGCGGTAAGCGGCATTCGTACTCTACCCATCAACCGAACAGACAGTGACAGTTGGCTAGACCCAGACTAGGTCGGCGATCTCGAATATTGCGGGACCACATTCTTACATTTCCATCTAGGGTACTCGGTGAATCACCTCCCTCGCCGCCCAGGATATTTTTTGGACGCGACGAGTTGATCGAGAAGATCGTCGATCTGGCAGACGACCTGACTCCAGTTGCTCTCATTGGAGCTGGTGGGATCGGCAAGACGTCCATCGCTCTGAAGGTCCTCCATCACGATCGCATCAAGCAGCGGTTTGGCGAGAATCGTCGGTTTATCCGATGCGATCAATTCCCAGCTGCCCCCGCCCATTTCCTCGCTCGGCTCTCCAAGGTGATCGGTACAGGCATCGAAAGCCCCGAGAATTTGGCCCCCCTGTGTCCGTTCCTATCATCAAGGGAGATCCTGATCATCCTCGACAACGCGGAATCCATTCTCGACCCACAAGGAGCGAACGCTCAGGAGATATATACCATCGTGGAGGAGCTGAGTCGATTGGAGACCGTATGTCTCTGCATCACATCCCGAATCTCTACCATCCCTCCCGACTGCAAGACTCTCACCATCCCGACATTGTCGATCGAGGCTTCGCGGGACACATTCTATCGGATCTACGATCGTGACGAACGGTCCGATTTGGTCAACAATATCCTGGAACGGCTCGACTTCCATCCACTCTCGATCACTCTCCTCGCTACCGTTGCGCATCACAACCAGTGGAGCATGGACCGGCTTACAAGAGAATGGAAGAATCAGCAAACGGGTGTGCTGCAGACAAAGCATAGCAAGAGCCTCGCCGCCACGATCGAACTTTCGCTCGCCTCACCCACGTTCCAGGATCTTGGCTCTGATGCCCGAGAGCTACTCGGAGTCATTGCCTTCTTCCCTCAGGGTGTTTACGAGAACAACACTGACTGGTTGTTTCCCACCATCTCGACCAGAGAAAATATCTTGGATAGGTTCTGCATTCTTTCCCTCACATACCGAAACAATGGGTTCATCACAATGCTCGCACCACTCCGGGACTATTTTTGTCCCAAAGATCCCGATTCATCTCCACTCCTGTCCGCAACCAAGGAACATTACTTCAGCCGATTGTCAGTTGATGTTGGTCCTGGCGAACCTGGGTTCGAGGAGGCACGATGGATCATGTCAGAGGATGTGAATGTTGAGCACTTGCTCGATGTCTTCATGTCCATTGATGCGGAGTCGGATGACGTCTGGAATACCTGCGCCCATTTCATGGAGCATCTCTGTTGGCATAAGCCACGGCTGGTCATGTTGGGACCAAAGATCGAGAGGCTCCGGGAGGACCATCCTTCCAAACCACGATGTCTGGTCAAGCTCGCATTGTTGCCCCACATTCTTGGAAATCCCATGGAGGTAAAACGACTCTGTGCTCATGCCTTGGAGCTCTATCAAGTGCAAGGGGAGGACCGTGGGGTCACTGCAACGTTGGGGCTCCTATCTGTTGCAAATCGGCAGCTACGGTTCTACAAAGAAGGGATACAACAGGCCGAAGAAGCGTTGGAAAATCTCAAACGGCTCGGTGATCCAGTGTCACAAGCACGGTGTTTGAAAGACCTCGCGTGGTTGATGTACGACGACGGCCAGATCGACGCCGCAGAGAAAGCCGCATCCCACGCAATCGATCTCGTTCCGGAGAAGGGCGACCAATTTCCGGTCTGCGATTGTCACCGTCTTCTTGGCCACATATGTCGTTTCAGGGACAATACAGAAAAGGCCATTCACCATTACGAGACAGCCCTCGGAATTGCCTCCTCTTTCAACTGGGACACTCAGCTGTTTTGGAATCACTGCTCCCTTGCAGGGGTGTTTTTCGATGACTGCAGGTTCGACGACGCGTACATTCACATCAGACGGGCCAAGTCACACGCAGCCAACAATGCGTACTACCTCGGTCGCGCAATGGAACAGCAGGCTACTTTTTTATACCAACAACGTAGGTTCGAAGAGGCGAGGTCTGAGGTTCTGCGTGCCGCCGAAGTTTACGAGAAGGTCGGGGCTGCGAATGACATGGAGAGGTGTAGAGAGCTCCTCCGGGAGGTCGATATAGGGATAAACAATAGTGAGCTTTCTGGGAACAGGTCAACTTTCTGTGGGTACTCATTTCCCCCCTCCCTAAGCTCGGGGAACCGGATAGTGGTGTTAGCGACTCCGTTGATTTCCAGATGCATCCTCCCGCGAGTCACCAGCACCTTTTTCCTTCACAGTGTCTGCCATGGGATCATTCGATGCCAGCACCATCCCAATTTATCTTTATTGGCCTTCTCTACCCGTGCACATCATTCCATTTTCATTATCCCCCCTACTTGCCGTTGATCTACATCTTGGGTCATCTGTTTCCCCGTCCCCCGCACCATGTTTGTTTCGCATTTATGTATTCTATATACTACCCGCCGTGTTCAGCTGTTTGGTTCAGCGATGCTGCGGCTTCCAAGCCACTCACCTCGACAACTACGTTGTAGATGAGGTAGGATCCTGATCCGACAACACCAGGTCGGGGAGTTGGTTGCTGCCCCACGGAAGCATCTACCACAATGTCGACGAATGATGACTGCCCGCTCGAAGCCGTTGCCTCCTGAAAACCCCCCACCTTGATGCCGATGGGCAGGGTGTGACGGAGTAGCGAACGGGTGAGTTCCTTCGATTGACCTCGAACGCCGTATCGACTCGGCCGTTATCCATACCTAAGGTGACGCTCAAAGCCCTCCCTCCTTCGAAAGTCGTTACTGCGGATCGCTTGCACGTACAACTGGGGGATACTACGAATGCGTCGATGCGAAACATCCAAAACGATAAGGGATGTCGCACGAACATGTTGCGGCCTTGCGTGAAAGAAGGGGAGTAGTTCGAAAAAAGTAGACCATAACAGTCCCGGGAATTGCTTGTCGGTTTTACTTCGAGGGCGACACTCGAATACAATCGTCACTGTACATATGGATACTTAAATTCTGACTTCACCCTCGTCAGCCTCATATAGCCGTCAATAACCTTAAGCATCAGGGAGTTCCCGGAGGACTAGTCTCTTCCATGTCGTGTCCTTCCACCACCCGTCCATACTCTCGATCTTATCCCACAGCGCATCTTCATCCACTCCATATATCGCATACTTCGGCCCATCCGTCGGTATGCGCTCGCGCTTCGCAGCTTCCAAGGCAGCCGGGTTCTCCCCCCTGTTGGGAACATCAAGATCCAAGAAGTACCGTGATAAATGTGGGGCGCGGAATGCACAACTCACCTTAAGAGCCCTAACAGCTCCTTCCGTTCCGGAAAGAACAACCTGGGTTCCAAAACCGCCAGCAGCGCCAATGCGATCCTAAACAAAAACGAATCCCCCTCTAACAGCAAAACATCCCACACGTGCGCGCAAGTGTTGATATCCAAATGGTCCAGAAATAGGGGTATGAGCCAATCCGGTAGGTAATGCACTGGGGAGAGCTGGTGTTGCTTGAAGTTGAAGTAAACTAAGAAGAATGGTGCGGGTCAGCCCCTCCTGCTTTTCCGCCGGAAGATCAGTGGATTTCTTCTTACTTTTTGGCATTGCGTCTGCGAGCAGGGTATCGAATATCCTGCACAAAAGACAGAGCATGTTTGTGTGGGTATACCTCTTGCCCAGGGGTGGTATTTCACGCGTTACCTGTAATAAGCTTCGACCTACCACGCGGGAATGGATTAGTCCATTTAACCCTGAGGCTGAACCACACAACAGGAAATAGCAGGGCTCGACTTACGTCATCCTTTGCTCCAGGTCCACCAAAAAACGACCTCATACAGTGCCTCTCTAACAGATTCCTCATCGCAAGGAACCCTTCCGGCGCGCGCATGTTCAACAAAAACATCGCCGCGATCTTGGCCACCCCATGAACATACCCCAAACCCTCGTCCCTCCGTGAGACTACCCACGCGGAGAGCATATCCTTGAGTTCCCCATGCATCGCTCCGAATTCTGGGTGAAAGAGGTGCAGGTTCGGTAACGTCGTGAGGATGTCTGCGTCGATCAACGCGAGGGTCTCTGAACCGAGCGACCGCTTGGCCCGTGCAAGGCATGTACGGTACGAATCTTATAACCAATGAGCGAACAAGAAATACATATTTGGGGAGAGCTCTACCTTTGCTCAGGGACAACGGATTCCCCACCGCGCTTTCCCACATCTTCCCCCTCATCGACGTCGGGACACCTTGCCACCACAGCTTCCGCAGTTCAGGGTTCCTATGCACAATCTTCCAGTCTGGCAGAATCTGTTTCTCCCATATATGGGCGATTTCTTCCGCTTGTTTCTCCCGTGCGAGTCGTCGTTCTTCAGCGGCTTTTCGCTTCCGTTTCTCTGTAGACACCGTAGTCACATGATCGGCGTCCAGGAGGGGAAGGTTACGAGGGATTCATGGGCGGACAGAAAAAAGCTGAAGGTCAATACGGTTGAATCCTCAAGACACGAAAAAGCGGCGCAAGGTTAAACCTAAACGAATCGGGACGAAACTCACCGATAAGTCTGCTCTGCTTCATCATAGCTTCCCAGTCCGCCATATGTTTCAAATCTTCATCTTTAGGCTTTGGCGGCAGGAATGTCGGTCTCGTCTTACTGATGACCTTATCCAACGCACTGGGCCCCACAGACCTAGATGGCCGGTGTCCGCGCCTGGGTGGTTCCGATTGCGAAGAATTGGGTGGAGTGGAATTCGGGGTAGAAGCAAATCCAGACGTAGTCGTAGATGAAGTGGAAGTTATCGAGCTGGATGAAAGTGCTGTCTCTGCAGAATTTGGTGGAATGTGATTGGTTTCGTTGGGAGTGTGGGAGTCCTCAGCCGAGTGATGATGAGTGGTCGGTGATGGGAGGTCTGGAACCGACTGGCTGTGGGTCCGGTGATTAGGGAACAATCCCGAAGTCGGGGTAGACGTAGATGTATACGATGAAGTGTAGGCATGACGACCGTTATTCGACGTGGATGGGAGAGGTGGGGGTTGCGGGTGTTTCGGAGACGGAGTCTGCGCTCCATCTCTGTCCTGAATGTGTGGGTTTGAAGGTTCCGGAAGTGTAATTGTAACTTGCTCAACTCGAGGTTTCCCGCCTTGTGAAAGGTCAATATGCACAGCGTGAAACAGACCTTCTTCGCCCTCTCCCGTATCCCCTTCTTGATCCTCCTCCTGCACTACCTCTTCCTCCGAAGGTTCCAATGATATCTCGATGGATTCGAGGTCCTGAACGCTGTCGCTCAACGAAATCCTTGAGAAATTCTCCAACGATTCCACAACAGGCGAACCGTCCTGACTGTCCTTCTCGTACCCGTACCCGTGACTATAACTCGTACTCCTCGACCACACTTCGGGGGCTCTTCCGGGAACATGGGCCGGCGAAGCATTGATGTCGAGCGTAGATACAGAAGCGTCTGGATCCTGCACCCGCACCGATCCATTACGATCGTGTCCAGGGTTACGGATAGAGACACCAGCGCCGGTGCCTAACTCGTCGTTATCAACGCCGTTCTGATTTCCAGTGGACGAGGTTTCTCCGGCAGCGAGTGTACGAGCGAGGGCGGCGCGGATCGTTGCGGGGTTGAACTCGAGCGCAGCGTCCAGAACACCATCATCTTCCGAAAATGCGTCGTCAAGGCTGAATCCTGGTCCCGGCTTGGAGAACTGCGGGGCGTCCGTGTGAACCTCTAGCTTGTCATCGTCGGCGTCCCACATCTGTGAGCGAGAAGGTCGGATGGAGGTGAACTCGGTGAGATGGTAACGGCCGGGGCAAGGATCACGGGCTGAGGCTCAAAGGAAAGTCTCAAGGCTCGGATGATCGATGGTGGTTACATCAAAGTTGGTGACAACGGTTGAGCCAAACACGGCCCAGGTACCAGGCGTGATACATAATACTTAGTAGTGCCTCATGACATTTACGATCCAGAAAAATCTGTTTTCCTTTGCTTGTAGTTCTAGCGGTATGTACAGAAACAAGGTACTCAAATAGTGGCCGAAGAGATGTGGAACCACTTGGAGACTGAGCGGGAAGTTAGCGTGGTGCCGTAAACTGGGATCGGATTTGAACGTACTAGATGGGTCAATGGGTGCGGGAGGGAGGTTTGAGGCGGGAGGGATGGAAGCGTAGGCGGGGTCGTTCCTGGAGGTGAATCCAGGAGAGTTGGTGTTGGTAACATTGCGGCTGAAAGCGGGTGAGCAAGTGTGGAATCAAGTTACCCGGACAGGCCTACATGGATATTTCGCCAGGAGAGGTGTCACCGTTGATGAGACGGCGCCAGGCCTCATGGGTTTCGTGGACGATCTCCATAGCGTACTTCTTGTTCTTGGCCTCGCCAGAGAAGGCGAACTGGTTCTCAGGCTTGCCATCGGGGATCTTGTAGATCCTGGAGGGGTAAAAGATTGAGATGGATAGTCATATAAAGCGCATATAGTCCATACCTGAACCACTCGTTGGTTGCCCTGATGAGACCGGGTAAGTGACGCTCGACATCCTCAATATCGTTCAACTTGGGTGCGAGAGGATCGGCGACATCAACGACAATGACCTTCCAATCGGTCTCGCCCTCGTCGAGGAGGGCCATGATACCGAGGACCTTGACCTGTTTGACTTGACCAGTGTAGCCGATCTGTTCACCGATCTCGCAAACATCGAGAGGATCGTTGTCGCCCTTGGCCTTGGTTTCGGGGTGAGCGTGGTTGGGGTCCTCCCAGGTCTGAGAAACCGTTACTACTTCAACAGGAACGCGAGTGAACACGTGGGATGTGACGGACCTGAGGGAAGGCACCATAGTTCCAGATGTAACCGTGGTGAGGGAAGCAGTTGCGGACGAAACGCAAGCGACCCTTCTTGATGTCCTGTTTGATGGGATTGAATGCCTCTTCCTTGGAGATCTCGAGCTTGGCGTTGGTCCAGCGGGGGACCTCGACGATCATGTTGAGGATGCCATTGCTCTGGTCGGCAAAGAGAGGAATGTCGTGGAAGGGGGAGACGACGGCTCCGTTTTGTTCAGGGTAGACGCGATGATCTGGTGCAAGTTGGTGAGTCTACTGGCGACAGATCTCCGCGAGATTATCCGAAACGTACCGAAGGTGTTGGGGGCACCGACGACGCGGGGAGAGAATTCTGGGAAGACGATGAGGTGGCGCAGGGAGGACGAAGGCAAGGAGGGAGCACGCACGGGAAGTCATGGCGGAGGAGAAGAGACGAGCAGTGAGAGACAATCGCCTTGCCGCGAGAGATAACGGAGAGGGGAGGAACATGGGAGGATCAGCCTTATAAGACTTTTCGCGCGAATCCGATCTCATCGATAACGTCGACCGCAAGCCTCTTTCGAATGATCGCTGAGGTCCTCCTCGTGCTCGCCGGCCATTCCTCGTCACTCTTTCCCAGCGACCATTCGATAGACCCCGCCCTCTTCCCCCTCCTCCATCCCGGCGAACGCGACTGTCTCGAATCTCTCTGCAGGATCGCACAGAGATACCGCGCCATAAAGTCAATCACATCCTCCCTTTCAAAGTCTCCTTCGCAGTATCTCTCCGCGCTATGCGCCGCGTTAAACCAGATCCTCAAACAGGAATACGAGACGCTTGTTGTCGACACTGAAGCACAGATCCTCAAACGCGAGGCCGACTTTGTTGCCGGTGGTTCATTCGTCCCATTATCCGCCGTACGCGCGACTTTCTCCGAATGGGACGCGCCGCTTGTCGCGCTAGAGTCTCTGATGAAAGAGCTCGAAGCTTCACCAGAAAAGTGGACGGCCGGTCCTCTGATCGATCTGCTCATCTCACGATCCAGGACGGGCCTGCACAGGATCGCGTCCATTCTCCAGCGATTGTCGAGATCCGTACAGAGGGTGTGGCGGTCACAGTTGGCAACCTTCATGATACATGGTGCAATCTCCTCGACAGAGCCCATTGCCACCGCAAATTACGTGCTGATAGAGGCCGCGACCCCGTCCTGCATATCTGAACACACACGTGCGTCCATCACATACGTCGGACGTGCCATTGGAACGATACGAGCAGCCAAATGGCACATCCAACTGCCCCGGGAATTGGCGTCCAAACACAGCACGATCCTCGAGAACGTGTTTCCGGAAGACCACCATCGGTTTGACCGCGCAATATCTGCCATCCGTACAAACATCAGCGAATGGATGTGGCTCAACGTCCTAACCCAGAAAGATGCGGAAGAAGCCGTTGACTCCCTGTAAGGACAAGTGCACCGTTCACCTCGCGGCGTCTATTAATGTATTCCAGTGCCAACTACCTTCTGCTGAGAAACGGGGAGTTCGGTCTTTCCCTTATCCGGGAAATTGACCGCCTCAAGACGTCATCCAAGGTTCTGATCAGAGAACAGGATCTCCACCTGGCTCTCCTGCGGGCCTCTATGGGCACAACTGCTCAACATGACCCGCTCTTATCATGTTTACGATTTACCCTTCCTTCAGGTGTGCTCCGCCCGCTGCTCCCAACCCTGAGTCAAAGTACCTCAGGTGCAGAGTCCACTGCATTTGACGATCTTCTTCTCGGAACCCCTCTCATTCTCAACTACACAGTTTCCTGGCCGCTAGACCTCTTCCTTCACCCGCAGGACCTTCAGGTGTATGGCGCTCTGTTCAGTTACCTTTCTGCGCTCCGAAAGACACATACCCGAATACACACGTGTTGGACATCGCTCTCAAACTCGCAACGCGTCCGAAGGCGATGGACAGGGCTCGGTGAAGGCGGAACCGCTGAGGACTTTGAGTTCCGAACAGAACTCCTACGCTGTGGATGGGGGCTTGTCAGGGAACTGAATTGGTTCCTGGACAGTCTGTTGGCCTACACTATGATGGACGTTATCGATGTTGAATGGAGACGGCTCAAGATGCTTTTGTCTGGTACGGACCCCGAAACGCAGAACTCGAGCGGCCACCGTTCGCGCACAGGGCCGGCAGAGTCTACCACCGGACCCGGCCCCTCTCACCACCTTGACTTCACCACTCTCCGGACGATTCACCATGACTACCTCGAACGGATTATCGTGGGAACCTTGCTCTCAAATCAACCACTGACAGCCACAATTCGGTCCGTTCTACAACTGTCCGATCAGTTCGTTTCGCAGATCGAGCGCTGGGGGGGCGATGTCCTTCCAGAGCTATTAATTGAGGGGAGCATTAACGGTGCCGAAAACGAGAGGGTCGGTGACATGGTGCGTGAGCGTCTAACGGCCGTATCAGGAATTAATCAGGCGAGGTCTTTTTTGCTACTTTTCTTCATTTTGCTGATGTCGTAGATGCAGACTTTTCACGATCTGTCGCGATCATTTTACGAGCAACTCACACTGTCAACATCACAACAACCTTTCGCCGCAAGCGCTGACGCTTCTAAGTCTGTCCTGATCAATATGAGCACTGCCAACATTTCCGGATTTCACAGTTTCATCAAGAGGCGGCGGGGGAAAGGTGATGGAGAAGTCAGGCGGCACGTAGAAAGGTTGCTGCTAAGATTGGACTTTAGCGGAGAGTTCTCGAGACCGAGGAATAGGAGGCATGATGGGAAACAGACATAGGTTAGGAACCATCTGGAATTGTGGGCCGAGACTGATCAGGGGCGTGTTGGTGGCGTATTGTCAGGGAACGAGGGGCGACCGATACCAGGGCACGATGGGAGGAATGCTGGAAGACAAAACAGTTCGACCAGAAGAGAGGGGGGAAACCTGTTCGTAGGCTGTACCGTGCCACTGCTTAAACATACGCACAGGCCGTGTATTTGGCGAGGTTAAGGGCGTTGTGAGTATTCTGGTTAATGATCTACGAAGAATCCTCGTATGAAATCCGGGATCCATGGGGGCGGCGTCACGGTGGACATCAAGGCGCCGTCACCGCGACAAAATTAGCCTTCTGTTCTTGGATGCATTATACCAAGTGCTGCGGGCCCTGTTCCTCTCTTCTGCCCTCATATGCTTCCGGCCGCTCGTCTGGCTCCAGCAGCGGCCCTCTATCCCCCCCGGCCTCCGCGATGGATATCAACTCTTTTGACGAATCCCCCTCCGCGACCATTCCATTCATCGGCCCGCCTCCATGCAATCCCCAAAACGTTCCACATTATCGGCGTGATTCCCCCTATAACCACTGGATAGCTTCCGCTGCGGGTGTGTTATAAAGGCGTCCTCTGCTGGTGACCTTTGCATCCCACCCCCCCTTCTTTTTTCTCCTCGTTTCTTGCTCCATATGGTTTTCCTTCACGTCCTTCGCGTTGCACTGGCCTCTGCCCTTTTGTTCACCTCTGTCAGCGGGGCCTGTGCAAGACCCAAAGTCAGAAGGGAGTGGAGGCGGATCAATACAACTGAGCGCGCCTCTTGGATCAATGCCGTCAAGGTATCTCTTTCATTTGCATTGGCGCTGTCGACCCTCACTGAGCTCGGGAACTTCAGTGTCTCGCCAGTCTGCCGCACGATCCCAGGGTTGTTGCCACCGTCGACCCTGCGCTTTCATTTATCCCACCAATAAACCAGAGCAGCACTTATTTTGACGGTGGGTTGTCTCCCGTACTGATACTCCTTTTGCTGAAACCGATTGAGCAGATTTTTCGTACACTCACATGGACTTAAATGTTTTGGTAAATACGGTTCAACTCTTCCATCCCTATCATCTCAACTTTCTGCAGATTCACGGCACCGGTTTTTTCCTTCCCTGGCACAGGATTTACGTCCAGACTTTTGAAGACCAATTAAGGACACGATGCAGATACAACGGTGTTCATCCTTATTGGGACTGGACACAAGGTAACGCATTGAATGAAGAGTGTTGGATTTTGGTCCTGACCCAAACTAGATGCCGCCGACTTTTACCACTCGACGATCTTTTCCAACTCCACCGTTGACGGCGTCGGGTATTGGGGTGAACCCGACAACGACTTCCAGATCTCCACCGGTGGCTTCAAGGATATCCAGGTCGCCTACCCCGTTCCGCACCACATTCGCCGCAATTATACTCTTCAACCTTTCCTCGCAGGACTGAACGCCCCCGGTGCACCACCCGTGGACCCTCTAATGATGGTCAACACATCCTTCACAGCAGCGAATGTAAATTTCACTGTCAACTCGTTTACGGGGGATTATGTCGGTTTCCAAGCGTATTTCGAAAACATCTTTGGGCCTCATCCTGGACCCCATCTAATCCTCGGAGCGGATATGTCAGGGTTGTGTCCATTTGGGTTGGCGCCTCCCGACTGCTACCCTGGGATGAGGTGGTCTCCGAACGGTGAGTGGGGTTCCAGTTAGCTGTTTGTTTGTGCTGAACGTCACCCGGTGCTCCTCACATAGATCCTCTGTTCTACCTTCACCATGCGGTATGATGTGTCGTCTGTGTAGTTGATTGAGGGTCTGACGTGTGCGTTGTATAGATGGTTGACAAGATTTGGTACGATTGGCAACGCCGAGACCCGAACAACACAAATGCGTTCGGAGGAGGTTCCATCAGTGCACAGGTGGACCCTTCCCAAGCCCTTACGTACCCCACTGGCGCTCCGCCTTTCCTCAATGTATGTGGCAATCCTCCCAACTGATGTGCATCGTGGTGAAGATACTAACTTTCCACAGCTGACTTCTGTGATCCCTAGCGATGGCTTGTGGGGGAACATCACGATTGGGGACGTTATGAGCACGACGGGTGGAAGGCTTTGTTACGTCTACGCTTGATTTCCTCTTTGCCTCCTGCATCTACCTCTTATCCTGAACTTTCACGGACAAACTTTGCTACGTATTTATTGTTTGTATACCCATCCGCTCGTTTCTTCACTTGGTGGAATACAGCCCACCGTAATGCCAGAACATTGTCCGCCTTACCTCCAACATCCAACAATGCGTGATTCCCACCCCTGCTATGTCATCTGAACAAAGCGCGCGATTGAACTGAGCAGAAGGCACCAGGGGTGATGAGGAATAGAAACCTTGGATTGATTGTGAAGTTTGAATCGACATTCAACGGATGTAAGAGAGCGAGGAAACGAAGAAACGCGAAACATTCAGTACGGGACCACGCGCAGCCAATATGGCTCCAAAACTCCCGCCCACTATATCGTCTTGACCTCAACATTTCGATGGTTGCCACCCGCCTCTATTATCTCGGCGGGAGAATTTGCTCGGACATCGTACGCCAACCCCGACCGCGCCTCGTCCTACATTAGGTGCTCCAGCGGCATAACGAGTGCTTATTAGATGAACAGAAAAGCTTCAGACATCGGCATAGAGTCGTCGTCCCTTCAACGGAGAAACCGTGCATTTCAATATCTCCCACAATGGTGAACTGCCAACCGGTCGCGGCGGCGCCATCCCCTTCCCGATCACCGGTGATCGCCCTCCAAATCCCCTCATTCTTACTGTACCCCCCCTCCCCAATTCTACATACTCCTCTTACTCGTTACACGAATGACACGAGCGACCCGTTTCGCCTCCTACGCGTCCGCAGTCACCCTCTGCTACTTCCTCATCTGGTTCTCGGTGCTCCCGACTCCGTTCATCGCGGAAGAAACGAGAGACCAGATCATGCCGCTGGTTCGTACATTCTTGCCAATCGCGATGAACTACTTCTTCGACTGACGACCCTGTTGCTCTATCGGTATCAATGTGCAGCTTCCGTGGTGGCTACTGGTATCGTTCGGGTCCTATTCGTTGGCATCGCTCGGGTGGGGTCTGTGGTCGTTCAGGGATTGTCCGGACGCGTATGAGGAATTAATGCATGTACGTCTACGGAATTTCCTATTTCCATCTGCTTCCGGCAAATCTATCTCTGCATGGAGGGGGTCTTACATTTTCGCGTTTCCAGGAGATACAAGAAGCGAAGAACGATCTGAGGACAAAGGGTGTCACAGTAGATTAAAACACTCTTGAACGTTGAACCGTTGACCGCGTCCTTGTTGTAGCATCATCTTGTTGTGCCACATCTTGCCGGTTACCCGTGATGCTTCAATTGCACCAACTTGTACGTGTTTTCGCGTGGTCAAGGAGACTGTCTTTATCCATGGACGGATACCTTCGTTAAGAGAATGTGAGTTTGTCCGGTACTGTTCACCCAAGACTGGCCCTCTGAAGGTAATGTGTGAGATGAACGTCGACTTCCGACACCATCGGAGAACACACATACCAATTGCATGATACTGGCCCGCTCCGAGGGAGCCAACATATTGATTTGTTCGGGGGTCATCGTAAGAACCTTAACCAACATAGCCTACAAACCGTATGTCACCATCTCGCTCGACAAGATAATTGAGGAAGCCCTACCTTTTGATCTTCGGGCAAGTTCTGGAGGTGCGGGGGTAATGCCATTGCGGCCTGCACTTGAGCTCGCGGCGCCACAGGAGGTTGCGGATGAAGTTGGGGAGGGTATCCCTGGTTCTGGTGGTTCGGAAGTGAGGGTAGACCGGGATGTTGAGAGGGGTATCCTTGGTATTGCTGCTGTTGTTGCTGTTGCTGCTTGAGAGCGTGCGTGGGGCCGGTGGGAATGGCTGGGGCCGGGGCTGGCTGTACGGGTACAGGAGTTTGGGATGCGCCAAAGGATGACAGGGTTTTCTATCGAAAGCCGTGAGTTTGGGCCTAGTAAGAAAGGGGGACGAGCACGATACCTGGAAGACCTCCATGTTGACCGCATTAATCTTGACCATCAGATCCATGAGTGCGTACGAAACTTGGGGTTGGGAGTTCAGGATCATCTTCGCCTGCTCCGGGGTGGTTTTCTATCGCAATAGTACGGTGTTGAGTGCGGAAATAGGAGAAGGCATGCGCGTGCAGACCTTGAGGTGTAGGAGGAGCTCGATGAGATTTTCATCTGGGAGACCGGCCATTCCAGACACGGCGGTTGTGGAGGTGAATGAAAGAAGTCCACTGATCATCGCGACTTTGTGTCTTACCACCATCATCCTCGAACCTCTCTGAATTGACACATCGATATGCTGGTCGAGGGAAAGTCGGTTTGGACTGAAATCTCTGGATTCTCGGAGCCTCGGAAGCTGGAAACCCCTGTCTCTCTGGTTTTCTATATAAGCCGACCGATTCCACTGCTCTCCCCCCCATAACGCTTCAGCCGTTACTGCCATCTACCCAAGTTGACCTTGTGTACCCCCTTTAAACCTTCCAACCCCTTCCATCTTTATCTTCTACCATGCGCGTGTTGATCACGAACTCTCTTGTGCTTGCTGCCATCTCTCTGGCCCCTGCTGTGTCTGCTGCACCGTACGCGGCGACTTCGAGCGTTGACTCCTACGACTCCTATCCGAACGCGACGGTGCTCTCTCAGGACTCTGGCCCTTCGTCTGCTCCTAGTATGTTGTACCCCTACGGACGCACCATCACCTTCTCACATTCTGCTTCATCCCTAGGTGTTCGGAGGGACGAAGTCATCCACGTCCAATCCCTCTACGATGCATCTCCTTTTGGAAGGATCTTTGGGCCTGTTGCGGACCTCTTCGGGACCATCGGCATGAACACCATCTCCGATAGTATCCCCCTTACCGAAGCTCAGAAGACGGTCCTTGATCAGCTCCATAACGCGCTTGATGGCGCTGCTGGCAACGTCATCGCACAACTTCCTGCCAACCTCCCACTTTCGTCGCTTTCTTCGAGGTCTCTTGAGGACCGCGAGCTTGTAAACCCTCTTGCTCTCCTGGGTCCCGCTCTCGATCCTGTCTCGGATCTCCTCTCTGCTGTTGGACTTGGGTCGAATCCCGCTGCCCCTTTGACCGACCTTCAGAAGCAAGTCATCGCGAAGCTTCAGACTGCTATCGGCAACGCTGTCGGAGATGTTACTGCCACAGTTCCCGTTAAGCTCGATGCCTTGCCCTTCGGCCATCAGTCCCGCTCGGTCGAGGAAAGGTCCCTGCCAGATATCCTCTCTGCAGTCACCCAGGTTTCGGTCCTCAGCTCCGTTCTCAAACCTGTGCTTGGTCTCATCAACTCTCTCGACATCGCGAATGGAACCCCTCTGAACGATGGTCAGAAGCTGGTGTTGTCTAAACTCCAGGAGGCGATCGCTGAGGCTGCCCAGAACATACAGTCTCGTGTTGCTCCTGTTCATATCGAGCACGCCCGAGAGGAGCACGAGCATCTGGACCACCACCACGATCCTCATAGAGATGATCGCTCTCACGACGAACACAAGGCTGATCGCAAGTTCCACGACGCACACAAGGACGATCATAAGCCTCAGGACGTTCATAAGGCCGACCACAAGTCCCCTGATGCCCACAAGGAAGATCACAAGGTCCAGAGTGCAAATCGAGAAGGCGATCATTGTCGTGAGCCTCGGGACGGACAGAGAGACGGGGGGCACAAGTGGGACGACTGCGAGTACCACGAGGGCGGGAAGGATAGAGATGGAGACTCTCCCTTGCTCAAGATCAACTTGGGACACTCGCATCATCCCTGAAACCTGGGCAAATCCTTACTGCGCCGAACTGACCCCCAGTTCGCGGTTGGGTAGTGACGCATTTTCTTCGCACTCCTTCGACTCTTTGCTTTATTTATCTGCTTATTTTGTCCGCTCGTTACACATGTATCTCTCTATCCTAGAATTCTATGCCCACATTCTATGACGACACTTTGATGTTGGTGTGATTATGAGACCTGCGAAGATACTCAGCGACCAACGAACCCTTTCTAAAACACCCGGTCATGCCATGAGGTTCATCTAGACATCGTGGACATGACGTACCTCGGCTCCAGCCACCAACTGGCGGGTTCGTTTCCACGGTCATCTTCAGTCACCCTGTTCATACATTTCGCATTTCCCCCCCTCATTCGCGGCACTCCTCAAACCTTTTTGATGATTTACGACCCAAAGACCGACCCGCAACTGAAATCGTGGCTCGTGAAAAATTTGGAACCAATGTACGTCTATCCTAGGGTGCACCCTCCCACCTCTCGATCTTCGTCTAGGAATCTGACGCGAGCCTTTTCTCTGTTTTCCTTGACCGGGTTTTCTTTTTCTTTTATCGCAGATGCGATGCCGAACCTGGAGCATTGGCGGACTACATCCTAGCCTTACTGAAACATAACGCCGCCGAAACCGAGCTGAGAGTCGAGCTGGTAACACAGTTGGAAGAATTCCTCGAGAAAGGTGCGTTTTTTATCACTCATCACTCCCTCTGTTTCTGTTCTCTGAACGATATCGTCACTGCGCGGTTTCGCGCTCTCGCAGAGACGCAGCATTTCATCAACCTGCTGTTTAATGCCGTACGATCTCAATCCTACCTCCCTTATAATACCTCTCCCCCGCCCACACCGACCCAACCGCGTAATAACACCAACCCCCCCGCCGCCACCTTGAATGGTGGTGGGATACCCATACCGCTAGACGTGTTGGTCCCAGGACCGAGCAACACTTCCAACCCTCGAAAACGCGGGTTAGACAACCCTTCAGACGACCACGAATATCGGAAAGGACCTCGGCTGGGCAACGACCCCGGGCATCCGGGACGTGGACGTGGTGGAAGAGGTCAGTGGGACGGTCGCAGTGGAGGAAGGGGACGGGACGGTGGTCATGGAGAACCTTCTGGAGAGCATGGAGGGAATCGACCCCAGCAGTATCGACCACCGGATCAGGCGAAGAGGGGAATATGTCGAGACTATCATAGTAAGTGGCCCTCCCACGGATTCATCTGCGTCTACTCATCCCAAGTCAGATAATGGCTACTGCTCGCGTGGTGCCTTCTGCAAGTACTCTCACGGAGACGACGCGGTTGTCCCTTCGCAGCTGATGGGCATGGGAAGCATTCCCCCAGCGATGCTACCGTTCATGTCTATGATGAACAATGCTATGTTCCCAGGAATGAACCCTATGGAGGGTGGGAACGCTTACGATCCAAACGAGAGGATGGATATGCAGCGAGCACCGATGATGCGGAGGCAGGACGTTCCTATCCCAACCTCGGGAGAACTTCCTGTGATTCAGGATCTCACCCCGTGGGTGCCTCCCGAGGAAGGAGTCTCCCAACAAAATCCTGACCAGCAACAGCCTGGACAATCGAACATGGTGGTGGATCCTACCACGTCGCAAAACCGTATGCCGCCCGGACAGCTCGGTCACCATCCGTACGGTCAAGGCCAAGGGACCCGTGGTCGACGGGGTCGAGGAGGACCTCGAATCAACGGAACCTTCCCTTCACACGCCATACCCTCCGACCCGTTCAACTCTCCGTCATCAGACTTGCAAGCACAACAACCACCTCGACCAGACCGTCGACAAGACAAGACTTTGGTGGTGGAGAAGATTCCTGAGGATCGTCTATCTCTCGGCTCGGTGAACGATTGGTTTAAGCAGTTCGGTACTGTGACGAACGTTGCAGTGGACCCGCCGACAGCCAAGGCCTTGGTTACATTTGCGGAGCACGACCAAGCGTGGAAGGCTTGGAAGAATGAGGAAGCGGTCTTTGGGAATCGGTTTGTGAAGGTCTATTGGCATCGACCGCTTGAAGGGCGAGGCGGACGTGGGATGAAAGCTTTGGAGGTTTCCGCAACATTGGTCGGGAAGTTACAAAGCAACGAGGACGCCACTGTCCAGCCGGCTACCAATGGTGACGCCGGGCCTGTCGCTTCGAGTTCTACCGCTCCCCCTCTCCCGAAAAAGCCGACCACGTCGACCTCGGGTGCTGTACAGGAGCTTGCGGCGAAACAGGAGAGATTACAACAGATGATCGCGGAACAGAAGGCTCTGATGTCTCAACTTGGTACAGCGACTGCAGAGGAGAAGAAGGAGATTATGGCGAAGTTGAGGAAGCTTGGGGAGGACATGAAGGCACCAGCACCAGCGCCGCCGCCGCCACCTACGGAGAAACAGGAGGATGTGGAGATGGAGAAGGCTGATCAAGAGACCAACAAAAAGGATGGCGGGGAAGGTGATGGACAAGAGGAGAGTACGGAGGAGTTACAAGCTAAGCTGGCCAAACTCAAAGAGGAGGTAACCGTGTTCTTTATTTCGTTGACCCGCAGCTTTTGCTGACCGTATTGGATTCACAGGCAGCAAGTCTTGGCATTTCAGAAGCGGAGCAATCGTATGGTCCGTACGGAGGGTACACTAGGCCCTGGCGTGGACGAGGACGGGGTAGAGGGGGTCACTTCCGCGCTCGTGGAGGACCTCCGAGGGCCAGTATGAAGTTGGATAACCGACCCCGGAAACTGGTGGTCAAAGGTGTCCCAGAAGCGTCTGTGGAAGTTGCCGAGAATTGGTATGGGGTACGTGTCTTCCCCTCTCTTATCCCAAATTTCGTCGTTGAGAGGAGATTTTGTAGACAACGAACGGGGTCGAGAGTGTTGAACGATTGACAGATGGTGATCTCATCGTTTCGTTCAAAACAAGGAGTTCTGCGGAACAGGCCCGTCGAGTTTTACTTTTCTTCTTAACGTGATTCTGACGGCGGATTGCAATAGGGGCACGCCAAGGGAACGAATTTGCCGACAGTCGGACAAATTCAGGTATCGTGGTACGCCCCAGGGCCCGGGCCTTTGACAAAGCCTGCTCCTTCGGAACAGCCAGCGCCGGCAGAGATAGGCGGTGGGACTACGGGTGGGGGAAGCGCGGTGGTAGACAAGGGCGCACCAGAAGAAGAGGCCGTGGCGAGCGGATGGGGTGATGACGGGGAGGATGCCATGGGAATGTTGTGAACGTTCGGCTACGTTCGGTGTTAGCAAGGTCCACTTATTTTGCCATCGGGCGGGAGAAAGTAATTGCTCACAAGGTCTCCTCGCAGATCGATAGCGAATGTTATCCCTCACACATGCTCGAAACAGAGACCGGCTGGTACTCTCTTGCAGCCCATGCAAAGGGATGTTTTTCCTGGCAATATTTTTCGTGATTTTGCGAGGCGGCATGCATGTGGACAAATTTGAGCGGACCTGACGATCGAGGCCAGTGACATTGTCAATCAACGGGTGCCTGACGGAGAGCGGTTGGTGATAAAACATCGACGACTCCTGTCATACTTCTCTCGGCGGACCCCTTCGCTCTTGTTTTCTCTCCACATTTTCTTCAACTTCACTCTTTCAACTCACTCAACCACACACTATGCGGATTTTCTCATTTATCACAGCCTTGGCTGCACTTTCCACCGCCGTCGTAGGTGCCACTCTCCCTCGCGAGGACAACTGTGGGTTCGAGATCGGATGCGAACTCGCTCGGTTGGCTTCCAAGCGTGATTTCTCCGGTGAACATGCCACCAGCACAGTTCGCGGATTAACCAACGCCGCGCTCCTTCGCAGGGGTCTCCCACTCAAGAACCCGATCATGCGACGCGGTACGTTCACGTAGTTGTGGCGCGATTTGCGCCATCTCTTATGAGGTATTGTCCCAGGTACTCCCGTTCGCCGTATCAACCCTTCTGAGACCCCCAAACCTGAGCCCGAGCCCAAGCCTGGGCCTAAACCTAAGACGATCGTCCACCGTGGAATCATCAGCGTCACGATAGCAGGTGGTGGCGGCGTTCTGGGTTACGTCTCCACCACCACTCCCAACGGCCAGTACCGCTACAGTGACATATCCAGTGCTCTTGTTGTGACCTTTGAAACGGATTTGTCCGGTTCTGGTACTCAGCTGAATCTTGTCCCTGAGGTGGGTTTTGATTTTCCTCAATGGGGGCTCCGCTTCTAACCCCGTTTACGTCTAGAATTCCGCCTCGGGCTTCAATTTCTTGGGTCTTGTCCAGGGTCGCGACAATGCAAACTCTGTCTTGTCCTCGGGATCCTACCAGTAGGTCATCGAGGCGTTCTCCCCACATCACCTGGGCTGATTTACCCGCCTGATAGGTACGTGTATCTCGCAAGCACAGATAAAAGTATGATTACGTCTCTCGACTTTTTGACGGCAGTTCATTGAAGTGTTGAACCACAGCTGTCCCCGGTTCCTCTCCTGCAACTGTTGGAAATTCCTACACCGCTGCTACCGGCCTCTCACGGACCTCCGAGTCTGCTGTGGTGTGTACAATGGCCGATCTAAGGCTTCATTATCTGACTCCCACCTCCACAGTGGACCTTTGATTCCGCCACCGGAGTTCTATCCCCACGCTGGGTCAATACTGATAGATGTACGTCTCCAGTCGTCTCATTCGTTCTCGGACGTTCTGATTAGTGTCCTAGCAATTCCCGCGGTCGAGTACTTCGTTCAGAGCACTGCGATCTACATCGGCGGTGACATGGAAGCCTTCCACTCCAGGTACCCCGCCCCAGTTGTCCCCGTTGTAAGCCTACCACTCCTATCTCGATACTCATCTACTAACCCCTTCCCCAGGTGCTCGGTTTCATTTCTCTCCAGTGAACTCACACAAAACTAGCCTTAGCCGTGGACATTGATTAATTACGATCGGACTTACCTTTAACCCACTATGCCATTACCCCTGTCGTTCCTAGGTTTACTTCGTCATTCCTACCCTCGGTATTTACTATCTGGAGACTGAATCTTGGTCTATGTATACATGGTAGTACTTTCAACAGTGTTTCTTTCTCGTGGTATCGTCGTGACTTTCCGGGTCACAACCGTGACCTATATCACGTGCCAAGAGTTGACGCGATCGGTCAACTCCAATTAGGCCGCCTGTTCCAGAACGCGACCTCCATCCCCTTCACGACCCTCGGCTATGTCGGATGACTATTTCTTTGGCGATGAAGATCTTGATAATTCGGCCTTCATAGAGAGTCTCGATGCTTTTGAGGCTACACACAACCTCCAACAACAGCAGCAAGTAACCAAGTCCGCTCCTGCGCCTGCCCCGGTGGCCTCTCGCCCCGTATTTCGTCCTCCATCCCGTCCTGCTCCCGCCCCTGTACCCAGCACGTCACGCTCTAAACCCCCACAAGCACAGGTCATTGATATATCCGATGACGATGAATACAAGTTCGGCGATTCGTTCGATTTGGAGAACGCGAACTGGGAAGAATTCGACGAACGAGTCGAGGTCCAGATCCAACAACCGCATAAAGAAACTGGTCCAGTTCCAGGGCCCTCTACTACCACCACTACTCGGCAGTTTAGTCGAACCTCGAGCGGAAAACTCCAGCAACAGACGCTTTGGGGCATGCGTGCCCCGCCTGAGAATAGGAGCAAGCTGCCGCCGAGACAGAAGGGGAAAACGATAAAGAAGACGAAGACGTGGGACCGGACGGAGTATGCAAAGTCTGGGTGGAGGGTTTTGAAGAAGGGGAAGGACAAGTCATATAATTCGGATGGTGAGGAAGTGGAGGAAGAAGAACAGGAGGCGATTGAGTTTGAGCAGTTTCCTCAGCCTACTAATCTTGGTGAGGTTCATGAGTCTCAGTGATATTATGGGTTGACTGAGCGCGTAATTTGCAGCTGTCGGGTATGATTTTTACTCGTACAATGAACCAGTTACAATTCTAACGTATGGTTGATTATTCGCCACTCTACTCGGACAGACCGGTATGGGCTCAGCCTGGATGCGCATTTCAACGCTTACGGATCCTCGTTCTTCTAGCCACCACCAATGAAGCTGACCGCAGATCGGACAGCGGCAGAGACCTGGTTATACCCCCTGAATAGGCCGAAGCGAGATTACCAATTCAACATCGTTCGGAAGTGCTTATTTGACAATACCCTTGTTGCCCTCCCCACTGGTTTGGGAAAGACTTTCATCGCCGGTTGCGTTATGCTGAACTGTACGTCCCTCATAACCTGCACACTGTTTGGAGCTAACCTTGTTCCCAGTTTACCGTTGGTTCCCTTCTGGAAAGGTCATTTTTGTTGCACCCTCGAAGCCTCTTGTCGCTCAACAGATCGAGGCCTGCCACAAGACTTGCGGGATACCTGGAAGTGACGCCGCCGAATTGACTGGCGGAGTAGCGAAAAAGAAGCGCATCGAGGCTGTAAGTCTGAGCTCCCTAATCGTATACATGGACTTCAATATCTCCGTGCATAGTGGGAGGAGAAGCGCGTGTTTTACATGACTCCACAAACGCTGATGAACGATCTTGCTCGTGGAGATTGCGACCCCAGTAGAATCATTCTTCTCGTCATTGGTAAGTGCTCCTTGTCCGTTCTTTTCAACTGTCTTAACCGATGACGCGAACACAGACGAGGCGCACAAGGGGAGGGGAAATTATGCCTACGCACAGATTATCCGGGAGCTCATGCACAGGAATCCTCATTTTCGAGTGCTCGCTTTGACTGCCACACCTGGGGGCAAACCGGACGATGTCCAGGAACTTTGCGATGCCTTGCATATATCTCATATCGAGATTCGGGACGAGTATAGTCCTGATCTGAAACAATACATCTTTGAGAAGGTCTGTCCTGCTGTGTCATATCCACCCTGTGCTTTGTTTACCTTCAATACTCCCCACCATGCAGGAAATCGAACAACATATCGTGAACATGAGCGATGAGATTCTGCACGTTCGTTCACTTCTTGCGGGTTTGATGGAGGTAATGCGTCTGCTTGTCATGTTGAGACCGGGGTCTAAGTTTCTCGTGTTAGCCGTTTATCAAGATGCTTCAGAGTAAAGAGGTCCTTCTGGGTAATCCGGATCCCGTCAAGTTACATCCTTACCGGTGTCAAGCAGAAATGCAGAAACTCAACGGTCCCCGTGGGCGGGATTTACGGTGGACAATGGGACCTCTCTCGATTCTCGGAAAGCTGGCGAGGGCTATGGGCTACCTGGTATCTTATCCAATTCTCGCCCTTCTGTGACACTTCACTTATCGCCTTGGGGTCTAGTGCGAGGAGTCTGTTGGAATGTGTTACGACGCTCTCAAAGCTATAGCTGAAAACCCTGGTGGTAAGGCCAACTCTCAGAAGAAGGCCCCTCCCATCACCAAGGACCAAAAGTACAAGGACCTGATGATGGGGCTGGAACTACAGAAAGGGAAACGCCACTTCCCCCCTCACCCCAAGATGGAAAAGCTCAAGTCTTTGGTCTTGGATCATCTCGTGGTGAAGGGGACAGCGGATGAGGATTGTGGACCCGCCAAGCCGAACCCAGACACCAGGGTTATGGTGTTCGTAACTTTCAGGGATTGCGTCGAAGAGGTTGTGGAGTTCCTCAATGAGGACTCCCCTCTGATCATGGCTGCAAAGTTCATTGGCCAAGGTACGGACAAAGGGGGAAGGAAAGGGTTTGCACAGAAGGAGCAGCTCGAGGTATACCAAATATTCCTTTCCTCCCACTCCAGAAGTTAATCACAGCGACTCTTCAGGTCATTCAAAAGTTTAAAAGGGGTGATTTCAACCTGTTGGTCTCAACTTCTATTGGCGAAGAAGGTTTGGACATTGGGGAGATTGATTTGATCGTGTGTTACGATGCCCAGAAGACCCCGATCCGTATGGTACGTGGAAACCACCACAGGATTGTGTTTGCGATGCTAATACAACTCAGCTCCAACGAATAGGACGTACGGGCCGGAAACGCGAGGGCCGTGTCCACGTTCTCCTCGCCCAGGGTCGTGAAGAAGCGAACTGGGACAAGGCACAGGACACATATCAACGAGTCCAGCATGTCATTGTCAGCGGTGACCAACTGGAGCTGTTTGGAGACGTGGATAGACTCGTTCCAGATGACGTCAACCCTGTTTGCAAGGAGCAGGTCATGGAGATCGAAGAGTATGTCCGAGACAAACCCAAGGCCCGGGGTTCTCGCGCTGCGGATTCTCCCATGAAAACTTCGGCGGGCAAGAAGAGGAAGCGGAATGCAGATCCTGGGAGGAATATCCCTGAAGGGGCGAAGAGGGAATTTGTGCCAGTGTCGGAACTCATCCAGAGGATGGTTAAGAAACGTCAGAAGGACGACTTGGAGTTGGACGAATGTGACAGCTTGAAGAGCGACGATGATGATCGGGATCTCGAGGAGAACTTGAGCGGCCTCAAAAGGACGACTTCCGACGCGGGGCCGGTTACTGCTACGTCGAAAGCGAAGAAGAAACCGTTGAAGAGGAGCAAAACCACCGCTGATGGCGAGCAAAAGAAACGAACCACCAGGCTAGTGACCGGGAAAGGTAAGAAGAGCCCGGCAAAGTCTCCAGCCAAGAAAAAGAAGGCAAAGATCACCAACAGTCAAGTAGACCAGGTCATGAAGGACGACGAGGACGACGAGGCTCTTGAAGAGGGAATGCCTGCCAATTCTCCCCCAACTGCGAATCAGAAGAAACTTACTACTCTCGTATCTTCGAAGGCTCTTCTTTCTTCCAGTGTATCTGAGTCTCTGCCTCGGGTTTCTGAGTCCCCATCTCCCGCTAGCTTCCTCCTCTCTGGTGATAAGGCCCGTATCTCTGGCTCTCCCTCCCTGCCACCCCGTGGTATCACTCCGGATCCCATGTCTCCCTCCCCACAATCTCGCGGTATTTCTCCGGATCCCATCCCACTCTTCCTCCCGGGTTCTTCCCAACCGCAGGTTAAGGATTCACCAGGCAGA